>Ga0209536_100013973_pt1 | contig 11548 bp, 7 predicted proteins | sample DeeMarSeWOR28_12_FD_187461 | JGI IMG/M metagenome (GOLD analysis project Ga0209536, IMG submission 187461) | Marine sediment microbial communities from White Oak River estuary, North Carolina - WOR-2-8_12 (SPAdes) (version 2) | ecosystem: Environmental > Aquatic > Marine > Intertidal zone >... | reverse complement strand
ATGTTGTTGCTTTTGCGTATTATAAAGTTTCGTATTCTTTGGCACATCTATATGATGAAGAATAGGCGTCAGGTCTATTCCTGCTGCCTTATAATGATCGATTGCCCCGTTTCGATCCAGTTTTTCCACCTGCCCTACCATCTCATTGACAGTGCGGAAGCCTAGCTGAGCCATTATTTCTCTTAACTCTTCAGCTACAAAATACATATAGTTTACTACATGTTCCGGTTTGCCTTTAAACTTTTTTCTCAGTTCAGGGTTTTGGGTTGCAATACCCACCGGGCAGGTATTCAGATGGCAAACACGCATCATTATACATCCGGATGCTACCAGGGGAGCAGTTGCAAATCCAAATTCCTCTGCTCCTAAAAGACAGGCAATTGCGACATCCCTTCCCGTTTTTAATTGACCATCGCATTCCAAAACTATTCTGTTTCTCAGGTCATTCATTACCAGAGTTTGTTGGGCTTCAGCAATTCCTAACTCCCACGGGAGCCCTGCATGCTTAAGTGAAGTTAATGGAGATGCACCGGTTCCCCCGTCAAAGCCGGAAATAAGAATCACATCCGCTTTGGCTTTGGACACTCCGGCAGCAACCGTACCAACGCCCACTTCAGAAACAAGTTTCACATTAATCCTGGCCTCGCGATTCGCAGATTTCAGGTCATATATTAATTGCGACAAATCCTCAATAGAATAGATGTCATGGTGCGGTGGTGGTGAAATAAGACCTACATAAGGGGTGGAATTTCGCGTTTTGGCTATTGCCGGATTTACCTTTGGGCCGGGTAATTGGCCGCCTTCTCCCGGTTTTGCTCCCTGGGCCATTTTAATCTGTATCTCCTGTGCATTGGTAAGGTAGTTTGATGTAACTCCAAACCTTCCGGACGCAACCTGTTTAATAGCACTGTTACGCCAATCACCTGTCTGGTTTTTATAGAACCTTTCTGCATCTTCCCCTCCTTCACCGGAATTACTTTTACCACCAATTCTGTTCATGGCAATCGCAAGGTTTTCATGAGCCTCTTTGCTAATGGAACCATAAGACATTGCACCAGTCTTGAATCGTTTAACTATTTCAGTCCATGGTTCTACTTCTTCAATGGGGATTGGGTCATAATTTGAAAACTCAAATAAACCTCGGATAGTCATTAAATTTTTAGATTGTTCATTTACCGTTGCAGCAAACTCCTTGTAGGTGTCCGGTTCGTTATTTCTGACAGATTTCTGGAGTTTTGCAATGGATAAGGGATTGAACATATGCTTTTCCCCATCGCGCCTCCAGCGGTACTCACCTCCAATTTCAAGATCCAGATTAGCAGCAACATGTTGATCCTGATAAGCCTTTTTGTGCCTTTTGGATATTTCTTTCTCTATTTCATATAAGCCAATGCCCTGAATACGGGTTGGTGTATTTGGAAAATATTTATCCACAACTTTTGTGTTAATTCCAATACATTCAAAAAGTTGAGAACCTCGGTATGAATTTAGCGTAGAGATACCAATCTTATTCATGACTTTTAAAATACCCTTTCCTATGGCTTTGTTGTAATTCTTAATGGCCTCATCAAATGTGTATTCCGTAATATCATGTTCTTCAATTTGTTCTGCAATGATCTCATTAACGAGATAGGGATTAATTGCACTTGCACCAAACCCGAACAACAGAGCAAAATGATGGACCTCCCTTGGCTCCGCAGATTCAATAATAATGCTTAATTTGGAGCGTTTTCCCAATCGCTGAAGTCCACTGTTAATATAAGAACAGGCCAGTAATGCAGGAATGGGTGCTCTATCTTTATTGGAGTTTCTATCTGATAAAATAATAATGTTTGCTCCGTTATCTATGGCTTTCTCTGCTTCTCTTAAATTGTTTTCAAGAGCTTCCTCCAAACCATTGTGTCCTCTGGCTATGTTATAGAGAATAGGAATTGAAACCACCTTGTAATCAGGGCTTGCATCGTAATTCTTAATCTTATCAAGATCTTCTTTGGAAATCACAGGGTTTTGGATTTTCAACTTGCGACAATTCAGTTCTGTGATGTCAAAAATGTTATGATCACTCCCCAGTGTCAGAGAAATATCTGTAATTAATTCTTCGCGAATACCATCTAATGGTGGATTGGTTACCTGTGCAAAAAGTTGTTTAAAATAATTATATAAGAGTTGAGGGCGTTCAGATAAAACTGCGATAGGAGTATCAGAACCCATAGAACCTATTGGTTCTTTGGCATGTTGCCCCATTGGAAGAATAATTGTATTAATATCCTCAAGAGTATAGCCAAATACAGCTTTCCTTTTTTCTAGTGATGCTTCATTGAGAAAGAGGGGACAATCATTATATGGGATATTTTTTAAATGGACTAAATTAGTGTCTAACCACTTTTTGTAAGGATACTTTTTTGCTATTTTTTCTTTGATTTCTTCGTCATTAACAATTCTTCCGACTTCCATATCAACCAAAAACATTTTACCAGGTTCAAGTCGGCCGTGGTATTCAATATTTTCAGGAGCTATTTCTAACACACCTGTTTCAGAAGACATTATTACATAACCGTCTTTAGTAACCGAATACCGTGATGGTCTAAGTCCATTTCTGTCCAAAACTGCGCCTATGTAACTCCCATCTGTAAACGGAATAGATGCCGGACCGTCCCAGGGTTCCATTGCACAGGAATTGTATTCATAAAACGCCCGCTTATTTTCTGACATCTCATCGTTCTTCTCCCAGGCTTCCGGAACCAGCATCATCATAACTTCCGGAAGAGACCTGCCTGTCATTAGCAGTAATTCTACGACCATATCCATTGAGGCGGAGTCGGATTTTCCCGGTAAAATTATCGGCAGAATATTCCTGATTTCTTCACCAAACAGATCACTTTTCAATAGTGCTTCCCTGGAACTCATTCGCATTACATTGCCTCTTAATGTGTTGATTTCCCCATTATGGCACATATACCTGAAAGGCTGGGCAAGATCCCAGGTAGGAAAAGTATTGGTGGAAAAACGTTGATGAACCAATGCTAATCTTGTTACCACTCTTGCGTCCATTAAGTCTTTAAAATAAAGCTTAATATCATTGGGCATCAGAAGGCCTTTAAAGATGATTATTTTTGTTGAGAGACTTGGCACATAGAAAAATTTACTCTCAGATAGTTTTGAGTTTATCAGTGCATGCTCCGTTACTTTACGTGCGATGTAAAGCTTGAGGTTAAAGTCAAAATCCTTTTGTGTTTTACTTTCTTTGCCAATAAAGACTTGCTTCACAAATGGCTCTGTTTCTCCGGCAATTCTTCCCGGAATAGACTTGTTAACAGGAACATTTCGCCATCCTATTAATTGCAGCCCCTGTTTCTTTATGTTTTCTTCGAATATTGAGATACAATAGTCGCGTTGGTTATCCTTTTTTGGCAGGAACACATTGCCAACCGCATAATCTCCTGCTTTGGGAAGAGTGAAATTACATTCATCCAGGAAAAACTTATGCGGAATATCTATAAGAATTCCTGCACCATCACCAGTCTTTCCATCGGAACTTACAGCGCCCCTGTGCTCTAGTTTATCGAGGATTTCGAGAGCCTTGTGAATAATGCTATTTGACTTTTTTCCTTTCAGGCTGCAAATAAATCCAGCGCCACAGTTATCATGTTCAAATTCAGGTAGATACAAGCCTTGTTTTTTCATCATCTTTATTGCAGTATTTGCTCAAAAATATCATTTTTAATAAAATATGTACATCATTTAGGAAGATTATGTACAAAATAGTTAACGTTTGCAAAAAAACGTTAAAATATATTCAATTTGGAATTTTTACCCCCTATAAATTGAGATTATAATAAATCAGAAGTAAAGTTACGTCTCAAAAGATAAGCTCGGGGGGTAAGAGCGGTCAAAATAGTGCTTATTTACAATTTTACCTGATCTTTGAGAAGATTCTTGATTAGAAATGTTACTATTTTGAAGTGGTACCCTGAAAATTTCAGGGCACTTAACCCTTAAGGAACTATGGAAAGCTAGTTTTTGAGGATACTCCTTGATATTACCATCTTTTGAATCTCCGAGGTTCCCTCATATATTTGAGTGATTTTTGCATCCCGCATCATTCGTTCAACATGATATTCTTTAACGAATCCATTCCCACCAAAAATTTGTACAGCCTCAACAGTTGTTTCCATTGCAACCTGTGATGCATAAAGCTTGGCCATAGCGCCGGAAAGGTCATAATCATTACCCATGTCTTTGTCCGTAGCGGCTTTATAAACCAACAGTCTCGCAGCCTGAATCTGAGTATGCATGTCCGCAAGTTTAAAAGCAATTGCCTGATGGTTTGCTATCTCCTTGCCAAATGCCCTTCTTTCTTTTGAATATTTTTTGGCAAGTTCATAGGCTCCTGCTGCAATTCCCAAAGCCTGTGCTGCAATACCGATTCTTCCACCGGCAAGGGTTTTCATGGCAAATTTAAATCCAAAGCCATCATCACCAATTCTGTTTTCCTTGGGTACTTTTACATCGTTAAATATTAAAGAATGTGTGTCACTTCCCCTTATTCCTAATTTATTCTCTTTCGGACCTATTTCAAACCCGGGCATACCTTTTTCAATTATCAGGGCGTTTATGCCTTTGTAGCCTTTTTCAATATTGGTTTGAGCAATTACGAGATACACTGATGCCGAATTTCCATTTGTGATCCAGTTTTTTGTCCCGTTCAGAATATAATGATCACCTTTATCAATAGCAGTTGTTTTCTGTGAAGTAGCATCACTGCCTGCTTCCGGTTCTGAAAGGCAAAATGCACCAATAATTTCACCCGACGCCAGTTTTTTAAGGTATTTCTCCTTTTGCTGCATGGATCCAAAAGTCTCCATACCCCAGCATACCAATGAATTATTTACAGACACAATAACTGATGAGGACGCATCTATTTTTGAAAGTTCCTCCATGGTTAACACATAGGATAATGTATCCAGACCACTGCCGCCATATTCCGGATCTACCATCATTCCCATGAAACCAAGTTCCCCCATTTTTTTCACTTGTTCGGAAGGGAATTGCTGCGTCTCATCACGTTCAATTACACCTGGTAGTAATTCTGAATGGGCGAAATCCCTGGCCGCCTGCTTTATCATTTCCTGTTCTTCTGTTAATGTAAAATTCATTGCAATATTGTTTGATAGAAAGTATTGCAAAGATACAAGTATGGGGGAAAATATGAATGGATACAAAGGCTTATTTGCTATGTTGAAAGTACCTGATTATGGATTGTATTTTAGTGCGCACGCAGGATGCGAAAAACTTTCAAAGTAGTACAATATTTTTATATTTGTGAGAGTGCTACCTATTTCTAACAATATCAAATATATTATGAGACAACACTAGCTTCATTTGGATTTCTATAAGTTAAATAACCAGGTTTATTACAATTTTTAATTAAGGTCACTTAATAAGTTGATTAACAAATGAAAAAGCTATTAAAAAAATATGAAAACAAACCCCCGGAGATAGTCTTTAACTGGAAAGATCCGGAAACCGAAGCTGAAGGATGGACCGTAATCAATTCTCTCAGGGGAGGAGCAGCCGGAGGAGGAACAAGAATGCGAGAAGGTTTGGATATGAACGAGGTGTTATCTCTAGCCAAAACCATGGAAGTTAAATTTACAGTCTCGGGACCACCAATTGGCGGAGCAAAATCGGGAATTAACTTTAACCCTCATGACCCAAGAAAAAGGGGCGTATTGGAAAGGTGGTACGCTGCGGTTTCACCGCTGCTTAAAAGTTACTATGGTACAGGAGGAGATTTAAATGTAGATGAAATACATGAAGTTATTCCCATAACCGAGGATGTGGGTGTATGGCACCCTCAGGAAGGGGTGTTTAATGGACATTTTAGGCCTACAGAAGCCGATAAGATTAATAGAATAGGCCAACTTAGGCTTGGTGTAATTAAGGTTTTAGAAAGCGATCACTATTCACCTGATATTAGTAAAAAATATACGGTAGCTGATATGATAACCGGATATGGCGTGGCTGAAGCAATTAGGCACTACTATGATATTTTTGGGGGAACTGTTATTGGAAAACGGGCTATAGTACAGGGATTTGGTAATGTAGGAGCAGCAGCAGCGTTTTATCTGGCACAAATGGGTGCAAGGATTGTAGGTATTATTGACAGAGTAGGTGGTGTAATTAATGAAGATGGTTTTTCATTTGAAGAAATAAAGACCTTTTTTTTGCATAAAAAAGGAAATACATTAATAGCAGATGCGGATAAAATGATTCCTTTTGATGAAATGAACGAACGCATCTGGAGTTTGCCAACGGAAATTTTTGCACCATGCGCAGCATCCAGGTTAATAACACAGGAACAAATTACTGAAATGATTGATACGGGCCTTGAGGTTATTTCATGCGGTGCAAATGTGCCGTTTGCAGATCCTGAAATATTTTTTGGTTCTATCATGGAGTATACAGATGAAAGGGTTAGTCTTATCCCTGATTTTATTTCAAACTGTGGAATGGCCAGATTATTTGCGTATTTCATGGAGCGAAGAGTGGGCATGGATGACGAATTAATTTTTAATGATACTTCAGATACCATTCGAAAAGCAATTTTGAATATCTTTAAAGAAAATGTAACAAAAAGGAACATGAGTAAGACGGCATTTGAAATTGCCCTTAAACAATTAATCTAAAACCAACCAGTATGGAGACCATTATTATTATTGTATTCTTAGCCGGCTATTTGGCAATTACCCTTGAACACAATCTGAAAATAGATAAACTCATACCGGCATTGGCTATGATGGCCATTTTATGGGCAATTATTGCATTGGCCCATTTGCCCGTATTTGAGGTAAATACGGACTTAAAGGAATTGGAACCATCGCATATAGATGAAATGTTGTTACACCATCTCGGTAAAACCGCCGAAATCCTTGTCTTCCTTTTAGGGGCAATGACCATAGTGGAAATTATAGATTATTTTGATGGATTTGCAACAATAAAGGGCTATATACGCACAAGGAAAAAATCAAAACTGCTTTGGCTTTTTTCTATATTGGCCTTTATACTGTCTGCAATTATAGATAACCTTACCGCCACTATTGTACTGGTGACAATATTGCAAAAAGTTATAAAAGAACGCGAGGTCAGACTTTGGTTTGCAGGGATGATTATAATTGCAGCGAATGCCGGTGGGGCCTGGTCTCCTATTGGCGATGTTACCACAACAATGTTATGGATTGGTAATAAGGTATCCGCGTTACAACTCATTGAACATGTACTTATCCCCTCAATAGTTTGCATGGTAATTCCTGTTCTTGTTGCGCTGAGGTATAAGGTATTTAAAGGAAATATTAATGCGGAATTAGAAGAAGAAAAACCAAAATCACCTTTTGGAGCTACTATGTTATACCTTGGTTTAGGTTCTATAGTATTTGTTCCATTTTTTAAAACGATTACGCATTTACCCCCTTATGTAGGGATGATGCTTTCACTGGCTGTTGTGGCAGCATTTGCAGAAATATATACCAGCGCGAAATTCAGTATTTCGAGCGTGGATGGCGCAGAGAGCCAGGAAGGAGCTCATCATAGTGCGGTGCATTCTTCCCTCTCAAAAATTGAACTTCCAAGTATACTCTTTTTTCTTGGGATACTTTTGGCTGTTGCCGCCCTGGAATCTTTAGGGATGTTATTTCATTTTGCAGGGACACTTGATTCTACCATGCCATTTCTTGGATCTGAAGCAATGGACGGAACTGTTTCAGATTTGGTAATACTAATTCTGGGGGTTGGTTCAGCTGTGATAGACAACGTACCTCTGGTGGCTGCCAGTATGGGGATGTTCTCAATACCATTGGATGATGCTGTCTGGCATTTTATTGCCTATTCCGCAGGAACAGGTGGTAGTATGTTAATTATAGGGTCTGCAGCCGGCGTGGTAGCTATGGGAATGGAGAAAATTGATTTTTTCTGGTATTTCAAAAAAATTGCATGGCTCGCATTCCTTGGTTTTATTGGCGGTGCGGCTGCATTTGTACTTATTCGAAATTTAGTGTTAAACGCATAATTTAATTGAGAATCTACCGTTATAAGGGCAACTTTTAATAGGGAAAAATATGGTATTATTTCAGGATCTTGTAGATGAAGCACAAGTTGGGGAACTGGTTTCGGAAGAAAAAACACTTTCAGTGATTGATCTGATCTTTAACGGGGGAACAGGCAGTATAGTAATTATATCTGTTCTTTTTGTAATGCTGGCGGTTGGGTTATATATTTATTTTGAGCGGTTACTGGCCATAAAGGCGGCCTCCCAAATAGATAAGAATTTCATGAATCAAATACGCGACCATGTGATGACCGGTAAACTGGAAGCGGCTAAAATTTTATGTGCCCAAACAGATTCACCCGTGGCGAGGTTAACAGAAAAAGGAATCTCAAGAATAGGTAAACCGCTTGATGATATTAATACAGCTATCGAGAATGCCGGAACCCTGGAAGTTTATAAATTGGAAAAAAATGTAAATGTCCTTGCTACTATTGCGGGTGCAGGCCCCATGATCGGGTTCTTGGGAACTGTTATTGGTATGATTTTGGCATTCCATCAAATGGCCAGCAGTGGAGGACAAGCAGAAATGGGCGCCCTGGCTTCTGGTATATACACTGCCATGACTACTACAGTTGCCGGTTTAATTGTGGGTATTGTAGCTTATATGGGCTACAACCACCTTGTGAATAGAACAGACAAGGTAGTTCATAAGATGGAAGCAAATGCCGTGGAATTTCTCGATTTACTGAACGAACCTGTTTAAGACAGACCTATGAAAATTAAAGGAAGAAATAAGATTAGTCCGGAATTCAGCATGTCCTCTATGACCGACATTGTATTTCTGCTTCTGATTTTCTTTATGCTAACGGCTAATTCACCCAATGCTTTGGATCTGCTTTTGCCAAAGGCAAAAGGAAAATCAACAAATACTCAAAATGTTTCTGTGACGATCAATAAGAATCTGGAATATTTTGTGAACAACGAAAGAATTAACGGAGAATACATAGAAATTGAATTAAAGAAAGCACTTGAGGGTCAGGAAAAACCCACAATTATTCTAAGGGCGGAAGAAAGCGTAGCCATTAAAGAAGCGGTTAACGTAATGGATATTGCCAATAGGAATAGTTATAAAGTGATCCTGGCTGTGCGGCCAAATTAATGTCATTTTTAGATACAGAACACAAGAAAAAATCATTTACGCTAACTACTATTTTGTTAAGCGTACTCCTCCTTTTGCTTTTTTATGTAGGCCTGACTTATATGGATCCACCTATTGAGAATGGGATCACGGTTAATTTTGGTACAATGGAGTTTGGTATGGGGGAGGAGCAACCGATTAAAAAAATAAAATCGCAGCCAGCAGAACCTGTCCAAGAACCGGAGGAAGAAGAAGTTGAAGAAAAAGCTGCAGCTCAGCCTGAAGAAGTCGCAGAAGAAGATATAACGGAGAAAGCTACCGAGAAAGTACTTACACAGGAAGATGAAGAATCCATAAAGATTAAACAACAGGAGGCGGCCAGGCGAGAAGCTGAAGAAACGGCCAGAAAAGCTCAGGCCAAAGCTGAAGAATTGGCCAGGGAACAAAAGGCTGCCGAGGAAAAAGCGCAACGGGAAAAAGAAGCCAAAAAGAAAAAGTTGGATGAACTTATGGGAGGTCTTAACAAGTCTGATGGCGAAGTTCAGGGAGGTGAAGGTGATGATAACAGGGCAGGTGACAAAGGACAGCCAGATGGCGACCCTTATGCTACCAGTTATTATGGAAGTCCCGGATCGGGAAGCGGAACCGGTGGCTATGGCCTTAGCGGACGCTCTTTGGTTAGTAAGGGGAAAGTGCAACAGGAATGCAATGAAGAGGGAAGAGTAGTTGTTAAAATTACCGTAGACAGAAATGGCAAGGTTATCGATGCCACACCGGGTGTAAAGGGAACGACCAATAATCATCCCTGCTTGTTAGACCCAGCCAGGAAAACCGCATTCCTTCACAAATGGAATTTGGATTCCAAGGCACCCAGCCAACAAATAGGTTTTGTTGTGGTCAACTTTAAATTAGGGGAATAATAAATGACCTATAAGGAAACCCTGGATTGGATGTTCGCACAACTTCCAATGTATCAGCAAAAGGGACCAAAAGCTTACAATGGTAAATTAGAGAATAGCCGGTCTCTGGCTACACACTTAAAAAACCCACATTTAAATTTTAAGAGTATACATGTGGCAGGAACGAATGGCAAAGGTTCCAGTAGCCATATGCTTGCATCCATATTGCAGGAAGCAGGTTATAGTGTTGGGCTTTATACCTCCCCCCATTTAAAAGATTTCAGGGAACGGATTAAGATTAATGGTAATCCTATCAGTGAAAAAGACGTTATACGGTTTATTAAAAAAAACAGGTTATTTCTGGAAAAGAACAAACTGTCTTTTTTTGAAATGTCTGTTGGAATGGCATTTGATTATTTTTCCAGAAAAAAAGTATCCATTGCGGTAATTGAAGTGGGTCTGGGCGGACGTTTAGATGCCACAAATATTATTACTCCTATTGCTTCACTAATTACTAACATTGGTCTGGACCATACGGATTTGTTGGGTGGCACATTGGAATTGATATCCAGGGAGAAAGCCGGAATTATAAAAGCTAATGTTCCATTAGTGATTAGCGAGTATCAGGAGGAGATAGCCCCGGTTTTTGAAAAAATTGCAAAAGAAAAAAATTCAGATCTGGTCTATGCCGATAAGGAAGACTTCAAGGAGTATAAAACTTCTCTTTATGGCAGCTATCAAAAAAGGAATATTAAAGGAGTACTTGCCATTATTAATTTACTTAAAGGTTTTTCGATAAGTCAGGAACATATACGAAAAGGTCTTATGCATGTGGTTGAGAATACCGGACTGCAAGGACGGTGGCAGATCCTGCAGGAAAACCCAAAAGTTATGTGCGATACTGCCCACAATAGCGAAGGCCTCTCGTTGGTACTGGAACAGGTAAAAATGCAGGAATTTAAAACTTTACATATTGTTCTCGGTTTTGTGAAAGAGAAAAACCTGGATGTGTTATTGCCATTATTCCCGAAAGATGCAATCTATTATTTTACCAAACCCGATATCCCTAGGGGTCTGGATGTGCAAATTTTAGGGAAGAAAGCAGCTGAAGCCGGTTTAAAAGGGTCAATCTATGATTCCATACCAAATGCATATAAAGCAGCGCTAAGCAAAGCAGCCAAAGATGATTTCATCTATATAGGTGGGAGTACATTTACAGTTGCCGAGGTCCTGTGATTTTTTCTTATTTTTTGTTTTAGGTAACAAAAAACTATTCTATATTTGCATCCCCTTAGGGGCTCTTAGCTCAGTTGGTTCAGAGCACCTGCCTTACAAGCAGGGGGTCACTGGTTCGAATCCAGTAGGGCCCACATCATTCAGAAAATCCGCACGGTACCGTGCGGATTTTTTATTTTCCGCAGAATTTCAAACTTGTTTGAACATTCGGAGGGAAACTAAAAAATATCC
>Ga0209536_100013972_pt1 | contig 11548 bp, 11 predicted proteins | sample DeeMarSeWOR28_12_FD_187461 | JGI IMG/M metagenome (GOLD analysis project Ga0209536, IMG submission 187461) | Marine sediment microbial communities from White Oak River estuary, North Carolina - WOR-2-8_12 (SPAdes) (version 2) | ecosystem: Environmental > Aquatic > Marine > Intertidal zone >... | reverse complement strand
TGGCCGGTGATCTGCGAGATGTCACCACCCAACCAGAAATCCTTGCGGCCCTGGATGCCGAAGTCGCCATCGAGAACGCCGATGCCCACACCCCAACCCTTAACCTCAGCCGCCGCGGTCGAGGCTAGAGCGACCATGATGATCATGAACAAGAACATGCGGACAGTCTTCATGGTTGATCCTTTCGTCGAACGGCACATTGGGACTTCCGAGCCGACGGTCCAGATCCCAATGTTTTTGGTGACGACGTGGAATGAGTTTAGCTGGGGGATGGCGAATTGGAAGTAAATATTCTGAAGAAAATTAACACGGATGGATGGCACCACTCAATGCCTTACAGGCTACGAAAGGTTGAGCTGAGGCAGGCCGCCGTTGACCCATCGGAATCACCTGGCCAGACGATCAGGCCGCCAATGGCTCCCCCACATATGGACAGGCACTGAGTGATTCCGATATAATGATTGAGTAGCGACTCAGACGCAGATCCATGATAGGGAGGGCACCATGAAATATTGCGATTCTCATCAGTTGATTTCCGCTAGGTTCATTATACTCATGATCTCTGGGGTGCTGCTGCTCGCCTTACCTGTCGCCGCCCACACTTTGACTGCCCCGGCCACGATTCAGGCTGACGGTGACGGCCACTACGAATCGACAGCCACATTCCTCGTTGGTCCGGGCAGTGTCTGGCTGGCGGCCATGAACATCTACGGTACCGAGAACTCTGGTGCCAACGAGCTCATGATCGACTACTTCTGTACGACCGAGTTTACCGAGGGCGAGCAGTTGGAATTTCCCATTGTCGGCCAGTTGGTGAATTTGGATCAGGGAGCCATGGTATCGGTCCAGGTATTCGATTGTGACGAAATCGAGTACTGGGTCGAAGTCGAGGTGTTGAATCCAACCGTCAGTAAAAAAAGCCGGTCCTGGGGCAAGGTGAAGGGCCATTACCAGTAATTGAATCGGAATTTCCCAAGAGCCTGGCTCGATAACGATATCAAAATTTTTACTCTGGCATCCTCCGAATAGCCATGACGGTCACATCGTCAAAAAAGCTCTTCCCGGAACGAAAACCTCGTAAATCCTCTGTCAAGGCAGAGACCAGTTCTTTGGGCGGGAGTGAGCGGTTCTCTTTTACGAAATCGTGAAGCCGCTCGGCTCCGTATTCCACACCGGATCTGTCCCGGGCTTCGGAAACCCCGTCCGTATAGAGTAAAATTGTCCCTCCCGGTGAAAACTGTAACTTTCTCACCTCGTAACTGGTGTCACAGAACATGCCCAAGGGAAGGCCAGTCGAGTCGATTTTTTCGATTGCCCCCCTCTGGATCACGAACGGGGGCAAGTGACCGGCATTACAAATCTCGACCTCTCCCACGGCATCGACCTTACCACACACCAGGGTGGCAAAATGAGAGGTGAGCGTGCTCTCGCAAAACATCCGGCTGGCCCGCTCGACGATTTGGGCCAGGGGCAAGCCGAGGGAAACGAGAGTGCGAAAAGAGGCGTGGAGGTGAGCCATCAACATGGAAGCCGCAATCCCCTTCCCCGAAACGTCGCCAATCATGAAGTAGAAATCGTGGCCATCCGGACGCAGGTGATCGCAGTAATCACCGCTGACCGGTCCAGAACTCTGGTAGTGATAGGCGACCTCGAAACCATCTGTGCGCGTGAACTGCGGAGGAAGCAAGGCTTTCTGGATCTGGTAGGCGAGTTCCAGATCCTCTTCCAAAGCCCGCTGCTGAGGAGGCGGCAAGTGATCCAGACAAAATTGAAGCAGCGGATCGGCCAACAACCGTTCGGGTTCGATGGGATCCTGGCACTCAAGGCAAACACCATAAGTTCCGGTATCGAGCCGCTCCAAGGCTGCATCCACCTCGGCTAAGAGCTGCCGCAGTTGTTGGCTCTCCGGCGCAACAGTCAGGGCGTCTTTCAGTTTCTTGTGGCGGTCGTTCAACTTCTTGCGAAAGGGAGATCCTCTCAGGCGTTCCATTTTTTCCCTCCCGGCTCACCTTACCACTGACGCGATGACACTATAATATTTCCGTGCACGATATATCTCAGTGCCATCATTCAATAATCTACGTCAGAACTCCCCTATACACTCGCTATATGCTCGTCAATCAGGTATGAGCACATGCTTTCCGAGCCGGGGAGGTCTGACCAAGTCCTGATGAGATGGCGTTCGGTGTTTTTAAAAAAATTGTCCATATATGACATTAATTGGCTATACTTAGACTATATAGACATAATATGGCGTAATTTATCTTGACTTGACGCAAATTTATCCTTATTTTGTGACATATAACGACACGCAACGCCAAAAGGAGGCAAGTCATGAACGAATACCCGGAGATCATGACCATGTCGCAAGCGGCGGAGTTTCTCCAGGTCTCGACCCGGACACTCCAACGCATGGTCAAGCGGGGAGAGATTCCCGGCCGCCAGGTGGGCAGCCAGTGGCGGTTCGATCGGGATCAGCTGCGGGAGTGGGTGCGCGACGGGGGGAGTGTCATGGCGACGGCCCGAGCCCAACAGGACCTCATCGAGCAGGAGGCGAGAAAGCTCGGAGTCGACCTTCCCCAGACCTTGATCGACCTGCAGCAGGCCGCTCTAAAGCAGGCCGCGAAGAGGACGAAGGAATGAGCGGCAAAGCCGACGCGAGCCAAAGCTGAAACTAGTCGCGAGGCGCCTGACTAGCTAGAAATCTTGAAGCAGACAATCTCCATCGGGGCGGCCTCTTCATCCCTTCCGATGGCACCCCCGCTCTGCATGGCCTGAATTGCCGGGAGCAAGCCACGGATCAAGATCATTCTATCCTCACCCACACGCACCAGACCATCATCCTGTCCATGGCCATCGCATTCCACCGGAACCCGCTTCAGGTAGTGGCCCGCAGGATCGAAGACGTCGTAGGTGACCATGATCCCTTCGGGCTGGTCCTGGTCGCTGCGGGAGTCGAGGACCCAGATCGTGCCGTCGGGACCAACGGTGACTTCGGCGATCGCCTCCGGAGTATCAGCGAGCTTGATATCCGCCCCGGGCAACTGGCGTGTCTGAAGAGCGACCATCTCGGTGTAGAAATCCATCTCCTCTTGAGTCCGCTTGCGGTTGGTGAATTCTTTTTCGATGACCCTTTCGAGAGTGCCATCCACCGCATAGACATGGATGCGATACTCGTCGCGTGCGACCGCGGCATACACCTTGCCGTCGGGTCCCAGGGTCCAGCGGCGAGGAAACACGTTGTATTGATCCCGTTCGTCCAGCTTCAAGTTGGCGAAATCGAGTTCCAGGGCATTCTCCCAGTAACGCGCCCCCCGAGTCCCATCCTCCTGGTAGCTGCCCAGGAAGCTGGTACGGGTTTGCTGCCCCTGCCGTTCGCCCATCGTGATATCGGTGCCCGCACAGACCAGATTTCCCGCACGGCACTTGGCATCGACCACGGCAACCAAACCACTCTCGGCGTCCTGACCCTTGAAGGTGATCTCCCCACCAGGGGAATCGTCCAGGTTCACCTTGACCAGCTTGCCAGGGAACGTCTGCAGAAGTCCCAGCGTGTTGTCCGGTAGAAAGAGCATGTCGCTGGGTCGGCGAGACTCCCCTGGGCCCTCACCTTCACGGCTGAGGGTATTGATTAGTTCACCGTCAGGTGAGAGGACGAAAACCTGCGAAAGCTGCAGATCCAGCAGGTAGATGTTACCCTCTTCGTCAGAAAGCGCCTGGACGACGATACCGAGAATGATCTCTTCGTCGTCCTCACCTCCGATGCTCCAGAGTTCCTCCAGCTGGAGTGTTTCCTCACCACCGCTGGGATCGGCCCCATTCTTGACGTGGAGGATGCCGTCGACCATCACCTCCTCGCCCGCCCGAATTGGGTTCGAGGTGAGCATGATCATCGAAATCAGGCACAGGATTACGAAACCCGTGGTTTTCAGAATGTTGGTAGAAATCCAGCGCATGAATCTGTCCTCCTTACTTTCTCGTTTTGTCGATCCTATGACCTGTAGCCCGCACCTTCCCTGCCATCGGGAAGTATCCTCTCCGGCGTGGATCACGGGGGAATGGGGGCTAAAATTTCCTATTCCTTCCCCTAGTAGTGTGTTATGGCGCTACTTTACACCGTTTATACACATAGTACGCCATTTCAAGCCGAATTCGAGCAACAATGGGTGGTTTTAAAACTAAAATTACACCGTTTTCAGGCCTCAATACACCAATTCGCTCCGAGCGAGAGAGACACCATCGATACAGGCTGTCGTTCCCGAATATTTGTACGTTGCCGGCTACATTCAGATTCCCCAGCCAAACAATTTATATGCGCCGATCGCATGTCGATACGCGTTCATAATCCTGATATGCTTACGGGTGTTCCCTTTTTCAAGGAGCATCTATGAACGTTTTCAATGTCTTCCGGCGATACTTGTTTTACCGGAGAAGCCAGTACTGGCCGCGCGAAACTCTGGAATTATACCAGGATGAACAGCTCCGGCGCCTGGTTCGGCACGCGGGAAAGCATGTTCCTTATTACCGATCTCTGTTCGAAAGAATCGGGCTTGCCCCCACTGATTTCCGCGGACGGCTGGACCTGCAAAAGATACCGACCCTCGATAAACAGACTGTTCGCACCCGTAAAGATGAACTCATCGCGGAGAACAGCGCGTCCTTCGGCGTCAATGCGGTGTCGACCAGCGGGACGACGGGGACTCCTTTACAATTGGTATTGAGTGATGCGGCGCAGGTGGACTTTCTCGCCTCCCTGCTGCGCTGTTTCCACTGGAGCGGCTATCGCTTTTTCATGCGAACGTTGAGCTTGCAGAGTTACTATTTCGAGGACCGAGACCTTATGTACAATCCGTTCTTGAATGTCCTGCGATTCGACTCTTGTCGTCTCGGACCAGCATCAGCAATCAACGCGATTGCCACCATCAATCGCATGAAACCCAATTTCTTCATGGGGTTTCCCTTCGATCTGGTGATGCTGACGAGATTCGCTGCCGAAGCGGGCAAAAAAATCTCACCACCTAAGTCTGTTCTTTGCTATGGCGAGACTCTGTCGGCTGAAAAGCGCCGGATACTCGAAAGCGAACTGAAATGCAAGGTTTTCGATTTCTATTCACATCACGAAAGTGTTGCTATGGTTGCCGAATGTCCATACGGTAACAAGCACATCGTGGACGATTTCGGCTATCACGAGATCTTGGACGAGCATGGCACCGACTGCACCGAAAAGGGCGAGGGCGAGCTGATCGGAACGGGGTTTTCCAATTACGCGATGCCGCTGATCAGATATCGAACCGGGGACCGCGTATTCCTGGCCAGCACGAAGGCAGCGTGCCCCTGTGGTAGACAACTACGTACTGTGCGGGCCATCGCCGGCAAACAGACCGATTACCTGGAAACGCCCGACGGGAGAGTACTGAGCACAGTCATGTCTCATTCGATCGATGAGGCCAAGGGAGTCGTGATGTCTCAGTGCATTCAGGATTCCCTTGATCATCTCGTCGTGAATATCATCACTGACGATACTTATACGCGCGATTCTGAAATCGCCTTGGTGGAAGGTTTGCGCAAGCGTTTGGGCCACGAGATCGCGCTGGATATCGAGCGCGTCGACCAACTCGAGAAGAGTCGCGGAGGCAAGACGCAGTTTATCATATCGAAGATCGGAAAGTTGTCACCGTAGCATACGATCGGTTGATAGTCGAGCGCCGCAGTTGGGGGCGAAAGCATGAACTATCGCATACCTTTCCATAAACCGTTCATGGTCGGTAAGGAGCTGGATTACATCGCACAGGCTGTGCTCAACGGCCGCATCGCCGGCGACGCCGCCTTTACGAGAAAGTGCCAGGCTTTACTAGAACACAGGCTCTCGGCAGAGAAGGTCTTCTTGACCCACTCGTGCACGGCCGCTCTCGAAATGTCGGCTCTTCTTTGCGAGATTGCTGAAGGCGACGAGGTCATCCTGCCCTCGTTCACGTTCGTTTCGACGGCCAACGCCTTCTACAGACAGAAGGCCAGATTGACGTTCGTGGACATCCGTACCGACAATCTCAATATCGACGAAGCGAAGGTCGCGGATGCCGCGTCCGACGCCACGAAAGCGATCGTGCCGGTTCACTACGCCGGCGTCGCTTGCGAGATGGCGGCCATATTGGACATCGCCCAGCAAACCAGATCCTTTGTCATCGAAGATGCTGCGCTAAGCATGAACGCCAAGTACCACGATCAGTACGTCGGCACATTGGGCGACTTCGGCGCGCTCAGCTTTCACGAAACGAAGAGCGTCATCAGCGGTGAAGGCGGCGCGTTGATCATCAACAACGCGGAGTTCATCGAGAGGGCGGAAATCATTCGGGAGAAGGGTACGAACCGGAACAAGTTTCTCCGGGGCGAGATCGACAGCTACACCTGGGTGGATGTCGGTTCGTCGTATCTCCCCTCGGATATGATATCGGCGTTTCTTTACGCGCAGCTCGAAAGCATGGACAAGATCAGCCGCCGTTGCAAAGAAATATTCGACTACTACTACACGTCTCTGTTGCAATTGTCCGAGGATGGCCATGTGAGACTTCCTTCTGCAAAGGGCAAAGACGCGAACAGTAGCCACCTCTTTTACATACTTCTGGAAAACGAAGCCACGCGGGACGCTCTCCAAGAGTACTTGAAATCACAGGGAATCCTCGCAGTATTCCATTACTTACCTCTTCACCTCTCTCCTATTGGCCGGAAACTGGGGTACGAGCCGGGCCAGTTACCGGTAACCGAGGAGATGAGTGCGCGCTTGTTGAGGCTCCCGTTCTACTACGAACTCGAACAATCCGAGCAGGAGGAGGTCGTCTCGTGGATAGCGGAGTTTTTTAAGCGTCGATAGCGGTGGTCAAGGCCATGATTGGACAGACACGAACAATTACGCTTCTGATCGTGCTCGGATTACTAACCATGTCCTTGTACATAAGGAAGGATGTCTATCTGACGCCGCACGTGCGCGGTGATCAACGGTTCTATATCGCCACAGCGATGAAGCTCGCGAATGACGGGATCCGGGGATACACGTTACGCGGAACGGATCTTCGGGTGCAAGACGACTTCTTCGCTTACCTCGACGCGGCTCGCGAGGGCGATAAGGGAAATGTCCTGCGGTACCTCAGCGAACACGAAGGCGTGCGGTATTACGACATGCCGCTCCTGACGACCCCGCCGCTTCTGAGTTACGCGCTCGTGTTTTCTCACGGCGTTTTTAGTCCGGGCGAAAAATACGCGGTTCCCCACCGGAAATGGATCCCCGGCAACGGGCTCTATTCCCCATCGCAGTACGCGCGCAAACAGCTTTACGCGATCATTGTCCCGCTGCTGTCCAGCTTATTGCTCGTGCTGCTCGTATTTTTGCTCGGGCGCTCGATGTTCGGGCGCGAGGCAGCGACCTGGGCAGCTTTCCTGGTGGTTATCTGCCCGACCGATATCCTCACGTCGCAGAAGATCTGGGCCGACGACCTCACCGCACTCTTCGTCGCCTTGTCGGTATTGCTATTCATCCAGGCGAAAAAACACGACAGACTACTGCTTGCCGCCCTGGCGGGAGTCAGCGCAGGTCTGGCCGCGACAGCAAAACCCACCGGCGGTTTCATCGTTTTCGCCATCGGCCTCTATCACCTCTGGCTATCGCGGCACGATATCCGCCATGGTCGCTTCAAAGCCGTCGTACTCGATAAAACCATCATCGCGTTTTTCGCGGCCGGTTTCTTGGCCAGCCTCCCCTGGTACGGGCTTGTCACAGCGACTTACGGCAAACCATGGTACCGCGGGTCACTTGCGCTCCTCAATGAAAACGCGCCGTGGTTCCGCATGTTACACGAGCGCTCCCGATTTATCTATCTGGTCAACATACCAGCCCAAACCCCGCTTCTGTTCCTGGCTTACTACGTGTTGCTGGATCTGGTCCGCCGCGTAACGAGTAAGGATTACAGGGTCCTGCTTTTTCTGTGGTTATTCATCTATCTTTACTTAGTCTGGGGATACAAGGAGGAACGGTACCTGCTGCCCGCGATACCCGCTGCCGCTCTTTTAGCGGGGCTCTATCTCCAGCGGATCCGCGCCTGGAGCGACAGCCGATTTGGGCTTCATGTCGGTAAGATCCTGGTAATTCTGGCCCTGGTACTCTGTACGATCTGGAGCGTGCCGTTGGCCCGGAACGTCGTTCTGAGCGACCGGGCGCTCATCAAGTTTCCGTTATGACGAGGTATCGGATAGACGCTGCTACTCTGCCTTGCGCAGAAACCTGGCGGGATTCCCGGCCCAGACTTCGCTGTAACCGACGTTTTTCGTCAGCACCGCACCCATTCCCAACGCGGCGTTGGTGCCGATGGTGATGTTCTCTCCCACCGTGGCGTTCATACCGATGTGGACCCCATCGCTCAGCTTTACCCGGGCACCTACACACGCCTGCGCCGCCACGTGACAGTACTTACCCAGCCGACTGTCGTGTCCGATCGTAGCCGCCACCATGATCAGACAGCCCTTGCCGAATACTACGCCAGGCGATACCGTAACTTTTGGCATGATCACAACGCCGGGGCCGAGTTCTGCTGTCGGCGATACGTACGCGGTCGGATGGACGACCGTCGCCAGACTCTCATCCGGCAGGGCGAAGCTTTCGAACATCGTGATGCGTTCCTGCTGGCCATCGATTCGCAATATGGTGTTGATCGCATAATAGCCTTTTATTACGAATTCCCCAATTTCCCTGGTTTTCCCCAGAACAGGATGGCCTTGGATATCCTCGCCCGGTTCCATTCTGTCGTTGAGATAGCCCGCAACGATCCATTCGTCATCGCCCCGATTGTTGGCATCGTCGATCGCCGACGCAATGACCGTGCCGTTCCCTGACCCACCCAGAATCAGTATCCGTTTGGACATCCTCTCGCTCCCCCGCCTGCCCGCTACCGTCTGATGATCTTCTCGGTTATGTACCTCGGCCGGCCCTTGCTCTCGCGATAGATTCTAATCAAGTACTCTCCCACCATACCGATGAAGACGAAATTCAAGCCAAACAAGAACAGTGCGGCCGCGATCAAGAACGTCCAGCCGGGTACGACTTCGTCCATGAAGAATTTTCTGATCGCGAAATAGCCGCCCATGACGATGCTCGTAGCACCGACCAGTAGACCTGCAACCGTCGCGGCTCTGACAGGAAACACGGTATATGAGTAGATCCTGTCGGCAGTTAACGCGCACATCCGCTTCAAGTTGTACCCGCTAGTACCAGCAGCGCGACGTCCTCGGTGTAATTCGACGGTTACGTAGCTGAGACCCGACCAGTACAGAAGACTGAGAATCGTACCGGTCGTTTCGGGTATGTCCTTTACCGCATCGACTCCGCTGCGTGTGATCGCGCGGAATATTCCAAGCCGGGCAAGGTGCTTGAGGCTGGTCAGGCGCGCAGAGACCGCGGAGAAAAGTCGAAAGCACATTTGTCTGACGAAGGTGTCTTCTCTGGTTATCCATTGAGCAATGGCCATTGTGCATGCGTTTTCTTGGAGGGCAGCGATCAGTTTCGGGATATCCTCGGGGCGGTCTTGCAGATCGGAATCCATGATCACGATGATATCGCCTTGGGCCTCCCGCAGGCCGGCAGCGATGGCGTTGTGTTGCCCAAAATTCCTCGCCTGTTGTACAATGACGACACTCGCATCTCGTTGCACGATGTCCTCTAGAACCGCAAGCGAGCCATCCTCGCTCCCGTCGTCGACAAACACGATTTCGTAACTGGCGGACAGTTCTCTCGCGACGGGTTGTAACCGACGATAAAGCTCAGGCAGCACTTCTTCATCGTTGTAAACGGGTATCACGACGCTGAGCTTGTCGATGGTCGCCATGACCGCCCCCGGTTTGATCACCCCATCGGCCGGGACTCTCCCCGCGCGATTCTCTATATTCCGCGACAACTCACCGATCGCGCTCGACGATCAGCCTGTGCTTTCTCAATACCTGCTTAGCTGCCGTTATGATCGGTGGCCCGATGAACTTTCCGTTCATCATCACTACGCCTTTCCCCTTTTTCTTCGCTTCCTCGCTGAAGTCGAGGATTTCGCGGGCATCGTTGACCTCTTGCTCGGTAGGCGAAAATATCCTATGCAGCAAAGGGAGTTCTTGCGGATGGAGCACGAATGCCCCCTCGAATCCGAGGTTCTTGGCGACGACGAGGTTCTTTTCGAGGTCTTCCAGGTCGTGCACGTCGATATGGACCGTATCGATCGGAATTACGCCGCTAGCCCGTGCCGCCATGGCGATCAATGCGCGCGGCGTGAACAAGCTGTCTTCATGCTCGTCATGAACCCCCTGAAGATCTGCAATGAAATCCTCGCAACCAAATCCAATGCCTATGATACGCTCCGAAGCCTGACAAATTTCCAGAGCGTTGAGCACGGCTGCGGTAGTCTCGATAAGGGCGATTATCTTGAACTGCCCGACGGGAAATCCCTTCTCGTACTCGATGGTTTCTAAGAGCTTAGCGAAGAAATGAATGTCCTCCCCAGTCTGGGTCTTGGGATATACAAAGCCCGAGACGCCCGCGATCGTGAGTGCGCCGACATCCATTAGCAGGTGACCGCTCTCGCGGTCGTTGACCCTCGGAAAGACGGGAAGAGCCGCAAACCTACCGGCGCCAACCATCTCGTTGACCATTTTCCGAGCGACTTCTTTGTTCGCAGCTGGCTGGACCGAATCTTCGAGGTCGGGCAGCAAGGCATCCGCCGACGAGGCCGCCGCTTTTTTCAACATCTTCGCGTTGTGACCCGGGGCGAATATCAGCGAACGCAAGAGATAGTCCTGGGATTTCATCGTCAGCCCTCTAGTTTCCGAAGCTAAGACTTTTTTGCGCAGGTGTGCATCGTGAATCCGGATAGACGGATTACTCCGCTAGTCATGCCTCTTCGGTACGAGAATATGTCGGCGCAAGGTGAGGACTTTTTCTGACCGCTGGTTATAAGCACGCGTCTCAATATGGACAATGCCTCGGTCCGGATTGCTCTCGGATATCTTGACAGAAAGGACTTCTGTCTCGGCGGTCAACGTATCGCCGATGAACACAGGGCCATCGTGGCTTATCTTATCATAAGCAAGATTGGCGTACGCCTTACCACTGATATCCGCGACCGACATCCCCGCCACGAGACTGAAAACGTAAGTACCGACCACGAGGATCTGGCCGTATTGGTGGCTTTTGCAGAACTCCTGGTCGAGATGAACCGGATGATGATTCATGGTGAGCAGGCAAAACAAATTATTGTCACTCTCGGTGACCGTCTTTCCAGGGTAATGCTTGAAAACATCGCCCGCCTTGAAATCCTCGAAGTAGTGTCCGAAGGTTTCTTTCCGATCGTGAAGCATATCGGTTTCCCGTTTCCAGACGCCCGGGTGTACCGCCCTGAGCTGTTAGACGGTTCGGTTCCGCGTCTACATCGCGGCCGCCGAGAAATGACCTGCTACCCCCGATTCCTCCAAACTGATTATACGCGATCAAAATGCCGCGGGTTACATATTATATACGGTGTCG
>Ga0209536_100013971_pt1 | contig 11548 bp, 13 predicted proteins | sample DeeMarSeWOR28_12_FD_187461 | JGI IMG/M metagenome (GOLD analysis project Ga0209536, IMG submission 187461) | Marine sediment microbial communities from White Oak River estuary, North Carolina - WOR-2-8_12 (SPAdes) (version 2) | ecosystem: Environmental > Aquatic > Marine > Intertidal zone >... | reverse complement strand
TGATCAAAGAGACCGCACCTGTGTAGACGACGGACAAAACTATGATGCCACAAAAGCAAACTAGAATCCAAACCTATAGCAAGGTTCCTTTCACTTCTCTATTTCAAGCTTTCTTTTACACGCGATGGATTTGTACTAAGAAATAGGATAACGAGCAGGCTTTCACGCTATATGATTCTAATAGAAATCGGATCAAGTGAGGGAACATATAGTCAGGCAATCGTAGCACAAAAACAAGGACGAAAAAATATTTGCTATAAAAACCTAAAAATGAAAACAAGGTAGCCTTCGAAGGTATTGACAATTTCATAGATGCTCCAAAACGCAAAGTTGGTTAATTAAATATTCATTTACCTAACTTATGAATTAAAAGCAAATTCGAAAAACAACTATGTTGAAAAATATCGTGTTTTAAGAACTAAATAGGTTTTTAGCGCGTTTTCGCCCTTTCTGGTTGTTTTGTAATTAGTTGTTCTCATTCCCATAGGTCTAGTTTCTTTTATAAGCTTCGCAACTACAAGAAAGCGGAGACTATTTTTGGCCATGCTTGTTGAAATACCCAAATAACCCAGTAGCCAAGTTTGTGTTCTCGGATACTTGTTGCAGGCTGCCAAAATACCAGCTAATATGTCATACTTGTTTCGACGAACTCTCTCTCGCGTTCCTTTCAGAGAGATCAAATATTTTTGTCTTTTAGGTACAAGTACAGTCATTTTTTCCCCTTTCGAGATTCATAATGCATATCTGTCGCTTCTTCTTCCTCTTCCGGTGCTAAAACAAAGAATTTCAAATTATTTGGCGTTGACGCAATTTCGTTTTTGCCCGATTTTCTCTGGGAACCTATCCAATAAAGAGACCATCCGACTATAAAAAATAAAAATATAACTGGAAGAAACAAGAGCACGAACAAAATATTCCGCCTTGTCATGGATTCTTATAAAGCTCAAAAAGGTAATATTCCTTTTTAACATCTAAGTATATCGCTAACTAACATCTAAACTTCTTTCTAAAGTTTAAATCAATTTTTGTAAACAGATGCTCTACAATCCATTACAATTTTCTATTTGTATATGTATTAAAAAACTCAAAAAAGAGAATTTTATAAAATACATCTCCATTTGTCCAGGGTTCAAATCACAGTGACTACACCATAAAGCCTATTGAAAAACGGAAATTTTGACTAAAATTACAATCTGTGAGCGTTAACTCCAGGTTACAATTCTTATGCTGTAATTTTTGCGCCGGTTCTACCCCAATAGAAGAATGAAGAGTAAACAATAGAACTATCTTCCACAAAATTATAAAAGCAAACTGAAACATAACAAAGAGCGCGTTCTGAATTCGAAATTTGGACTTTAATGGGGGTGAAAATACGGGAAGAAAACATCTAATTGCGGGTTTGACTGTCTTTTTGGTTGCTTTGATGGCCGGGCTTCTGGTTCCAGGTGTCTTTGCCTGTAAGATAACTGGGGGAGGACACGGTGAAGTTGAGGGGGCCGATGGGGTTCCCGCTGGCAGTTTCGGGTTTAACGTCATGTATTTTGATAAAAAAGGAGGAATTGTCAAGGGAGACCTAGAATTCATCGATCACGTTACTGGTATGAATGTTCACGCCTGGGATATGGAGGGCATAAATGTTTGGGAGGATTACCCATCAAACAAGCCTGGTCCATGGTTGAAAGGCGAGTTTTGGGGTCCATGCAGCATCGATGGTGAGGCAGGACATAGCTTTTACGTCTATGTTGAGGACGCCGGGGAACCTGGAGTAGCAGACAAATTTTACATAGAACTAGACACTGGCTACGTGGGCGGCAGCATGGTTAATCCGATCTTGGTTGGCAATATACAGATACACAAAGTGAACTAAAGGCAGTCTCCAAACCTTCTTTCACCTTCACTTTTTCTTAGGAACTCTGGAATGTAATAGCTTTGGGTTTTTTCGGTTTTACCCATCCATTCAGGATTGGGGTGAGATTAAACTTCCTTTATGATAGCTGATGTTTTGTTAATGGCTCGTTTTTTTAATGCGTTGCTTCTTACAGGATCCTTTTCAAATTAGTTGCTCCATGCTTCACTTTCTTCTCGCCTACCATTTGAAATTATTGTGGTTTTCAGAATATGCTTCTTAAAGCGCGAGCAGGATTCTATGGTACATCAGGAGGGTTCGAGAACGATCAAGAAAAGTAGATTGACGATTGTTTTGCTAGTTTCATTACTTGCAACTTCCATCGCTGTTGCGACTGCATCTGCTTGCCATACTCTTACTCCAGGTTACTGGAAGACCCACCCTGAAGAATGGTGCCTAACACCCGGTGTAGCCTATACTACCGATGAAGGTGATTATGGATTCGTCCAGACTCTCTTTATCCCAAGTGACGCAATGGATATACTTTGGATGCCGGTTAAAGGAGACGCACGGATTAATCTGCAACAGAAAGTAATCGCAGCCAGTCTCAGCATTGCATGGTATCCAGATATTGGCTGGGACTTCCCCTCTGAGTACAACTACGGTACACCACTAGCCGGACCCGGAGGACTTGTAGACCAGGCTAACACTTTGCTAGAGGATAATCCTGGGCCATGGACACCTGGATCCGTTGCAGATGAATCTGGTGTAAGGGACCAAGGCTTAGCATTGGCAAGCATCATTGACTACTGGCTCAACTTCTACGACGTGGGCTAGCAAAACCAACTCCTTTTTTCTTTTTTTTCTCTTTCAGGATTTGAGTATCAAAAAAATTTAAAATAAAAAAAGGATATTCCCCTTAGACCAGTTTCATCACATAAATGCACAGGGCTCATATGCTTGAGTAACGACTCTATTAGACATTTTTCAGTTTGCTAGTTTTGGACAACAATCTTTGAGCATCTGGATTATCTCGTTCAGTTTTTTCATCAACTAGAACTAAAAGATGCATAGGCACATCTGCAACGTTCTCAATAGCATGGATTGTTCCTGGAAAAATCTTCACCAAAACTGGAAAATCCCCAGTAACCATCAGTTCTTTTCTTTCGTGAGTGATAGTATCTTCTAGAAGAATTCGTCCAGTTCCACTAGTTACACAAAGCAACTCTGTTCTGTTTTCATGGTAATGATTTCCGCGGACAGCACCAGGTTTAGAAAGAGCAAAATGAATTTGTTTAATTATTTCAGAATCATCATCACTCGCTAAAATCTCTGTTAGCCAACCTCTTTCATCATGGTGTATCGAAAGTTCCTTAATCTCAACTTTCAACTGAATCCCCTGTAACTAATTAATTAACTTTCGTCCAATTCATATTTTTTGCATCTGCTTCAAGCAGTAATTTCCGTGCGTGCGCGTGCCTTCGTGGTTTTTAAGAGTGTGCAACGCGCCCTTGCTAATTACCAACAGTTATTGCTGGGAAAAAAATTGAAAAGAAATTGGATGTCGGTTGGTTGATAAGCTAGGGGTAGGATTTGAACCTACATGAACAGCTTTGCAAGCTGTTTCCTACAATCTGTTCGGACACCCTAGCATTAAACATAGCAAACGATAGCGAAGATAAGTTTTGTGAATTACCGATAACAAAACGCAGAAACCATTCAAAATTGTTCGATAGAACCAGATTGCACCTGAATTAGCAAGAAGAAGAATAGAACAGTCCTATAGAAGTATCATTTATAAAAGCTAAATCTGAGAGGATACCATAAATAAACGCTCCAAATACGCGACTGACAGAGAGGATATTGTATGGCACCTCTGATAGATCTACTTTGGTTCTTTCTTGCAGTTTTGGCTGTGTTCGTTTTCGGATTTTTAGCGAAGCGTTTCCGGAAATAGGTTTCAAGCTATCGCGGGAGCTCAAAACCAAGGTTCAACTAACCTCTTGTTTCCAGACAGCAGTCTAGCGGCCAATAACTCTATGTATCAAGATCAACTTTGGTCGCTCCTGAACTCGTAAACTGAAAGCCTTCCGAAGTCTCTACGTCGCATGAATTGGTCTGGAACCGACACATTGTACCAGCCTATGTCCGTGTTCCACCAGACAAAGTACACCGAACTGAAACCGCGATCCACGGCCTCATCCAAAGCTAAGCCACCGTCGTTCCAGAACATAATGGTCACGTGCGACTTGTTAAGGTATAATATGTGCCAAAGCTGTAAAACACTATTCACAATCACGCAAGAGTTATCGACAATGTTCTTATCCAACCAAGTCACAGCTTGAGTCACACTTTCCACATCCTGATACGGCACCGCAGGAGCAGAGCAGAAATGAGCGGAAACATAAGGTAGAACGAACACTCCAGCCTGACCTGTGTTCATCAGGAAAGGCGTCGCTAGATATATGGAACCCAACACAAGCGTGATAGTCAACGCTCCGAAAACCGCTTTCTTCCTAAGTCCGCCGATTTTGCCTTTTCCGCCATCAGAACCGCGAAACAGCCTGAACAAGCCGTTGACCGCGTAGAATGTAAACGGATAAACCAGCATAAACATCCACCTGCTCCAGAAATCTAGAGCAAAAAACGGCCAAACAAGACAACCGAAAGAACCCACCAATAACAGCCCAGTCCAAACGTTCAAAATGCCATTCCTGAAGAATCCCTTCCAAACCAAAAACAGATAAGACAGATACAAAAAAGCGAAAAGCAACATCACATCAATGAGCAGATCTGTATAAGCGGGATAATGAAAAACACCATCATTAACAACCAGATAATTCACGAAGAACCCAGACCTTCCAACATACGCCTCACCCGTGCTAAAAGCCGTCCTCTCCACCCCATATCTTATAGGGAAAAACCGCAAAATCATCCCAGTCAAAAAAACCGCCAACGCCGACAAAAACCCGAGAAAAGTCAAAGCCTCGCTCCTTCCAAATCTCTTTCGTGCCAAACGCCAGCCAAGCACACCCAAAACAACCACAACCAGCGCCACACCAGAGTACTCATGAGCAAAAACAGTCAACAACGAAAGAAACGCGAAAACCAAAACATCCCTCTTAGACTTAAGCTTCCCGACAAACGGCAAAGCAAACAACAACAAACCCATGCCTAGCGTGTTCCGCAGCAGATCCCAAGAAATCCTAAGCGCCGCCAGCTGAACCGCAAAAAGTCCAGCAGCAGCTAAACACATCTTCACATCCCACTGCAGCATTCTGCGCCCCAACCAGTAAACCCCAGCCACGCTTAAACCGTAAAGCGAAGGCGCCACAACCTTCAACAGCAGAAACGGGTCAATCTCCAAAACGCCGTAGAGCGGAACCGTCAACGCGTATAGAAGCCAACCATAACTGAAAAACGAACTCCAGCTAGACCAGATTACGCCACTCTTCATCACCGCAGCGTAATAGACAGTGTCAAACCCAATCGGAGCACCACCAGCCAAAAGCTCAGGGACCAAACGAACAAAGAAACCCGCCAAGAAAACCAAACCCAAAGCCTTCACACCCGAAATCTCACAAAAACGTGCAACCAAGCCGTCTACGAATAGGCGCGGCTGAAGATTCAGTCTTTTCGTCATGCAGCAACCCCCACGTTAGAAATCAAGCAATGACCCCCCTTCACATCTCCACAACTGGGCTTTCTACCTCCACCAGATCCTACATAGCGCGTGTTCAATCAACGAAAACCTACCGCGCTTCGGGTGTACCAATAACCTGACCAGAATGTTCTGTTTTACGCCACAGCCGCTTTCTCCGCAGAAGAATCTCCAACAGAGCAAACAATGCTATGAAACTTTGAAAGCCCCAGTAAGCGTAGATAAAGGGAAGCCACAGTACATTTCTCAGCCTTAAAGGCTTCGACATGCACGCTAGGCCAATTCCAACGACGCCCAACGCAAGCAGAGTAAACAAGGAAGTGACCTGGACAATGTAAGTAAAAATTAAGATTGAAGGCAATGAGAAAGCCCACAAAGGCGCAAAATAGTTCAATACACATAACAAAATCATGGCAGTGCCAAAAAATGTCATTTCCGCGTCGAATCGTCTCAAGTTTGGCTTCCTCATCAATCTGCCAAACCTTAGCCCCACCTCGATGTTGCCTCTGTACCATCGCGCTCTCTGAGCCAGCAAACTCTTAACGTTAAACGGGCTCTCTTCAAAAGTCCGCACTTCAGAAGCGTACCGGATGACCTTGCCCTGTTCAATAAGCTTTACCGATAACTCTGAGTCTTCTCCCAAACAATTCTCGTTCCATCCACCAGTCTCATCCAAACTCTCTTTTCTGATGAACTGACATGTTCCAGCCAAACCCACGTATAAACCGAGAGCATCCTTACCTTGCAAATAGAGCTCATACTGAATTGAGCACTCATAAGAGATAAGCCGTGTCAACATGTTTTGACCCGCGTTTATCGAGCAAATTCTTCCCTGCACGGCCGCCACAGATGAATCCTCAAAATATGCAACCGCTTTCAGGAGAGCGTCTGGTTCTGGAACGCTGTCAGCGTCGAAAGTGGCTATTATCTCACCGTGAGCGTAATGGAATCCGAAGTTAAGAGCGCCAGCTTTAGTCGTTGACGTCGCTTTTTCGAAAATCTTGATTTCCGGATGAGACAGAGAATATTGAAGACAGATTTCACCAGTTCTGTCAGTTGAGGCATCATCAACCACAATAATTTCTTTCTTGTCAGAAGGATAATCTAAACTCAACAGCGCATCCAATAGTCTACCAACCACATTTTCTTCATTCTTAACCGGAACAATTATCGAGACGGCAGGCAAATTCTCTTCTCCGCTGCTAATGTGCTTTCCAGTCTTTTTGCGGATTCGTAGAAGACGCCACCCTCCAGTCATGACAATGGGAAGATTGTAGAGAGCTAATACGAAAAAAGCAACAATCAACGCGGAAAACACTAAAAAGCCAAAACTCGGCGTGGCTAAGCCACCTCGAAACAATTTATGCAATTGTAAAGCGTGAAGAACAAACGCGTGAACTCAAACTTGTCAGCCATTACACTCTTGGGCATACAACCAAAACCTTCCCATTTCTTGAGTCATAATAATATTGTCAGGAATCCCAGCATAAAGGAACATATTAGAACCTAACGTAATTAAAGATTTTCTTCCATTCCAAAGAGCGCGCTCTGAAGAAATTCGAAAAAAGAAGCTATGTTGCTTGTTCTGTGCCTGTTATGGTCATACTGAAGCTGAAATCTGTGATAGCGCCCGCACTGGCTGATGCAGACAAAGTCAATGTTGCGCTAATTGATTGACCAGCGCTCAAGACTACACCACCTCGATTCCAACTCAAACCAATGTACGTATTCGCATTTGACGGCACCCAACTTCCAGTTGTCATGGAAAGTACTAGCGGAATAGTACCAGTGTTTTTAATGTAAATTGTCCTAGTGCTCGAGTCTCCAGGTGCTATTGATCCCCAGTTAATGGAAGTACAGTTCTGACTGCAACCGCTATCTGAGTAAACTCCAACGTTTACGGCTGTCACTGTCCCGCTCGACTGCAATGTTTGAGACACCGTAAGTAATCCGGTAGCTAACAGCGTTGATAACAAGCACGTGACTGTTATTGCAATCATTGCACCTATAGTGATTTTTCGAGCATTCATCGCATGCACCATCAATCGGTTCAAAGCGACGTCTCAGGTGTTAATAAATATTATTGTCTATGATAACAACACAACTACACTTCCTAAACTCGAAAAACAAAGATTCTGTCTAATGGACGATTAAAAAGAAGGATACTGTCGAACTAATCCAACCAAACGCCCCATCTCAACTTTGCCAAGATGCGCGCGTTGCTCTCTCATTTACTGCCCTCGTTCCTCCGCTAGTTCTTCGTTCTGTTTGAGACTTTTTTTTACCATAAAACTCCCTTTTCCCGTTGGACCCTGCAAAACTGCGAACCACAAAAATCCCGTGTTCAAATTTTGATGTTCTTACATCCACCAATATCAACTTCACCCAAAATCTTAAAACGCCAGGAAACAATCACTTTCAAATGACAATAGAGGCTGCTACCTGAAAGACAACAGCATTACCACCAAAAGAGGATGTGAACCAATCCAGATAAAAAAAGTTCTCAAAATTTTTCTTCACCGCATCCTAAATAAATCTGGAAAAGCTGGCGCATCTCTCAAGAAATTAGGCATTGAGATAGCACGCTTTCTTTATCATTCTAGAAAAACACTCCTCTTAGTAACTGCTATCGTTTTAATAACTCTAATTTCCAGTTTCCTAGCAACCTTATGGTTCAGCAATAGCGCTTCTGATGCTCCAAGCGGCGAATATGCTGTTCCAAGTGGCGGATCTGCTACTCCAAGCAGTGAATCTGATGTTCCAAGTGGCGGATCTGATGTTCCAAGTGGCGGATCTGATGTTCCAAGTGGCGGATCTGATGTTCCAAGCAGCGATTACGACCGAGGCGTTCTAACTAATGGCACAATAAATGTTCAAGGGTTAGCAATCTACGGTGGAGACATAATATATGATCCTGATCATGATAAATTTTGCGTGGAATGGGGAGAACTTACTTTAGGGAGTTCCAAAAACGTAGAATTTTACGTAAAAAGCACCAGCCGCGTTAACGTTAAACTAGAGTTGCGCGTGAACAACTGGACGCCAGCAGGAATTGATAATTACTTAACTATCCATTGGGATAATGAAGGAACCGTCCTTAGTCCAACCCGAGAGATTTTGGCTACCGTCACCTTGGAGGTCACGTCGGATGACGATTTCATTGACTTTCTTATTGAAAATGAGGTTATAGCTTTTGGTTTCGACATAACTATTTTCGCTTCAGGCGTGTGAGTAGCAAGCTGGTCCTAATCTTAGGAAGAATCTTTTGGTTTTTAAAAATGTAAAGAGAAATAGTTGAGGATTTTCTATTCTGCGCCTGCTATTATTATGTCAAAACTGAAATCTGTAAGGTCGCCGGTATCTGAAGCTGCAGACAATGTGAGAATAGCGGAAACTGACTCGTCAACAGCTAGTTCTTTGCCTTCCTGATCCCAAGTTAGAGTCAGGTAGTCGCCAGCATCTGTCGGATCCCAACTTCCAACCGTCATCGAGAGGGTGACTGGGACGCTGCCTGTGTTTTTCACGTATATTGTTCTGCTAAGGGTGTCTTCTGGGTATATTATACCCCAGCTGATTGATGTGCAGTTCTGGGTGCATTGGTCGTCCGAGTAAACGCCTACATTTACTGTTGTTACTGTTCCATTTGATGATATTGTTTGGGTGGCTATTATTCCAGCGGTTACGAGGGTTAGAAATATGCTTGTTGTTGCGAGTGCTATTATTGCTCCTGTGGAGAGTTTTGGTGTTGCCAATTCGTGTTCTCCTCTTGTTATCTGAAATCGGTTGTCTCAAGTGTTAATAAACATTGTTGTTTATGATAACAACACAACTACACTTCCCAAACACAGAAAACAAAATTCCGCCCAATTTTGACCTACTAAAACCATAAAGCGTTGAACTAATCATCCCAAGTAATTCGTTACAAACAAGTTGAAATGCGTTCAAGTAACAATTAGCATTTGGCGACAAGGCACATCAACTACCCCATTATGTCGCCGGTTTTCCTGCTGGATGCAATTTGAGCCGCAACCGGCGTATACCGAAAAGGTGACCATAAACCTATAGATTTAATAATCAGCGGAACAAAGTTCCGCCTTCAAGAGGAAAACGCCTTGTTTGCTATTGGACACATGGCTCTCGCCTACCTATTAGGCAAAGCATCCGCCAAGCTATTCAAGGTAAGCTTCAATATACCCTTAATCTTGGTTATTTCAATAATTCCAGACATTGACATCCTCTTTGACTTTCTTCTCAAGTCTGAGATTCACAGAGGCCCAACACACTCAATAATAATGGCAATACTATTCTTCATCCCCGTCTTCGTATTCTATCGCCAGAAAGCAACGCCTTACTTCACCGCTTTAATCTCTCATTCATTAATAGCCGACTTCCTAATTGGCGGACAAACACAATTATTATGGCCTTTATCCGCAACCGAGTTTGGACTTTACACATTAGGTTTTCCTTACATTAACAATTACAACCCAATAAACATCGCACTTGAATTCACATTATTCGCTATAGCCCTAATAATCATGTTAAAAACGCGCGATTTATTCCATCTTTTTGGAACAGCAAGCTAAACTTGATTTTAGTCATACCGATTTTTACTGTTTTTAACTTTCCCCTTTCGCCCGCTACCCATTGAAGGTTCATGCATTAATGGTAATACCATCTTCATTATCTCGTGACGTTCACAATTTCAGTTTCGATTGCTTCTATCAATTTTCCTATATAAGAGACTGGAACAGAGAAGGTAGCTTATTTTTTAATATTTTTATGCTGTCGGTTTTGAGTTTCGAATCAGTTCATCTATATGGAAAAACACTGAAATTCAGATACTGGATTCCGCCTTCATAAAAGTCTTAAAGTGCGTCAAGCTAATCCTATTGGCGACTGATATGCGAAGGCGTTTAGTACTAATTCTGGCTTCTCCAATTATTGTCCCCATTTTTCTTATCGGCTGGATTCTATATTGCGTTGGAAACAAACAAGGAAGCCCTGACAAAGCAACTGCTAAGAAATCTTCCAATGCAGAAAAACAAGCGAAATTAAAAACTGATAAAAAAATTGAGATGGGATTAATCGAAGAAAAAATAGCTGTGCGTTATATATTAACAAAGGGAAGCAAATCTATTAACACGGCTGAAAGTCAGCCTCAACCTGAAGACAACCAGTTATAGCGTTCCTGCATGCTGTTCTGCATATTGCTGTTCAGGCGCTAGTACTTCGAATGCTAAATCATGCAGATATTTCTTGTCCGCTGACTTAACCTCGTGCTTCATAGAACCTATCCAATAAAGGCTCCAACCCAAAAACCAGAAGAAAACCACTATTGGCATGGCTAGAAACAAGATCAATCTGTTTCTAATACGCATAAAGAACGTCTATACTGAATCAACTAATATATTTTTTTAACACGGAGATGTATAGCTAACAAGCAACTACTTTCTTATCGTTGTCAACCCCTTCTTATGAGTTAGCTTGTTAGTTCGCGCGTGCTGTATGTGAGAGCGTGTTTACGAGTGAGAGAAAGTAAAGGAATATGGGAGTAGGTATGAGTGAGTTTGGTTTGGGGATTAAAATTTAATCTTTTTCCTTTTTCTTGTCCGTACAGGTTTTAGTTCGGCGCATTAGAAAATTAAGCGAGTTAGATACTAAAAGGTAAAGAATTTGGCGTTTTCTGTTCTGTGACGCTTGCATTCCCATAGTGTTTTTCCGTTTTTTTCTTTAACGCATCCACACCGTAAGTAACTCAAGATTCTTTGCGGTCGAGTCTTAATTCCCATTTTGCCACCTCATTTAGATTTTTTTCCCAAAGTATTTGCTACAGTCTAAGCATTGCCAATTGTTACCGTTTGACCTAAGGTTAGACTCTTCAAAAAATACAAAGGTTACTTTTAATACTTGCGTCGTACTTTTCATTTTTTATCTCTTGACATAACTAAATCGGGTCGGCGCATCAATAAAACCTTTGCAATGCCTATAAGTACTTATTATCTCTCTGTTTCTAAACGCAAATGCTGAAATAGCTTCCCACA
>Ga0209536_100013970_pt1 | contig 11548 bp, 6 predicted proteins | sample DeeMarSeWOR28_12_FD_187461 | JGI IMG/M metagenome (GOLD analysis project Ga0209536, IMG submission 187461) | Marine sediment microbial communities from White Oak River estuary, North Carolina - WOR-2-8_12 (SPAdes) (version 2) | ecosystem: Environmental > Aquatic > Marine > Intertidal zone >... | reverse complement strand
GAAATTGGCGGGACCATCGGCGATATCGAGAGCCTGCCATTTTTGGAGGCGATCCGGCAATTCAGAGCGGATGTGGGCAAAGAAAATTCGCTGTATATTCATTTGACGCTGGTACCCTATATCGGTACCGCGGGTGAAGTCAAAACCAAGCCGACCCAGCACAGCGTCAAAGAGTTAAGAAGTATTGGTATCCAACCCAATATTCTATTGTGTCGCACTGATCGATTTCTTTCCAAAGATATTAAGGCCAAAATTGCCCTCTTTTGCAACGTCAGTGTTGAAGAAGTCATTACGGCCAAAGATGTGGATCATATTTATGAGGTTCCCCTGATATTTCATCAAGAGGGATTGGATGATAAGATTGTTGAATTGCTCAATATCTGGACACGCAAACCCCAGTTGGACGACTGGGAGAATCTAATCAAAAAAATCAAAGCCCCTAAACATTCGGTGACCATCGCTGTCGTTGGCAAATACGTCGATCTGACTGAATCTTATAAAAGCCTTAATGAAGCGCTTTATCACGGCGGAATTGCCAATGATTCCAAGGTGAACCTGAATTTTGTCGATTCCGAGAAACTGGATGGCGGCACTTGCGACCAGTTGCTGGCTGATGCCGACGGGATTCTGGTACCCGGCGGATTCGGGGAACGCGGCATTGAAGGCAAGATCTGTTCCGCCAATTTTGCCCGCGTAAATAAAGTGCCGTATTTTGGCATTTGTTTAGGTATGCAGATTGCTGTTATTGAGTTTGCCCGCCACGTGGCCGCGCTCGACAAGGCGAACAGTTCAGAATTTAACCCTGATACACCCTATCCAGTCATATATTTAATGCGCGAATGGTTTGATGAACGCAGTCAGACGGTCCAACGGCGCGATGATTTATCCGATAAAGGCGCCACCATGCGGTTGGGCGCTTACAGCTGCCGAATTGAACAGAACTCGTTGGCCTATGCGGCCTACCAGCAAACGGAAATTTTCGAGCGGCATCGTCACCGCTATGAATTCAACAATGAATATAAGGATCAACTTTGCGAAAACGGAATGATCATCAGCGGAACCTCCCCGAATGGTGAGTTAGTTGAGATCATCGAGATTAATGATCATCCCTGGTTTCTCGGATGCCAATTTCATCCAGAATTCAAATCACGCCCCATGGTACCCCATCCGCTATTTCGAGATTTTATTAAGGCATCCTTAGCAAAATCAGAGGGTCGAAACGAATCATAGGATGAACCCTTTTGTTGTGCGGTTTGTTCCACCAATGGCGGGATTTAGCCGGTTGCGATTCGACAAGTTGGAATGGCAATTGCTGCAAATTTGGAATTAGGGTTAAAATCAGACAATTATTTTTTGGTTGGGATCGCCTTGCGCTGGGTAAAGGCATCCATCGTCTGCTGGGCGCATTCCGGGCAGTAGCTGGAAGTGATATCCAGGTTGGCTTTATCATGGATATATTGTTCAATCGGGACCCATCGCCCCTTACCGGGCTCAGTCTGACGGTCGTCTCTGATTTTCTTACACACGCAGCACATCGGCAATAGTTTTTGATAAAGATTTAATTTTTGTCGAAGTGCTGCCTTTTCTTGGCATTGATGTATGCGGTGAAGCATCTCTGCCGATTCACAGGGCTTGAGCAAATAATCATCGGCTTCGTGACGAAGCGCTTCAATGGCTGATGACATATTGCCGTAGCCGGTCAGAATGATGACCATCATATCTGGGTTGATGGCTTTGGCTTTTTTTAAGACCTGGAGGCCGTCGACATTTTCCATCACCAAATCCGTGATCACCAAATCAAAATTTCTTTCGCTAAGCAATTCCAACGCCTGGTCACCGCTGCTGGCTTCTGTTAAATTAAAGCCCTGGCTTTCGAGGTCTGCGCCAATGCCTTCCAGGATGAACGGGTCATCATCGACTAGCAAAATCTTATATTTTTCCATTTGGTCCTGCCTTAATGCGGCGACGGGGGCATTGTTTGATGAAAGGTAGGATTTCATTTCAGTGATTGTAAGATCGGATTTTCTAATAGCATAACACGATTTTCAGTAATGCAAAACCATTTCATTTCTCCAGCAGGTCATAACGGCTGATGAGGCGAGACAGATAAGTTCTCTGAATATCCATCGTTTTGGCTGCCATACTTCTATTGCCACCGGTATGCCGCAGATTCAGTGCAATAAATTCCTTTTTGAACATGTCGGTGGCTTCTTTCAGTGTCAAGCCGACCTTCATACCCGGGTAGCTGGGTTTGGCGGCAAATTGGGGTAGATCTTCAGGCATCACCGCTCCACCATTTCCCATAACAACCGCTCTTTCAATGGCGTTTTTCATCTCCCGCACATTTCCCGGCCAATCATATTGAAGCATGGCGTTCATTGCTTTTTTGGATATGGTCAGATTCGACACACCGCGTTCGCGTTTGAATATGTCCAAAAAATATTCGGCCAATAAAGGAATGTCGTCTTTTCGCTCTCTTATGGGTGGCATATGGATTTGGACAACATTGAGCCGATAGTAAAGGTCTTCGCGAAATCTGCCCTCTGATACTTCTTCGGCGATATTGCGATTCGTGGCAGCAATTACCCGCACGTCGACCGGGATGGATTTATTCCCGCCAACCCGATAGAATACGCCTTCCTGCAATATGCGAAGCAGTTTGGATTGCATACCGGGGCTCATTTCACCGATTTCATCCAAAAAAATAGTCCCTTTGTCGGCCAGCTCGAATTTTCCGATTTTGCGGCCGGTGGCTCCCGTGTAGGCGCCTTTTTCATGGCCGAAAAGTTCGTCTTCAAGCAAGGACTCTGGCAGGGCCGCACAGTTGAGAACAATCATGGGCTCATCTTTGCGGGCACCGGCGCGGTGAATCAGCCGCGCCAGCAATTCTTTGCCGGTACCGCTTTCCCCTAAAATTAAGGTGCTGGCTTTGGAATTGGCCACTTTGACGGCATCGGAGATGACTTTTCGAAGCGCCGGGCTTTCTCCGATCAGCTCGTACTTAAGATCCAGCTCTTCTTTGAGGTCTCTGATTTCTTTTTTGTCGTGTTCGATTTTGCGCGCATTACCGATGCCCACTGCGGCGAGTTCAGCAAAAACCGATAAAATCTTTAAATCTTCGCCTGTAATCGCACTGCCATCGGCTTTGTCAATAATTTCAACCACACCGATCGTTTCCCCCTTGACTTTCATTGGAACACAGGCGATAGAACGCGTTTCAAATCCAATACTTTCGCTGATCTCTTTATACCAACGCGGATCTTCAGATACATTGGGGATCAGCAGGGGTTCACCCGTCTGGGCCACATATCCCGCAATCCCTTGGCCCATCTCAATTTCAAACTGTTTAACATCATCCTTTTTTTCGCCGGTGGCCACCTTGAAGTACAGTCTTTGCGTTTTAGGATCCAATAGCAACAGTGAGCTGGCCTTGGCATCCATCATGCGTGTGGCGGTTTCAATGATCAACTCGAGCAACTGATCCAGATCCTGCACCGAGGATACCCAGGTGGAGATTTCTTTCAAACGATCAATAGAAATACCCGCATCCTTTATTTCTTTATCCATTTATACACACCTTGTGACACCTATAGATTCAAATGGCCTACTCAGTCATAAAATTTCCTGGCACTCTTTGTAAGCCCATTTGCATGGCTGCATATTAATATTATCTATAAATTCCAATATACTGTATATCAAAGTGGTGTGTCGGATATCAACGCCCACCAATGGCTCCATAGGAATCTATTCACTTTTGTATACGAATTATAGCATACGTGGGATGTGTGTCAATTTTTATATAGGTTATTGTGCACTTTTTTGAATATAATGTGACTTTAAGCGCAAAACGATGTCCTGTTCCCACTGGGCGGTATATGTCAAAAAGTATTTCATACCGCCGTACCAGGGGTAATTTACCCAAAAAGATACCCCGAAAAAGTCAAAATAGGCCGTCTGGGTCACCTTTGTTTTCTGGCCCGAAGCGCCAGCCGCTTCGAGCTGAATCGATCCGTGGTGAAATTTTTGGCCGCATTCCGCCGGATTTAAGAGCACAAAATCCAAGCGATACTGGGTAGGGAAGAGCGTGGTTTGCCAACGAAATTTAGCGTTGGGCTTGTGGGGGTACAGATCGTCGCTGAAAATATCTTCGGTTACGGCAACATTGTTGTCTTGACTGATCAAGCGGTGAGCTTTAATGAATTTATTCGTTGTCAAGAAATCGTTATCAAAATCTGTCTTAAACCACCAGTAAGCATCAAGCGGTAATTCAACGACGTACACGAGTTCATATCCACTGCCACCGTCGTCTTTGTGCTGTGGGGGGAGCTTGCGAATAAACGCTTTGCCTTCAAGCAGCGGCGCCTCATCGGCTTCCTGAGCCGGCGCCTCCAATGTTAGAAATGACAGCGCAATGAAACATTGGACGAGGACAACCCGTATGAGCAGATGGACATGCATTGATTTTCTCAGATTGGATTAAGAGTGGATTCGTTTTCAAAGCTGTTGCCGATGTCGGTTTTCAGAGGACAGAAAACGGAAGACAGAGAACAGAATAACAGCACGGCTTACTATCAGTAGCATGCTATCTATTTTCTGTCTTCTGTCCTCTGTCTTCTGACCTCTGGCACCAGAACCTATGAGCTGACCTGAGATATGATGAACTCTCCTACCTTTTCAGCGGACCGTCCAAATAATTCATCAACGGCAATGCCTTCAAGCAATTGATCGTCCCAGATAATGCTGTTTTCCTGTACAATATTTTGAATATGTTCGTATTTGCCGCCCAGCGCTTTAATTTTAGCACTCAATGGGATGTTGTCTTTGAACATAATATGCAGCAAAAGCAGATTTTCAATGATGTTCGGTGAAGATGGTGAATTGGAAAGCACCGGAATAACGGCGATGCTTCGTTCATCTTTGCGCCCCTTGCCAATATAAACATTTTTCTGCCTGACAATGATGCGTTTGGTGCCTTTTAACTGGGCATCGGTTTCAACCCGTGAAGAGATATCTTTGGCAACACCTCGTTTGGTGACAACGTTAATGGTGGTTTCATCGGTTGGTTCGCCCAAAAGGTTTAAGCCGTTGATCCGATAAACAATCGATCCGCTGATATGGTCTATGATTTCCTGCAAATTTTTCACCACGATAATATTGCTGGCCGTTAGCTGCGAAACACTGAGATTTTCCATTGCCAGCGCGTCAAATATAATGCCTTCCAGGCGTTCACTGATCCGACTGGTTCCGACGGTGACGGTTTTGGCCTGGTGTTTGATGGCATCCACCGGGCGAGCCAGATAATTTATCGCCCGTCCCAGGCAATTGAACATGGTATTAAGCATATTGGCAGCCGTGCCTTTCTGGCTGAAGTCAAGCTCGAAATCAGACACCGGCAACCGACCGGATAGATATTTGAGCAGCAAAGTTAAATCCGAGATGACGTCCGACACCACGGCCCCTGGAAACTGATTTTTTGTTTTTTGGGTTCTAAAGGCTTTATCAAAATGGGCGACCTTTTCCTGAAATGCTTTTTCGAGCACAATTTCATAAACATCCAAGCCTTCTGCAGCATGGGTTTTGATGCTGTTTTGCAGGTCTTTTTGGAATCGATATAAAAGTCGCGAGCCTTCATTGATGGACAGCGCAGCATAATAGCCCCAAATATGACCGACCAGCGTATTTAAGATGGGGGCCAGATGCTCTTCAACCGGGGGGACGTGAAAAACATCGGCAGCATATGGGTTAAAACGGTCTTCGCCTTCGTTGACGATGACCACAGGGGTTGCTTTGTGCGCTTTGAATATGGCGGTGTCTTTGATGATGTCGCCAATGACCGTGCTTCTCGAACCGGCGGCGCATACGATAATCAGCGGCTCTGAAGACAAATCGATGTGTTTTTTGTCTTCAACGTAATCGGATGAAATCGTTTTATAGCAAAGTTCACTGAGTTTGATACGAATTTCATCGGCGGCAGCCTTGTTGGGTCCGCTGCCAACAGCCGCCCAGTAGGTTTTGGTTACGGCCAGTTTCTCGGCCGATTGCTTGATGGTTTCTCGCAGCGCAAGTACCTTACGCATGTGGGACGGTAGGGCCAGTAACCGGCGGATCTCCGCGTTTACATATGTATCATCGCGGCAATTTTTCAATCGGGCGATGTACAGACCCAGAATGGCACCGGCGACGATTTGAGAATAAAAGGCTTTGGTGGAAGCGACCGACATTTCAATATCCCGACCACTGCTGGTATACATGACCCCATTGACCTTAAACGTCATATCGGAATCGCGGCGATTGACAATGGCCAGCGTATAAGCCCCGCGTTCTTTGACCATATCCACGGTGCGATTGGTGTCGGTGGTGGTGCCGGATTGACTGATGGCCACTATCAGCGTGTCCGACATGGCACGGTCACTGTCGGTTTCATTTAATTGAAAGCCACTGAATTCCGAAGCCTTTAGAGCACTGATCTGAATGGCAGGGTTGTCCAGATAGGTGTTCAGGATATTGGCACAGGCCAATGCAGCAACGCCGGCAGTGCCCTGGCCGATAAAAAAGATACGCTTAATCTGATCGGTTGTCAGGGCCTTTTGCAAGGATTGGGGGATAATGGTTTCATCCAAAGCAATCGTATATTGCGATGGGTCATTTTCTTTGAATTTCCATCGGTTCTGCAGCGTTTTGTCAACCGACGCCGGCGATTCAGAGATTTCTTTTAAAAAATAGTGTGGATAATCTTGGCGATCAATATCCCGGGTGGTTATTTCGGTATGTTTGATATCATTTTCATTGAGCGCCAGCGGTGTTCCATCATAAAATTGTGCCCTGATGCCATCCAACCCTCCGTTGCTCGTCTGGTCTAGAATAAATATTTGTCCCTGGGTGCGACCCTGCTTGCCATCTATTTGTTTCTCACCGTCCAGTTTGAGGTAATAGGGCGTTTCTTCCACAAAGCCGTATACCTCAGAACTGGCCATATAATGTTCATCTGCGATTCCGACAAAAATGGCCTGTCCGCTGCCTCTTTGCGCTAGAAACAGCTTTCCGGGCGCCAGATCCGTGTGCATGGAAATAGCATGGGAGCCTTCGAAATCGTTGACGGCCAATCGAAAGGCGTCCTCGATCGTACGGCCCTGTTGGTAATACTGCTGAATTTTAAGGGGAATAATCTTCGTGTCGGTGGTGATATCATTATGGATTTGCGTATGAGATCCTTCTAATTCAGCCCTTAGCTGCTGAAAGTTGTCGATATCACCATTCAGGCAGGTGTGAATAATGCCGCTTTTTGGGGTGACTTTGCCGATGGTTTGATTATCGACAGGATGGCAATTTGCTTCTGTGATGGCACCCACCGACGCCCATCGGGTGTGCGCCAAGACGGTGTCGAAGGCAGCCGGAATTGTCGCCAGAACCTGAAAAACAACATCATTTGCAATTTGGCGGCGTATATAATCCACGTTATCGCCGAGGCTGCCGATTTCGAGTGCGATTTTATAGGTAACAGCAACGGCTACTTGCTTATTTTCGTCCGTTTGTGCGACAGGCTGATAGCTGATGCCACCATTGACCAGCGGATCCGGGTCGCAACGTTCCTTAAATTGCGCATAATGACCCGACTGTTCAAGGGCCGCTCTACCCGTTTGGAAGTCAGCGTTCTCAAATGTAAACATAATGGAAATTCCCGCCGAATCTCTACCCCTAACCTCGAGGCGATCAATGCTGTTCAGTACTGCATTGATTTTTTTAAACAGGCACACGCTTGCGAGTGAAGGCCTTTTAGGGCTGCGGGCCAAAAGATTTTGTATTTTTTTGGAATTGGCAAGAATATCATTTTCAAGGCGCCATTGAATATCCTTTAATTTTTCAATCGCCCGGACCATCAGATCTACACGCTCGGCCGAAAGATGACCCAACTGGTCTGCCAGCAGGTCGCTTTCAGTGGTCGCCATGGCAGCCAGACGCGTTGCCATCTGCTGGAGTCGACTTTGAGCCATTTCATCAGTAAAAACCAAATAAAATTGATTGTCGGTTTTTAATGCTTGCACGCTGCGCCATAGCGCCGTCATTTTCTCGCTGCCGCCCAGATAGCTATCATCCCAACGATTGGATTGTGAACAAGATTTATAACCACAGGCTTCAATTTGCCGAATCAGATCTTCAAGCGCCTCGAAATCGAGCATGGTTGGTGCTGGCTTTTTATTTTTAAACGCAACAATTCCGGCAATGCCGCAAAAAAGGGTGGCTTGTCGGCAGGGGAAAAACACGATGGATCCATCCGGGACCCGGTCGATAAATTTTCCGAAATACACATCGGCCGTAAGAAATCTGCGGAGACATTCGATTTGCTGGTGAATAAAAGTTTGTAATATTTTAAAATGCGCCATACATCGGGTCAAAAAAAGTGTAATCATTTTCGTTCTTTTCCTTTAAACCATGCAAATTTGGTCAATACGTCAACTTTTACATAAAACAATATTATCTCCCATTGATCATCGGGGGTCAAGGGATCTTTAAGGTTCAGAGGTTCCAGGATTCAGGGTTCCAAGGTTCAGAATTTCAATGGTTCGGCCTCTGGCTACTCGCTGCTGGCGACTGGCTAAAAACCTGTAAACAATGACCGGTCGCCAGCTGCCAGTGGCCAGGAGCAAGCAGCCAGCAACCAGACTCAAACGGCATGACCTTTGAACCTCTGAACCTTGAACCTTTGAACCTTACTTGAGGGGTGTACCGGGTGCCACCGGTTTTTCCAGCGTTGCCAGAATGGGGCCGGCGTCGTCGACTGCAGCCACGACCATTCCATTGGACACTACACCCATGAGTTTGGCGGGTTTTAAATTAGCAACGACGATCACCTGTTTTCCAATCAATTCTTCAGCTGAGTATTTTTCGGCAATTCCGGCTACCAAGGTTCTTTTTTGTCCCATATCGACTTCCAGTTTCAGCAGTTTCTGGGCTTTGGGGATCCGTTCCGCATTTACAATCGTTGCTACTCTGAGGTCGATGCGACTGAAATCATCCAGGCTGATTTCAGGTTTGATTTCCATGGATTTGGGGCTTTCCTGTTGCTGGGCGATGGCGGCGTTTGTCTTTTCGCTCACCTCAATTCTTGGAAATAGAACGATCGATTTCAAGAGCTGCGTTCCCGACGGTATGGTTTTCCACATCCTGAGGAGATTGAGATGATAAAAGGGGCCAGCCGGATCCAAACCAAGATATTTTTGCATTTTTTGGGCGGTGTCGGGCATCACCGGGTAAATCAAACCTGAGATGATGCGAAGCCCTTCAAGTAATTGATAAATAACGGCCGCCAATTGCTTCTGGCTTGATTTTTTTTGGGCCATAACCCAGGGAGCGGTAACATCGATCCTTTTGTTCATCTGGCCGATAAATTCCCATACGGCCATCAGCGCTTTATGCAATTCAAAAGATTGCATACACGTTTCGAATGTATCGATGGTTTCCCGAGCCGACGATTGCAGATCATGGCCTATTTCCTTTTCCGTTTGCGGATCGATCGGGGGAACCTGTCCGTTGAAGTATTTATGGGCCATTGAGATGATTCTGGAGAAAAGATTACCGAGATCATTGGCCAGATCTGAGTTAATTCGTTGAACCAATGCCGCCTCGCTGAAGCTTGAATCCAACCCAAAATTCATTTCTCGAATCAGAAAATACCGAAAGGCATCTAAACCGTAAATATTTCGCAGTTGAAGCGGGTCGACAACATTGCCAAGGCTTTTGGACATCTTGCTCTGTTCGATGTTCCAGTATCCGTGAACATTTAAGTGTTGATAAATGGGGATACCGGCGGCTTTGAGCATCGTGGGCCAATAAATACCGTGAGGCTTTAGAATATCTTTGGCAACAATGTGCTGTGCCACAGGCCAAAATCTGTTATAGCGGTCACCATCCGGATAACCCAAGGCTGAAACATAATTTAAAAGTGCATCAAACCAGACATAGGTGACATAATTTTCATCAAAGGGAAGAGTGATGCCCCACTTTAAACGGCTTTTTGGCCGGGAGATACAGAGATCATCAAGTGGTTCTTTCAAAAATGCGAGCACTTCGTTACGGTAGCGTTTCGGACGGATAAATCCCGGGTTCTGCTTGATGTGATCGATGAGCCAATTCTGGTAGCGGCTCATTTTAAAAAAATAGTTAGATTCTTTGATGGTTTCCGGAGCGGTTTCATGATCCGGACAATTACCGTCAACCAATTCTCGTTCGGTATAAAAACGCTCACACCCGAAGCAGTACAACCCCTCATACTCACTAAAATAAATGTCGCCCGCATCATAAATCTTTTGCAAAACCTGGCTAACGACATCCATATGGGCCGCATCCGTTGTGCGCACAAAGTAATTATTGTTGACGTTGAGTTCCGGCCAGAGTTCTTTGAAAAGGCGGCTTATTTTATCGACGTACTCACGGGGGCTCAGATTCTCTTTTTGTGCAGCGCGTACGACTTTATCGCCATGCTCGTCGGTTCCGGTAAGGAAGAAGACGTCCATTGCCTGCATTTGGTGAAAACGCGTAATGACATCGGCCACAATGGTGGTGTAAGCATGCCCCAAATGCGGGCGAGCGTTAACATAATATATAGGGGTTGTAATGTAAAACGGCTCGGACATTTTTATTCCTTTTGCAACGTTATTTGATCAATCTTATATTCAACTTCCATGTTGTCTTCCAGTCGGACAGCAACCCGGTTACAAATGGCATTATGACGAATGACTTTGCCTTTGCCGCTAGGTGTCGTGACGACTTTACCCAATCGCGGCAAGCCTCTCTTTAAATATTTGTAGGTTTCAAACTCATAGGTTAAACAGCACATCAACCGACCGCATTGTCCTGAAATTTTGGTTGGATTCAACGAAAGGCTCTGTTCTTTAGCCATTCGGATTGAAACTGGATCGAATTTATCTAAAAATGTCGAACAGCATAGTTCGCGGCCGCAGCGACCAATACCCCCGCACATCTTCGCTTGATTGCGGATTCCCACCTGACGCATTTCAATCCGAACACCTAATTTTTTGACCAGCATTTTGACCAGTTGCCGAAAATCAACCCGGCCCTCGGCTGTGAAGAAAAAAATATACTTGTTACCATCAAATGATTTTTCCACCGAGAACAGGTTCATTTTCAAGCCCAATTTGCGGATGCACTCCAGACAATAGGTGTGGGCCGAATTTTCGTCTGACAGGTTTTGTTGGCGCTGCTTGAAATCTTTTTCCGTCGCCAGCCGAAAGACCTTTTTATGCGGCTTATCGCTGGCGGATTCTTCATAAGGTGACGGCGGGACCACCACGGTTCCGAAACCCAGCCCCTGTTCAGTTTCAACGATGACGTGGTCTCCACGTTTCAAAACAAATGCACCGCAGTCAAAATCATAGACTTTACCGGCCGTTTTAAATCGTATGCCAACTAATTTCTTCATGGTTTTTTCAATTCTTCCAGAATTCCATTATTCCATGTTGGCGCTATAATACCCGTGCCTTTGAAAGCAACGTACTTTCACTATGTTATAAAAGTCCAGAGACGGCAAGCC
>Ga0209536_100013969_pt1 | contig 11550 bp, 7 predicted proteins | sample DeeMarSeWOR28_12_FD_187461 | JGI IMG/M metagenome (GOLD analysis project Ga0209536, IMG submission 187461) | Marine sediment microbial communities from White Oak River estuary, North Carolina - WOR-2-8_12 (SPAdes) (version 2) | ecosystem: Environmental > Aquatic > Marine > Intertidal zone >... | reverse complement strand
CGTGAAGAAGAAGGTGCTCCCCCCACCTTCGCGGCCTTCCACCCAGAGATTTCCATCATAATAGGCAACGATCTCCTTGCAGATAGGCAGGCCCAACCCGGTCCCCTTTGGTTTTTCGGTCAAAAGGTCGGTCAGGACCTGTCGGAACTTGTCGAAAATGAACTCTCGATCCCTCTCTTCGATACCAACACCCTCATCCGACACGCTCACCTTGATCCATTCCGACGCCTCGTGAGACCGCTTGCCCTCAAATACCTCAGCCCCTATCCGGATCTCCCCCCCGTCGAAGGAGAACTTGATTGCATTCCCCAAGAGATTGGTGACCACCTGATGGATCCTGTCCCGATCCGCAAAAACGAAGGGAAGATCCTCCGGTAGTTCGAGGGTCAATCGGAGGGACTTCTCTCCAAGTGCGCAGTGTTGTGCTCTTGCCGTGTCCCTGATCACCTCGGCGAGGGACATCAGGTCATCATGCCAGACCATCTTCCCCGATTCGATCCGAGACAGATCCAAGAGGTCATTGATCAGGCGCGTGAGCCTTTCGCTCTCGGAATTGATGATCTCCAGGAATTCCCTTCGGTCCGCCGGAGCAACTTCGTCATAGCTGAGGAGGATCTCAGAAAAAGACCGTATGGACGTCAGAGGGGTACGGAGCTCGTGCGATACGGACGATAGGAAGGCATCCTTCATGGTGTCCAGCTTCTTCAGGTCTTCGTAGGCCTCCTGGAGCTGCCGGGTCCGCTCGTTCACCCGGGACTCCAGTTCAGCGTTGGCCTGTCGAAGTCCACGCTCCGCCTCCCATTTGGCGGTCAAGGCGGACGCAAACTGCTGGATCTCCTGAGGATGGAAAGGCTTTCGAATGTAGAGGAGTTTCTCCGACGGCGGGGCTCGTTTGGCAACCTCCAGAGGATCGACGTCCGCGTTGCCGGTCATCAACACGATCTGCGTGTCCGGGTCCAGCCTTCGAATCTGTTCGGCCGCCCAGACGCCATCCGCCCCCGGAGGCATACAGACATCCAGGAAGACCACTGCGAAGGGTCTGCCCTTCTCCCTGGCAACCCGGACGGCATCGACGGCTTCCTCTGCGTGAAGACAGCAGACTAAGTCAAGGGAGCTGCCCAGGGGCTCCTTCAGGCCCTCCTCATCACAAAGGATCTGCCTGTGGAAATCCAGGATGACCCGTTGGTCGTCGGCAACGAGGATACGCAAAGGCAACGGTGTGTCCTTGTTCATGTCCATCATCCGGCGGTTCTCGCGAAATCCACGGTTTCCCCCATTTTAAGAAATCGGTCTTTTTCACAAAAAAGATGAAAATTCCGCCACTTTTCCCGATAGAAACCCTTTCTGGGCTACAGGTTTTTTTCTTTTTGGCCGAACAAAAGGAGTGTCTCGGACTACCGTTTCTACGCAATTGGGGGGAAATCATGGATCCGGTCCGCAAAGAGGAAGCTACCCACGATCCGGAAAACCAGGAAGATCCTGTAGAAGAGAACATCGTATTAGAGAAGATCAACCCGGGCGATTTCGGGTACGACGACCTATCCGTTGACCTGCCTTTTCCTCAGGACGATGAAATTTCCTGTAAGGGCCTTCATGTCAAGACGATGGGAGCCCCGGTTGTCGAAAAACTGGCACAGGTCAACAAGGAGCTGTGGCTTATCCTTTCGTTACTGGTCATCGCTGCCGTGATGAACTACCTGATGACCGGCCACCGCATGCTTCTCGGTCTGTATACCCTGCCCACCCTGTTTTCGGCCTACTTCTATGGCAGGCGCCACGCAACCATGACCGCCTTTGCCAGTGTCGTCCTGGTTGGTCTGCTTGCGCATTTCAACACCAAACTCTTCAGCGGTTCCGTTGGGCTCCAGTTCGTCCAGGGTCGGTGGTATGACATCACGGCCTGGGGTGGCATTCTCCTGGTAACGGCCTATGCCATGGGAACCCTCCACGAGAACAGTCGAAACCGTCTGCAGGAATTACGAGAGACCTACCACGGTCTTTTGCTCATCCTCAGGCAGTTTGTCTCCAAGGACAAGTACACGGAAAACCACTCGTACCGGGTCTCTATTTATGCGACCAGGATTGCCGCCTACCTGCGGCTCCATCCCGAACGGATCGAGGACGTTCGTGCTGCCTCCCTGCTCCACGACATCGGGAAGCTCGACACGAGCCGAAAGCTTCTCTACAAAGCAGCAAGCCTCTCCCAGGATGAATTCGTCGAGATGAAGAAACACGTGCAAAGGAGCGCCTCCATGTTGGAACCGGCAGGTGGGGCGCTGCGTCGTATCATCCCGATCATTCTTGCCCATCACGACAAGTTCGACGGCTCAGGCTATCACCCCAAGACCGGAGAGGAGATCCCCCTGGAGGCGCGCATCATCGCCGTTGCCGACGTCTACGATTCCCTCACCAGCGACCGCCCCTATCGAAAGGCCATGTCTCCCTTCGAGGCCAAGGCGATCATCGCTAAGGGCTCGGGTAAGGAGTTCGATCCGAAAGTGGTAAAGGCCTTTCTCGCAGCCTTTGCAAAAGGCGAGATGGAGGCCCCCGAGGTCGTTTTATAAGGTGCTTTCCCTGTGCCGCCTCGGTTTTCTTGGGCTCCGTCCCCCTCTCCCCCTACAAAGTCGCCCGGCGAAAACCTCGTCTGGCACAGGGGAAAGCAACGCAGATTCCACGCCACCCTCAAGGGGCCCTTGGGGTCAGGTCGTAACTATCAACTTCTTGGGACGGATATTTGGCTCGTAATGTTGATAGTTACGATTTGCACGCTGATCCCCCCAGTGGATATTGCGAGGGTGCGACAGCACCCGTGGCAATCTCCCTGCGCCGTGTCCTTTTCGCAATGAAGCCAGGGGATTGCCGCGTCGCTGCGGGACATCACAATCTCCGCTCCGCTTCGATTTCCTGGGCCGATGCTCCTCGCAATGTTCACGGAATCGAACTCCCCGATCGCCGTGTGGCGGGGCCTGACTTCCGACTCCCCCATTATCCTTTGCCCTTTCGCCTTTCACCTTCTTTGGCCTGACTCCCGATCCCTGCCCTTTCTCCCTTGACTGTTCTCTTACAATGCACTTAGATAATAGGTTACCTTCAGAACCGGCGATCGAGGGGATGTGCCATGCGGATGGGTTTCGATATCGGCTCTTGTTACATCAAGGCCGTTGCATTGGATGCCTCCGGCAGGGTGATTGATCATCTCTTCAGCCCCCACAACGGGCAGCCTCTCGAGGCAATCGGTCGCTTTCAGCAAGAATTCCCGCGAGTCGTGACGGCCGTGGGTGTCACGGGCTCCCTCTCGAGTCTCGTTTCCCAGGGACCGAATCATCGAATCGACGATGTTCAATCGATGATTCGGGGAAGCTCGCACCTGGACGGAAGCTTCCGCAACATCCTGTACCTGGGTGCAAGCAGCATCTCCCTGATCAAGGTCAACGATGGCGGCGAACTCATAGACTTCCGGACCAATTCTGTCTGTGCAGCCGGAACCGGCTCTTTCCTCGACCAGCAGGCCGGCAGGATGCGGATCGGCATCTCCGAGTGTTCCCGGTTCAAGGGCGTCGAGGACCCTCCTTCCGTTGCGGCCAGGTGTGCCGTATTCGCGAAATCGGACCTGATCCACCGACAACAGGAAGGCTATACGATACCCCAGCTCTGGTGCGGCCTCTGTAGGGGGCTCTCCTTTACGATCGCGAACACCCTCCTCTTGGGAGAGACCCTCAAGGGAAAGACAGGGATCATTGGCGGCGTAGCCTTGAACAACGAGGTGGTCAGATGGCTCAAGAAGGTCATCGGACAGGATCTGTACGTGATCGACCATCCGCACCTCGTGGCCGCCATCGGCGCAGCCCTCCTCGCCCGGGACGGGCGTGAGACGTTCAAGATCCCTGCTCCCGCGAGGGACGCCATCCTGGCCCACAGACCCGCGGACCCACGTCGTCCCCCGCTTCTCCTCAAGCGTTCCGTTTTCCCGGCCGAAGAGGTTTTTCGCCAATATGTGGACGAAGAAGAGAACGAAGTGCGGCTCCTCGAACCCCTCCGGGGGAAATACAGAGTGAGCCTAGGGCTGGACATCGGCTCCACATCGACCAAGATCGCGATACTGGACGAGGACGACAGGATCCTCCTGGACATTTACAGGAGGACATCGGGCGACCCGATCGGTGCGATGAGGAGACTGCTGTCGAGAACGCACGCCCTTCTCGACGAATCGGGCGCTGCGTTTACCTTCACCGCATGCGGCACCACGGGCTCGGGCCGAAAACTCGTGGGGCAGATCATCGGCGCAGACAAGATCGTCAACGAAATCACGGCTCACGCCCGTGGGGCCATGCTCCTGTTTGGCGAGGAGATCGAAACGATCTTCGAGATCGGAGGACAGGATGCCAAGTACGTCCACATGCATGGCGGAAGGGTTGATCATGTAAACATGAACTACGTCTGTGCGGCCGGAACAGGCTCGTTCGTGGAGGAACAGGCAAGCAAACTCGGCATGAAGGTGGATGAAATCGGCCCCCGCGTCCTCGGGATCGCACCGCCCTTTACCTCGGAGAGGTGCACCGTCTTCATGGAACGGGATGTGGAGAAACTCTTGCGAGAGGGTTCCTCCCGGGAAGAGACGATGGCTGCCGTCCTGTACTCGGTTTGCTTCAACTACCTGACCAAGGTCGTGGGCAATCGGCCGGTCACAGGAGAGAAGATTCTTTTTCAGGGTGCCACAGCGAAGAACCAAGGGCTCGTTGCGGCCTTTGAAATCATCATGGACAGAGAGATCGTCACATCGCACTTCTGCCACGTAACAGGAGCCATCGGCGCAGCGCGCCTGGCCAGAGAAGAAGCAATATCGTCAGACAAGGACTCTTCGTTCAGGGGCCTGGATCTGTACAAGCGTGAAGTCCGTGTCTATTACGATGAATGCGGGCTCTGTTCGAACCGTTGCAAGATCACCCACGCGAACATCGACGGAGCGGAAAGCATACCGTCGTGGGGTTACATGTGCGGGCGGGAGCCCGAGGATACGAAGAAGAAAGGGAACAACCTTTTCGCGGCCTTCGAGGTACGCAAGGCCCTCTTCATGAAGACGGAACCCTCGAGTACGGAGAAGAAGGGCAATCTCGCAGTAGCGATGCCGAGAGCCCTGGCAACCTACGCTCACTTGCCCTTGTGGCGCACCTTCTTCGACGAGCTCGGGGTGCCTCTACACATAACGAAGCAGACGAACAGGGAAATCACCGAGGCCGGGATATCGAATTCCACGGCCGAGTTCTGCTTTCCGATCAAGATCTTTCTCGGTCACGTGTCCCAGGCCGCACGCACGGAAGGACACCTGTTCATTCCTCACCTGATTGCAGGGGAAAAGACCCGCTTCACCGTCCGATCTGTCTTCTGCCCGTATGTACAGGCCGCCCCGTCGATTGCCCGTTCCTCGGAACTCCTCTCTGAGGCATTGCAGGAGCGGCTTTTGAGCCCTGTCATCGACTTCTCGATGCCCGAGACGATCAACGTAAAGGAGCTCCATGCATCCCTGAAACCCTTCGGGATCAAGAAGGCCCGGGTTGCCAGGGCATGGAAAGCAGGCCTCCGTGCCCTCGAGGTCTACCGGGAGAAGTGCAAACAAGAAGGCTTGAGGATTCTCGGAGAAATCGAGAAGACCGGCGAGAAGGCTGTGATTGTTGCAGGAAGGTACTACAACGTTTACGACGGAGGAATCAATCTGGAGATCCCGAGGAAGGTCTCTGAGCTAGGGTTCAGGGTTATCCCTTATGAGTTCCTTTCCTTCCGTGAAGAGGATGTGGATCCCTTCTTCCAGAACATGTTCTGGTACTATGGTCAGCGCATCCTGAACGCAGCCCGGTTCGTGAAGGAACGAAAGAACCTCTTTCTCTTGTATCTGACGAATTTCTCCTGCGGCCCCGATTCCTTCATCCTCACCTATGTGGAAGAGATCATGGGCAAGAAGCCCTGTCTCACCCTGGAACTGGACGAACACAGCGCTGACACGGGTTACGGAACGAGACTCGAGGCCTTCGCAGACCTGATGGCAGAATACGAGGAAGCCCCAAGAGATAAGAACGCCCTCTATGTCAAGGATTCCTCTCGAGACCTCCATGACAAGCGCGTCCTCCTGGTTCCGATGCACGTTGCCGTGGTCCCGATGTTTGCAGCTGCCTTTCAGAAGCACGGGTACGAAACCCTGATCCTTCCGGAAATCACACCTGAGCAGTTCGAACTCGGAAGGAAACACACCCGGGGGAGCGAGTGCCTCCCAGCGCACGTCACAATAGGCAACATTCTCCACAGCCTCGAGCAGTACAGCCTCCAGCCGAGCGAGGTGGCTCTTTTCATGCCGACCAGCGACGGTCCGTGCCGGTTCGGCCAGTACGCTACCCTCGATCGAGTCATTCTCAACAAGCTGGGATACGAAGACCTGACGATCATCTCCCCCTCAGCGCAGAATGCTTACATGGGCCTGGAGGACTCCCTGAGGAGGGACCTGTGGAAGGCAATCCTCGTGGGGGATGTGCTCTTCAAGCTCTACTGCCGCTTCGCACCGTACGAGCGCACAAAGGGGAGCACCCAGGAGGCATTCGAATCCATCCTCGAGGATTCAGCCCGTTCCTTCATGGAAGGGAAACCGTTCACGCAGGTTATCGAGGAAGCCGCAGCAGCCTTCTCCCGGATGCATACCACGGGCGTGAAGAAGCCTCTCGTCGGGATCGTGGGAGAGATCTTCGTCCGCTGCAATCCTTTCTCCTGTGACCAGGTGGTGGATTGGATCCTAGAGGCCGGTGGAGAGCCCTGGCTCGCGCCGATGAGTGAGTGGATCCTCTTCACCTCCTTCATCCATCGCTACGAAGCCAGGAAGAGGAAACAGCCTGGGGAAATGGTACGATCCTACTTGAAGAACAATTTCCTCTCCAAGCTGGAACACCAGGCCTACGAGGCTGCCGGGGAGCTCCTCAAGGATCGGCACGAGCCCCCCATGGAAGAGATGGTCGAAGAGGGGGAGAAGTACTTTCCCGTCGAGTTCAACTCCGAGGCGATCCTCTCTGCAGGAAGGGCGTCGCTGTTCATCGAAAGGGACGGTGCCGACATGATCGTGAACGTCTCACCCTTCACGTGCATGCCGGGCACCATCACCGGCGCGATATTCCGTCAAATGAGCAGCCAGAGAGGAGTCCCGATCGTGAACATGTATTACGACGGCACCGTGGGTATCAACGAAAAGATCACGACCTTCCTCCGAAACCTCAAGAAGGCCTTCCCTTCTCCTGTTCCTTGACACCCGTCGGCGCGTCCCCTATGCTGCGTGTTGTTCTAGCGAACCGCCAGGAGCGCACTTTGAGGACGAAAGGGGTGAGCCCATGAAACATCCGAAAAAGATCGTCTTTCTCATCGCGATAGCTGCACTTGCCGGCGGATGTGCGCGAGTGACGGGCGGACCTGCCAACCAGGCCAGAGCCGTCCACCCCACGAGCACGGAAGAACTGCAGGACATGAACCTGGAAGCTCTGAGGGGCATGATGCAGAACTTGGAGCACGAAATCACTGCCCTGAATGCGCTCCCACCGACCCCCTATCCTATCTACGAAGAGCTCCGCGCCACGGATCTCGCGGGGTTAAAGGCGCGTCTGGAGTTGCTGACGCTTCTGCGGGACCATTGCCTGCTTTCCAAGGAGCTCGTGATTCGGGTGAAGACGGACCCGAGCCAAAAGGCACAGGTCCTCGAGGAGTGGGAACAACACAAAGAGCGGATGTCCATGGTGCTCGATGCGGCCGACAAGAAGGTGAACGGTCTGGAACGAAAGCGGATCAGGCTCGAATTCGATCTCATTGAGGCCACCCTGAAGCAATAGGAGGAGGAATCCATGGCTGGAAACCTGCGCAAGGGCCTCTTCCGGTTCAGGGGTGGACTGTTCCTGTTCCTCCTGACCCTTGCCGTCGCGTCGTGCGGTGCCGCCGGGGTCGAAACGGTTCGGTTCACGAGTGACACATACCCCCCGGTCAAATCCACCGGCGACGTGGCGATCCTGTCAGAACCCCCGAACAGTCCGTACATCAAGCTTGCACAGATTACAATCGCCAACAGCAAGAAGTCCGGATCCGTGCTCCAGGTGACGATCAGGGAGGAGGCAGCAAAGCTGGGCGCGAACGCGGTCGTATTCGGAGACCCGGTAATCTCTTACAGCGGGGGAACTCAGTACGCACCCGTGTACAGGCCCTGGGGATACTACGATCCCTGGTATGGAGCCTATGGCGGGGCCTATGTGACGGCAAGGCCGATCCCTTACAAGGTGAGGCACAACTCCTTGTCCGGGGTGGCGATCCGTTACACAGACGGCTGACAGGACGTCCAAGAGACGCCCATCTGCGGAGCCTGTTGCGAGCAGGATCGCGGCGGCTGTCCCTTCCCTTCAAGTCAGAAAAGGAGATTAGAAATCCCTTTCTGACACCTTTCGTTCATGTACGATCCGCACGGGTCGATCCAGTCACCGATAAGAGGGGTTAGGAGCGATGAAAAGAATCAAGGTGTACATCGGAATTCTGGGGATGGATCAGCATGAACTCGGTGCCATCGCTGTGACACAGATGTTGCGGGACGCCGGCATGGAGGTGATCTATGGGGGAAGGTTCAACGTGCCGGCCATGATCGTCAAGACGAGTCTCGAGGAAGATCTCGACGTGATCGGCCTGAGCTGCCATTCCTGGGAGTACCTGCACTACCTCCCCGACATGTTCAACCTGATGCAAGAGGAGAAGATCAACGTTCCGGTGATCGTCGGCGGATCGGTCATTACACCCGGAGACAAGAAGCGGCTCCTCGAGATGGGTGTGGCGGCGGCCTTTCCTTCGGGTGTCCGCGATGAAGAGATTATTGACACAGTACGAAGCCTCGCCCAATCGTGAATGACAAGGGTGACAATCGGGAGACCGAGACATGGCGGCACATCTTTGCGGATGGATGGGGAAGATCCTCAAGGTGGATCTGACGCATTCCGAGATCCTTGAACTCGACACCATGGACTACGCTGATCGCTTCCTCGGAGGTCGGGGGATTGCAACGCGCATCTATTGGGAAGAGGTAACCCCGGAGGCAGGGGCCCTGGAACCGGAAAACCGCCTCATCCTGATGACCGGGCCGTTAGGGGCAACCGGCGTTCAGGGTGCTTCCAGGTTCGAGGTGGTGGGTAAATCACCTATGATTCTGCCCGAGGGGTTCTGTTACGGGAACCTCGGAGGGTATTTTGCACCGTACCTTAAGAAAGCGGGATACGACGGTGTCGTGGTGTTCGGCCGCGCCGAGGGGCCCAGCTACATCCTGGTCACGGACGGCAAGGCCGAGATCCGGGATGCCGCATCCCTCTGGGGGAAGAGCGTATCCGAGGTCAGGGCAAGGTTGCAGGAAGAGCACGGCAAGAACGTGCATTTTGTCACAACAGGTTTGGCAGGCGAGAATCTGTGCCGCAACGCGACCCTCATGACGGACCACGAGGGGAGCGCAACCGGTGGGTTCGGTGCGGTCCTCGGGTCCAAGAACCTGAAGGCCATCGCCGTCGTCGGAACCGGAAAGCCGGCCGTGGCGAGGCAGAAAGAGCTCACTGCGCTCAACAAGCTCAGCATAAAGATGAGCGAGCGCGGGACCCTGCGTATGCCAACCCCAAAGCACATGATCCAGTATGTGAGCAAAGCCTCTTGCTATCAATGCGGTATGGACTGCCTGCGGGGCGTGTTCCGGACAGCCTCCGGAAAGGAAGCGGTCCGCAAGTGCCAGTCCCTCATCTTCTACATGCCTTACGCATTCATGCGGCCGGACGAAGACGCCGACACGACGCTGGATGCTACGGCCATATGCAATGAGTACTCCCTCTGCACCATGGAGATGTCGAACTTGATCGAGTGGCTCGCCGCATGCCACAGGGCGGGCATGCTCACCGAGGGGCAAATCGGACTCAATATGTCCGAGGTCGGCAGTGGCGATTTCATTCGACGGCTGGCCACGATGATCGCCAAGCGGCAAGGCCTGGGAGACGTTCTGGCAGAAGGGCTCCTGCGGGCGGGAGAGAAGCTGGGAGAAGCGACCAAGGCCTTGTTCACGGACAATATGGCAGGGGTCGGCATGACCGGTGCCTATGCCGCCCGCGAATACATCACGAACGCGCTGCTCTACGCCATGGAGCCGAGGCAGCCGATTGCCATGTTGCACGAAGTGAGCTACATGATCGCCCGTTGGCTTCTGCACCTCATCCGGCCCCAGCTCTCTCCCACCACGGCAGAGGTCTTTCGCAAGGCGACTACCCGGTTCTGGGGAAGCGATGAGGCCTGGGACCTGACCACCTACGAAGGAAAGGCCCTGGCCACGGTCATCATCCAGAACCGGACCATCATGAAGGACAGCCTGGTCCTGTGCGACAGCGTCTGGCCCATGATGGACTCCTTCAACACGCCAGACCATGTGGGTGACCCGACCCTGGAGAGCAGACTCTTCTCGGCTGTCACCGGGATCGACACGGACGAGTCAGGCCTGCTCGCTTACGGTGAAAGGATCTTCAACCAGCAGAGGGCGATCCTGCTCCGGGAGGGCTGGAAGGCCAAAGTGCACGATGTGCCCGCTGAGTACAATTTCCTTCAACCCGTCGAGTCGGACATGCTGAACCCCCGCCTCATCGTTCCAGGGCCAACCGAGGAACCGGTAAGCATCCGGGGGAATGTGCTGGACAGGAAGAAGTTCGAAGAAATGCGGGAGGAGTTCTACAACCTCCGGGGATGGGACCCTGAAACAGGACTTCAGAAGAAGGAAACCCTAGACAGAATCAACTTGGGCGATGTAGCGAAAGAACTCGAAATTGCCGGCTTGATCAAGTAACCGGGAGGATGGATATGAACGGGTTGGCAAGAGATCTGGGACGCCTGGTGGACAAGGCCCGGGTCAGGACCGATCCAGAGGATCTTTTTGCCTATGCCGGAGATGCTACGTATCACATCAAGAGGGGAAAGCCGGATGCTGTCGTTCTTCCGGAGACCACGGAAGAGGTCTCTCAGGTTCTGAAATACGCCTTCAGCCGCGCGATCCCTGTCACCCCCCGTGGTGCCGGTACCGGCTTGTCAGGGGGATGCACGCCTCTGCACGGTGGCATCGTCCTCGATATGAAGAGAATGGGACAGATCCTTGACATCTACCGGCGGAACATGTCTGCCACCGTGGAAGCCGGGGTCGTGCTCGCCGACTTTCACAGGACCGTAAAGAAGCAGGGCCTCTTTTATCCCCCGAATCCTCAGAGCATGAATGTCTGCACCCTCGGCGGAAACGTGGCCACCCGGGCCTGCGGTCCCCACGGGGTGAAGTATGGCGCGACAGGGGATTATGTGATGGGCCTGGAGGTGGTTCTCGCCGACGGTTCGGTCATCACACCGGGCGGGATGGCTGCAAGGAGTTCGGCCGGATACGACCTCATCCACCTCTTTGCCGGCTCCGAAGGAACCCTGGGTGTGATCACAAAGGTCAACCTCCGGCTTCTGGCCTTGCCCCCTGCCCACCGGACCGCAGTCGTGGTT
>Ga0209536_100013968_pt1 | contig 11552 bp, 4 predicted proteins | sample DeeMarSeWOR28_12_FD_187461 | JGI IMG/M metagenome (GOLD analysis project Ga0209536, IMG submission 187461) | Marine sediment microbial communities from White Oak River estuary, North Carolina - WOR-2-8_12 (SPAdes) (version 2) | ecosystem: Environmental > Aquatic > Marine > Intertidal zone >... | reverse complement strand
GAGAGTATCACCAAATCAGGAAACTTGTGATATGCCAAAATATCACAACATTTTTACCACCTCAAAAACCTTTGATATGTTGGAATTATCTGCAATCTTGCTAGGCAATTTTTCAATGAAATTCGCTAGTAGGCCCTCAGAATTTTTAAATACCACATTAATTTATTCTCTTAAAAACAAAGTCTCCACCTTCATGACCGGAGTTTCTTATAATTCTATATTCAGGTGTTTGATCTGAACTTCCGGCAACCATCTCTTTAATGTACTGAATGTAAAGTTCTTCAGCGGTAAATTCGGTTGATTCAATCTTGTTTAAACCGACTAAAACCGCCCTGCCAAATACCGAGTGTCCCTGTCCGCCGATATCTGACACAGGCTCATTTCCACCGCTGGCCAACAGAGTTCGTGATTTTTTGGCCTGCATTTTATTTAAATAAATTCTCCTTTTTTGAGCAGACTCAAGCTTTCCCACAGCACTGGCCCTTGTGAATGTACCTGAATAGCAGCTGTCAGCGACGATAAGAATATGATTGGATGAAATTCTCTTTATATTTGAGGTGATGGTATCTACGATAATCCAATTTTTGTCATTGTCTCTTTGTGCATCCACCGGCAGCCAATAGGCCTTACTGGCTATTGTGTCAAAACTCCCGTGCCCCGCATAATAAATGAGAAGTTGATCATCTTGTTTTAAAATTCTTCTAAAGTAATTAACGGCATCCAAAATGGCGTCCCGGTCGGCATCTAACAACAATTTAATATCAAAGCCATAACGAAGCTTTAAGGCATCAGCCACTCTCATAGCATCATTTGTGGCAGTTTGCAGCTTTTTCAAATACTTATAATTATTGTTGCCGATCACCAAAGCATAATAGTTACCCCCAGCAGCTTTAACTATCTTTGCTTTAGAAGGCGTCTTCGAAGCAACTCTTGTAATTGTAAACTCATTGTTCGCCCGATTCTCGTAAATATCCATAGCACTGACGACGATCCGGTTTTTGCCAATTTTGAGATAAATATCTGTCTCGAAATTTCCTTCTTCATCAAACTTCGCATCTTTATTATTTACTGTGATTTCCACAATGCCATTTTCATCAGTTGCACGTCCACTAATGGTTACTTTTTTTCGGTTTTGTACCGGTCTGATTCCTCTGGAGGTATCATGGGAGGTGATGATGATTTTTGGAGGGATTTTGTCTTCAGAATAAGGCTTCATTGAAATTTTAGGTTTATCTTTTTCTGAAATTTCACCGGAATGAGATTTAGCCATTAGTTCTTGGATCTTTTTTTTATCATGAAAGCCAAAGTGAAGTTTAATAATAGAATAAGGTTTATAAATAGTGCTGCTATGTTCACTGCCAAAATGAATTGTGTTCAGTCCTGCTTTTAATATTTTTGTCTTTAAGTTGACTTGAAAGGTTTTCTCTCGATGTGCATGCAGAATAAATTCAAAAGCCTTGCTTCTTGGTTGATCGTTAATAGTGAAATATCCATAGGTCTTTGAATGAGAATCGACAGGATCCAAGGTTATAATCAATGGTATTTCATCATACTCATTTAGCAAATCGGGAAGGACTACTTGAATATCGGCAGGTCGCTGCATGAGTACTCCAGCGATATATTTATTGAAAGGCTTTGTACAATCTTCCCATTTATAAATTTTTGAAATACTATTTTGCGGAAAGATAAATATAAAGAAGATAAATACTGTAAAAATAAAAAAATTGCGATGCGTAGCCATTTTCAATCCTTTCTTTTATTTATCCTTGCGAAAGAATTTCACACGTTGAAACTATCAAACGCAGCCACTGGAAGAACGGTGAAAATGTGCTAAATACAGGGGGGATATCGATTCAGAATCACCTATACAAATGTCAATAATTTATAAGTTGAAAATAGCATCCAGATCAAGAATTTTTATTGCGTGTTTCCGCGGCAATCGCTGCAAGTGGCTCCAAGTACCTTCCCAGAACCATTGCAGGCTTTACATTTCTTTGCAGGATATTTTTTTTTCATAGTATTCGACTTCGTCTTTGTAAAGTCTGCTCCGTTTCTTCGAACAACTATCGCAAAAAACTAACTCAGGAATTTGAGGGGGGAAAGTCCCGTTAAAACCACACGAGTCACCATTTTCCCACATTTTGGGCACGGGCGATTCCAACCGACTTGTGGTCTCATAGCTCATTCCTCGATCTGCTATGGTGAAGACGACGTAGCATCATAACGAACCCTAACAGAAATATTAGATAGAAAATTTTCAAACTATCTATTTATTAGAGTAGATGAGTGGAGGATACGCAATTTTAATACCTTGCCAGTATCACAAATTCTTTAAAACGACATGTATATTGAGAATACATGCATTTTGGCAAAGTTACAGATTTCGTAATACGATATCACAACATTTTTATAGCCTTAAAAACCTTTGATTCGTTGGAGATATATGTAGTTTTAGATAGGTGAGATTTGGTGAAGTCAGATAAGATCTTCTGTATTCAAAGGATAATTCTTTGAAATATTATTTTGTTATTCCCTTTTACCCTTTATGGGTCCACTTAGTCTGACCAAACCACCTGTTGTTTCACCTATAAACGTCTGCCCGTCTGAAGAAATATTTATAACAAAGTTCCAATATATATTAGCTTCCCCAAGAACTTTGCCTTCTAATTGATTTCCTACAATTTCACCCTCAATTTTATAGTAACTGTCTTTAGTGGATTTTACTGTTCTCCCACTTTGTTTCATTACCCATATCCCGCCAACTGCTAACGAACCTTCCACCTTCCATTTTCCGGTCCAAGGTTCTTCCGGATTAACATTAACTGCTATTTTTTGGACGCTGTCCTCTGCCAAACCAGAGCCTAAAGTCGTCGTTGGCAATACGATTTCAAAAGTATCCTTAATAAATGCTTTTGTCATTTTTTCTACTAAAGTATCTATTTTTTCCAATTTATATTCATCATCTCTCGCTAAATTAACTAAAGCCCCAACCCAACACCACACACGCAAATCCTCTTTATATTTATAGCTCCCCAATTTATTGTTATTTTTAAATAATTCAGCATTCATTAATAAAGTTTCACTAAAATACATCGGAAAAAGCCCAAATGATCCTTCGATATAACCCTCTTTGCCAGCTCTTATAAGTTCATCTGAAAAGGTATGTGGTTCCCATTCGAATATGAATATAATTTGATAGTCGGATTTTTCTGTTATTGCTTGTGTATTAGAAAATAAATTGCTGTTTTCCAAAACTGCGTCAATTTTTTTTTCAATTCTCTCCCCAGCTAAATAATATCCATCAAAAATTTCTCGATAATCAAAACTAACACCAGAATAGAAATCGGGATATGTTTTTTCTGTCGCAAGGCTTACTGAGAAATATATCGAGGGTTTTGATCGTAAAGTTTTATTTGTGTTGGTATTGAGACCTGAACAGTTTATAAAAAATAAAATACAGCCCAAAATACATATGTATTTTATAATTTTTAACATGATTTTCAACAACCTCAGATTTAAATTACTTTAAATAAATAGGAATTGTCAAAACCTTTGATCTCTTGCCAGAATATCAAATACCTCTGAACTTTGATACATTGAGAATACATGCACTTTAGCAATTTTACAGATACCAATTGAATATCGCAAGATTTTTCAGGGTTCAGAAAGTACCGATTTGTTGGAGGTACATGAAGTTTTGAGAAGTCTCAATCATTTGAGATATACACTTGTTATTCACACTATCGGAGTTTTTTCCGAAACCACAATATGTTGACATTTAAAATGACGAAGCGGTTTTCATTTTAAAGAATTAAGTACCTCGTTTGCTTGTATGAGCCAGCCGTCGGTCTCGCATTCCCTGAAAATTTCAGTAGCCTCCAAAAGGCATTGTTTAGCTTGGTCGGTTTTCTTGGTCGCTTTGTATAGCAAACCCAGGCTCAGGTTAACTTGTCCAAGAAATCCTTTCATACCAATTTCTTTAAATATTTCAATCACTTTATTATAGTGTTCTTCGGCTTTTTTGGTTGCAAATGGTACATTTTTTACAAGAAAGCCTATGTTTTTGGACATGATAGATAAAGAAGGCTTCGGACCTGTAGCGATCTGAGAGTATATTTCTCCGAGAATATATTCGGATACAGCATAGTGTACTCTCCTCTGATTGCTAATCAGCTCTTTTTGCGCCTTTTCCATCAGTTTAATACCCTGCTGCATCTGACCTTTGGCAATCAGAATTGGGGCCAGAAAATACTGGCATATTGCAGAAATTTCCCCTACTCCGTGGTTCTCACTGAAATTTAAGCCGGACTTTAGAATATCTTCTGCTTCTCGAAGTTGATCGCCGAAAAAATAAGCAATGCCTAATGTGGCTTTTGGAAATTGAGAATAAAAAGGGTCCAAAGCAACTTCAAGTGCTTTTTCACTACCTTTTTGGGATGACTTCATATCTCCGGCAGCCCAGTGGCCAAATGATTTCATCCAGTGTCCAAAAACTTTCGATCTGCTGTTGGCGTTTTTTTCACCGTATTCTAAAAGACGTTTTGCTCCTTCAAAAATATTGCGGGTATCTCCTTGGTAAAAATAAATCCAACAAATAGCGCCAAGGGATTTGAAAAAGAGGTATTGATCGGAAGGAAACAGCTTGGCTATCTGCTGGGCTCTATTACCATAATCAATGCCTTCAGCAAAAAGCCCCAGTTCACCACAGGTAAATGACAACCAAGTACAAGCATAGCCGACTACTTTTTGGTTGCTTGCCTTCTCCCCGAGTTCCAGGCTTTTGCATAAATAGCTATAGGAATGTTTTGACTTTCCTGCCATAAAATGGGCAACCCCAAACCATACATAGAACATCCCGACCCTTGCGTTGTCTTCCAGGGACTCTGCCAGAGCCTGATGAGATTTTAATAGATCGATCCATTCCTTTATCTCCCCGAGGTAATAATAGACATAGCCCCAGTTGTTCAAAATATCGATAAGGGTGATTTTTTCTGTTTCAGTAAGTTCTGCTTTGGATGCCAGGATATCATACGCTTTTTTGAAGTGCTGATGGGCCTCTTCCACAGCATATCTGGCCAAGCTCTTTTCCCCCGATTTTATCAAGTAATCGACAGCTTTTGTATCTGATTGTCCCCGGGCATAATGATAGGCCAAGGTTTCATTGAATTCCTTCAGCCTATCCTTAAAGACAGTTTCGATTACCTGTGCAATCTGTTCATGGATTTCCCGGCGCTGTTTTTTGAGCAGACCGTTGTAAACGATCTCCTGGGTTAGGGCGTGCTTGAACATATACTCTATATCGGGTTGCAAAGAGCGGGTTCTGATCAGGTCGAGCCTTTCAAGTTGGCTGAGTTCCCCATCGATCCGATCTTCAAGTTCTGATATTCTTTTTAATATTTCGTAAAGAAAATCCCGGCCGATCACCGATGCCTTTTGCAGAATACGTTTTGTATGCTTGTCCAGCCTGTCGAGCCTGCCGGTGATAAGGCCATGCAGCGAGGTGGGGATATCCGATTCAGCAATAGATCGGGTGAGTTTCCAGCTGCCATTGTCCCGGACCAGCGTGTCGGATTCGATTAAGGAGTTGACCAACTCCTCCAGATAAAAGGGATTTCCCTCGGCTTTGCTCTGAACCCAGCGTTTCAGATCGGGGGGGATGTTTTCGGTTTTTAGCAGTGATGCAAGCATATTTTGGGCGACTGAAAGTGATAGATTCTGCAACTGAATATCATGATAAATTTTTCCGATATTGCTTATCTGATGGCCTGTGAAAAGACTAAAGGTTGGCCGGTATGCACACAGCAAAATGGCAGGCTTTTGGATTTCTAAACATGTACGTCGCAACAGTTCCACAAAGGAAGGGTCCGCCCAGTGCAAATCCTCCAGAAAGAAAACGGTCGGTGCTCTATCGGCAAGAGAGGAAAGAATCGCCAGAATTGCCGCTTGCAAACGGGATTTCCAGAACTCCGGGCTGACATCTTTGGTCTCAGGATAATTCAGTGAGTAGAGGCCACCCACATAAGGGATAACATCTTCCTGGTTTCCGACAAGAGATTTAAGCCCGGACTCGACTTTTTCCCTCACTTTTTCAGGAGAATCGTTTTCCTCAATGTTCAACAATCGATTTAAAAGATCAACCAGCGGGAAATAGGGTATGTCTTGAGAATATGCATAGGCATGTCCTTCTATCCATTGAATCTTCTCAAGGTCAAGTCCGGCTTTGAACTCCTCAACCAATCTGCTTTTACCTGTACCGGCGTCACCACAAATCGAAAAAACCCGACCTTTGCCTTGCCGCAAATTATTGACTGCCTCGGACAGTTCGGCCATCTCCACATTTCGACCGACCAGGTCCGCTCGCAACCCCGAGAGCCGGTGGATGGTAACTGGTTTATCCCTTTGAGATAATACTTTATAAACCTCCACCGGAATGGCCTTGCCCTTGACAGGTGTGGTTTCAATGTATTCACATGCAAATTGTCCCTCGACCTGGCGGCAGGTATCTACATTGACCAGAATTTCACCCGGGTTCGCCAGATTGCTAAGGCGTGAGGCCAGGTTGATGGTGTCACCGGCAACACCATGGGTGCCTCTCTCCAAGTTTACTTCACCGGTCACTACCAGGCCAGTATTTATTCCAGTGTGCATCGAAATGGGGTGCCCGATTTTATTTTCAACCTTCGGGCTGATCCTATCCACCAACTGGTGGATTTCACGGGCAGCTTTGATAGCTCTAATCGGATCATCCTCATGGGTGATGGGCACCCCGAAAATTGCCATCACCGCATCACCGGCATACTTTTCGATGAATCCATCATAATTGGCCACAATTTTTGAAATTTCCCCAAATATACGGCTGGTGATCTCTTTGACTTCTTCCGGGTCCAGTTTTTCTGACATGGCCGTATAGCCGGTAAGATCGGAAAAAAGGACAGTCACATGTTTTCGTTCACCGTCGATAGATGGTAAATCCTCAGGTTTTATGTCAACTGCGGGCTGAAAAGGTGGGCTTTCGGTCTCTGAAACATTATCTAAGGCTTCTAAAGGAGCTTCGAGTCTACAACCGCATCCATCACAAAACTTACTGCTTACCCTGAGGGATTTACCGCATTCGGGGCAGGAAAGTTCGAATTTATGTCCACATTCGCTGCAGAACTGAGCCTCTTCACGATTCTCAAACTGACACTTAGGGCATTCCACAGTAAAGCCCTCCATTTTATGGTTAAGTGGTTTGAAAGATGTTGAAGAAACGTAGAATGGTATGATTGAAATATCTTAAATAAGGATATGTGTCAAATTAGAGGGCATACAATATATGGCGCTCGAGACTTGAGGCGATTTATGCAGATATCCCCTGTCAAAAACCAATTATCATCAGGGTTGCGATAAATTGAGAATACATGCATTTTGGCAAAGTTACAGATATCGTAATACGATATCACAACATTTTTTTTGCCTTAAAAACCTTTGATTAGTTGGAGATAGTACAAGTTTTAGAGCCTGAAAAAATCCGAGATATTGTGATGGTATCAGTATTCTCGGAATAAAAGCGTTGAACACATCATGTTGATCAGGAAGTCAGATTTGAAAGCCTTTCTGAAATTTCCCTTGCCTTAACAAGCCAACCGTCCATTCCCATCTCCCGGAACTTCCCTTCCGCCTTCTTGAGATTGTCTATGGCCTTTTCTTTCTTACCCCCATTCAGATAGAGTTCGCTCAGGTAAAGATTCCCTAAGGGATAATTTGCTTTTGTTTTTAATTCCTTGTAAATCTCGATCCCTTTCAGGATACACCCCTCGGCCTTTGTGATTTCCAGAGGCACCGCTTTTCCCAATATAGTTCCAAGTAAGAGCCAGGATCCCGCCTCTATTAGCTTTTCATTATTCTCTTGAGAAAACCTCAATGCCTCTTCCGCAAGGCTTCGGGCACTTTTTAGATCGCCCAAGTCCAGGTGAATCCAACCTAAATAAGAGTGAGCCATGGACAAAAACGCCTTAACCCCGCTTTCATATTGGACCTCAAGGCCCTTCTCCACATGCCTTTTGCCGGTCTCAGAATCTCCAAGCATAGCGCACGCATATCCCAGACCGATCAGACTAACGGCGGACCCGAAGACCCATTTCGCCTCTTCGTTGTACTTGACCCCTTTTTCAAAACGCCTTTTTGAAGCTCTCCAGTCACCTTTAACAAGGTAAAAACGGCCGTATTGAATTTCAACAAGTCCCAAAGCTGTCATGTCTTTCATTTTAAGGGCATTACGAACAGCCTTTTCAAGAAAGGCCTTTCCTTGATCAAAAGCTCCCAAATTGCCCATTCCGTGACCGCAAAACGAGCAGATAAGAGAATATGGATTCCATCCCATAGAAAAAGAGTCAGCTTCCCTTTCTGCTTTTTCAATCAGGGCAATTACGTCCGGTGCAATATCTACTATTTTGTAATATTCCCCCGTCTGGGCGTAAGGAATAGAAAGACCAAATGCAAGAGGAGGCATCAGGTCAATATCTCGGTTCTTTCGGGCCTGCACAAAAGCATCCTCAGAATATTTCATCCCCAATTGAGGATTTCCTTTTTGTGTGTGATATAAACCTATTGCGTTATAGAGCTTTGCAAGACGCCTCTCATCCCCCAGCTCTTTTAAGAGTTTCTCCCCTTGCTTAAATATACCAAGGGATTCCTCAGGAAATCCCAAGAATACCAAAGGCGGTATTATCAAACTGATAACCTTAATCTTTTCCTTTTTGTTCTCCGCGGTTGCAGGTAATTTATTGAGCAGACTTAAGGCGAGTTTGTAGAAATCACAAGCCTCCCTGTGGGAAAAGTTTCCTTCTGCCTTATCTGCTGATAACCTGGCATATCGCCAGGCCTTTTCAAGACGGTTGCTTCTTGAGTAATGGTAGGCTAACACCTCGTAGAATTTTTCCAGCCGTTCGGCGTAGAGTTCTTCAATGGCCTTTCCTATTTTGTCATGAATCTCCTTCCTTTTCTCTAAAAGCAGACTGTTGTATGCCACCTCCTGAATAAGGGCGTGTTTGAAGATATATTGAAGTTCAGGAAATAAACTTTTCTCATAGATGAACTCAAGGCTCTGAAGATTTAAAAGATTGGACTTGAGTTCTTCTCGCATACCTGTAATGCTATGAAGTATGCGAAAGGTAAAGTCCCGACCCACCACGGATGCCATCTGCATGGTATGCTTGAGATTCTCTTCCAGCCGATCTATTCTTGCACCAATTATCCCTTGAATTGTAGCCGGCACCCGGATCTCATCAATATTTATGTTCAAGATAAACTGATTATTTTTTTTCTCAATTGAACCGTTTTCCAATAACGTATAAGTGAACTCTTCTACAAATAAAGGGTTTCCCGCAGAACGATTTAAAATTAGATCCTTTAATTCCGGTGCTACGTCAACTTCCTCCAGAATTGATGATACCATTTTAGCGCTGGATTCTATTGACAGCTGATCCAAACCAATTTTGCTGTAGTATGTTTTATTACTCCATTGATGGTTGTATTCTGGACGATAAATCAAGATCAAGAGAATCGGAAGCTGGGCCATCGAGTTAATAATATAGCTTAACAAGTCTTCTGATGTTTTATCGATCCAGTGCATATCCTCCACAGCAACAATCTGAGGCCTTTCTTTACTCAACCGCAAAAATAGATTCTTCAGGGCATCGAATCTTCGCTCACGTCGCTGTTTAGGCTCAAGATTGAGCCAAATTTCATCATCTATCTTTAACGAAAGCAAGTCGTGGAAAGCAGGGATTGAATCCGAAAAAAAATCCGAATCGATTGCGGAGAGCTTTTCGGTAATAGTCTTCTTTGTGATGTGTTCCCGCTGATCTTCGCCAATATGGAAATATGACTTGAGAATATCCAAAAACGGCAGGTAAGCCATGGAGCTAAAATATTGAAGGCACCGACCTACATGATAATTAAAGTCATTACCATCAAGGGAGTGTATGAGTTCACGTAACAATCTGGACTTACCGACACCGGCTTCGCCCATAACACCTATTACCTGCCCGGAACCATTGGCTACTTTTTCCCAGGCATTCTTTAAGGCGGCCATTGAGTTTAGTCGACCAACAAATCTTACCAAACCCCTTGACATAGAAGCCTCAAACCTTGTCCGCACTTTGCTGGGTTTATTCAATTTATAAATTCGTTGAGATTCTTTTTTGCCTTTCACATATGCTAAGCCCAAGTCTTCGCAATCAAAGTATTCCTTGATCAGGCGATAGGTGTTTTCAGATATCTGAATATTGCCAGGTACGGCCATTGATTCCATGCGCATGGCAAGGTTGACTGTGTCGCCGTCGGCGGTGTAATCCATCCGCAAGTCGTTGCCGATGGAGCCGACCACCACCAGGCCTGAGTTTAGGCCGATCCGCAATTTGAACTCGAACCCGAATTTGGCCCTCATCTCCTCGCTGTAGGCCTTCATGGCCCGCTGTATGCGCAGGGAGGCGAAGCAGGCCCGTTGGGCGTGGTCTTCATGTGCCAATGGAGCGCCGAAGAGGGCCATCACGCAGTCTCCCCGAAACTGGTTGACAGTGCCCTCGTAACGGTGAATCTCGTTCATGATGATACGGAAACATCCGTCCATAACCTGGTGGACGTCCTCTGGATCGAGCTTTTCAAATATAACAGTAGAATTGGCCACATCAGCAAAGAACACCGTCACCAATTTTCTCTCACCTTCAATGGAACTTCGGGAGGAGAGTATTTTATCGACTAAATGCTTGGGGGTGTAGGATTGAGGCAGATCATACTCAAGTGTAGGGACTTCTTTGGATCTTCTTAAATCATTTCCGCATTCTTCACAAAATTTGCTACTGGTGTCAAAAAAGGCACCACATTCTGGGCAGGTGAGTTCTAATTTAGCTCCACACTCTTTACAAAACTTAGCCTCATCACGATTCGCAAACTGACACTCTGGGCATTTCATTTTGCACTCTCCGGTAACAGTTTATTCAGTTTGGATGATGTTAAAACAATGCGGGATGGCGAAATTGAAATACCGTAAATATGCCGTTGTGTCAAATTTAACGATACACTACATATTGTGGTGAGGAATAAAAGATAATTTTGCAGATATCCCCAGGCAAAACCCAAATATCACCCAACTTGCGATACATTGAGAATACATGCATTTTGGCAAAGTTACAGATATCGTAATACGATATCACAACATTTTTTTTGCCTTAAAAACCTTTGATTAGTAATCTGTATTTAACTTACCAAGCTAAGCGGTCGCTAAAAGTGCGCAGCGCTTTTGGTGATCCGCTTCAGCGCCTTGTTAGGTAGAAAGCTGTTGCTCCCAGGCTGGGAGTCAGGGCCCGCAACTGTTACTGGTTGACCGCCGCCATCCCTTCAGGCTAGTATCGATCCCCGAGCACCTGATCTGCCAATTCATTGAGCGTAGCCCGATTCTCCTCTGTGAGGCCACAGTCAAGTGCCCCCAGGTTGGTCTGGAGATTGGCGAGCTTGGTCGTGCCTGGAATGGCTACAACATGATCTCCTTGGTCCAACACCCAGGCCAAAGC
>Ga0209536_100013967_pt1 | contig 11552 bp, 1 predicted proteins | sample DeeMarSeWOR28_12_FD_187461 | JGI IMG/M metagenome (GOLD analysis project Ga0209536, IMG submission 187461) | Marine sediment microbial communities from White Oak River estuary, North Carolina - WOR-2-8_12 (SPAdes) (version 2) | ecosystem: Environmental > Aquatic > Marine > Intertidal zone >... | reverse complement strand
CAAGGCCGACGACACCCTGGCGAAGCTCAACGAAGCCGGCAAGCTCCGCGTCACCTTCGACGTCAACACGGTCGCCGGCGGCATCGCGAAATACGTGGTCACGATGGGTGCCACCAGCGCGATCGCGGGCGCGCCCGTCTCGGTGACGATCCAGGCCCTCGACCCCGACGACAACCCGGTCGACGACGACACGACGCAGGTGGCGCTGTTGGCGGTCCCCGCCACCGGGCAGGACTTCGGCCAAAACCCGCTCACGCTAACAAACGGAACCGCCTCGACCATGGTGACGGCCTACCTGGCGCAGCCGTACCACGTACACGCGAACACCGTGGGTACACCGGCGGTCAATGGTGACGGCGCATCGGTCGATGTCGCGCCGGGGCCGCCGGCGGGCATCATCACCGCGACCGCGACCGCCAATCCGATCACGGCCAACGGGACCTCGATCACGACCATCACCAGCGGGGTCATCCGCGACGCCTACACCAACCAGGTTCCGGCGGGGCTGACGGTGGACGTCAGCGCGAGCAACGGTGGCGCCGTGCTGGGCGCCTTGCCCAAGGTGATCGATGCGATGGGTCACATCGTCTTCGACCTGCGCTCGTCGTCGACGCCCGGCCTTTCCACTGTCTCCATGAACACGACCACGGGCACGGCCACAGGCTCCATCGGCATTACGTTTGCGGAGCCGGTGGCGTTCGCCACCAACGAGATGCCGGTCCCCTCGACCATCCAGCCCGGCGAGGCGGTTCAGTTCCGCGTGGTGGTCCAGAATACGTCGCCGACCATCGCCAACCTCACCACGGCGACGACGTTCAGTTTCTCGGACGGGACGCGGGCCTTCAGCGCCGCGCTGAGTGCGCCGAGGAGCGTCGCGGCGGCAGACACGGCGACGTTGGTGTTCAACACGAACGTGCTCGACCCAGCCTTCACGGCCGGGTTCTACCAGCCCGTGGTGACGCTCGTCGGCAGCGACCAGTACGGCTCCGGCTTCAACCTGCCCAGCCCGCTGCCTGCGCAGGCGGTGCAGGTGACGAGCGTGGAGATCACGCAGATCGACGCCCCGTCGCCGGTGAGCCGCGGCCAGACACGAACGGTCACCGTCAGCGTTCGCAACAAGAGCGCCGTGCCGGCGACGATCACGGACGTCACCCTGTCCTTCTCCCCCGGTCTGGGGGCGTACGTCCAGGGCGCGCCGTCGCCGTCGCTCCCCATCGTGATCGCGTCGGGGGCCCCGGAGACCATAGACATTCCGGTGACGATCCCGCTCGCGTCAGCACTGGGCACGGATCAGATCGACGCGTTCATCGAAGGAACGGTGGGTGGTGCGCCGGTGGCCGACAACTCCGTGGCGCCCTACCCGGGAGATTCCTGGGAGGTTCTGGCCCAGGCGAACCTGGAGTACGTGGCCGGGACGCTCACGCCGATGACGGCGACACACGGCAAGACTTACCCCTTCGCGATGACGATCGCCAACACGGGCGAGGGCGTGGTTTCGATCGAAACGGCCTCGACTCGCCTGACCTTCACCGACGGCACATTCACCTATTCCGCCGCGCCCACGCAGGCCTTTGCCATCGCCGGCAATGCCACGCAGACGCTCACGTTCGTCGCCACCGCCATACCGGCTGGGTTCGCCACCGGATCCTACGACGTCGTGCTCGACGCCTGGGGCACGGAGAACGGCGCGCCGTTTTCCGCGTCGGTATCCACGTCGGGGTCGGGTGATCAATTGAACATCGTGACGGCGGCGAACCTCACCGCTGTGGCCGGCACGCTGGATCCCACCGTGACCACCAAGGGGACGACGGCGACATTCCAGATCGGCATTAACAACTCCGGCGGTGCCACCGTCGTGTTGACACCGGGGTCAACGACGCTGTCCTTCGCCGGTGGGCTGTACACGGCCGCGCTCGACGGCACCGGACCCACCTCGCTGCCGTCGGGGACCACCACGCTGCGTTTCCTGGGCATGAACGTGGACGGCGCTATTGCGCCGGGGACGTACTTCCCGGATATCCAGGTGGACGGCACCGAGAATGGACTGCCATTCGCGCCGCCGGCGTTGACCTCGCCGACCGGCGTGCTGGTCGAGGACGCGGCGGACATCGTCATCAACGCCATCCTGCCCTCGCAGGGCAGCATCACCACGAACCAGACCAAACCCATCAAGGCGCGCATGGTGGTCTCCAACAACGGCGGCGCGGCGGTCTCCTTCACCTCGGCCTCGCTGCGCCTCTTCGCGGGCGCGGTGGAGCGGACGTCGCAGTTCACCATCACGCCACCGGGTGGATTCGCGGGCGGGGGAGACCTGTTGCCGTTCTCGGTCGACACGCTGATCTTCGACGTCTCCGACACGCCCGGCGTAATGTCCGCTGGCAACCTCACCATCGAGGGTCTGCTCGAGGTCGAGGACGTGAACACCAGCCAGCCCATTACGACCAACACCAACACTGGCGGCAAGGGCTCGCTCCTCGTGCAGACGCCGGCAGCGATCAGCATCCTCGCGGTGCTGCCGTCGCAGCCGAAGGTGACGGCGTCGATGGACAAAGACTTCACCGTTCGTGTGGCACTGCGCAACACCGGTCAGAGCGCGGTGGATGTGGAGGTCTCGTCCGCAACGCTCCAGTTCACGCCGTCCGGCGGGTGGGTACGCGCGCCACGAGGCACTCTGGCGAGCGGCGACACGACCCTCGTGGGGGGCGAAGTCGATACACTCGTCTTCGACGTCGACAAGAGTGGCAGCGTCACCGGCACGACGTTTGTCGACGCCAGCGTCAGCGGGACAGAGATCAATAGTGGAGACCCGGTCAGCAACTCGTCCTCAGGGGCGGCCTCGATCGAGGTGCAGTCCGCCGGGACCATCGACGTCGTCAGCGTGGTCTCCTCACGGGGGTCGATCACCAGCGGCGCGAACGTCCCGTGGACGCTGACGGTCACGGTGCACAACCCGGGGCAGGCGGATGTGGATCTCAACATGGTATCGGGCGTGTTCGTGACCTTCTCAGACGCCACGGTTCCTCCGGTGCCGGCCATCCCGCTCTCGCTCGCGGGCGGCGGGACACGGCTCTCGGACGACGAGACGGATCAGTTCGTGATCAACGTCCCGAATGCCGGTACGTATCCCTCGTTCGGCGCCAAGGCCATGCAGGTGCTCGTTTCCGGGACGGAGCTCAACTCGAGTCTCGGGACGGCGGACGTCGATGCGGCGAGCGTCCTGGTCCAGGCTGCACCCGACATCGCGTACCTATCCCTCACACCGGCCGTGGTGACGCTGGGCACGGAGGCGGCTTTCGCGGTGACGGTGCAGAACCCCGTCGAGAACGGCGCCACGCTGACGCTCGACCGCGGGACCACGCGCCTGCAGTTCGCGGGGGGTACCTTCGACGCGGGACTGGCACCGGCGAGCCCGGTGACCTTCGCGGCCGGCGAGCAGAAGACGCTATTGTTCACGAGCATCGTGGTGCCCGCCGGGATCCCGCCGGGTCAGCAGAACGACGCGGAGCTGGTCCTCAACTGGACGGCGAACGGGTGGGCGACGCCAAGCAGTGTGATCGAACCGATCACGCCGGGCGACATCGTCGTCCAGGATGCCCCCGACCTGAGCATCGTCAGCCTGCGCGCCGGCCGCACGACGGTCACGCAGGGCCAGACCACGCCCACCTGGACGGTCACCATGACGGTCCGCAACCGGAGCGGCACCGACGTCGACCTCGACCTGGATCCGGCGTCGACGGCGCTCGGGTTCAATCTCCTCAGCGGCGGCGCGGACGTGAGCTCGGAGTACGCCATCTTGCAGCCGACAGCGCTCGAGTTCGCGGGCAGCGAGATCCTCGCCGGCGGCGCGACCGATTCGCTCGTGTTCGCAGTCACCTCGAGCGGCGTCTCGCCGGGGACCGTGATCATATCGGGTGTGGTGGGCGGCGTGGCAAACTCCGTGCCCGTCACCGGCAACACCGACGCCGGCGGGACGGGAAGCTTCGTGCTCCAGACGCCCGGCGAGCTGGAGATTCTCAGCATCACACCGGCGAAGACCACCGCCACGGTGGGTCAGACTACCCCGTACACGATCCGCATGGCCGTCGAGAACACCGGCCAGGCAGACGTGGACCTCGTGCTGACGAGGCCCAATACCGAACTCGGGCTGCCGGGCCCGGCGCCCTGGACGGTCAGCCTCGCCCCCGCGCTCGCCGGCGGCGGCAACACGCTCTCGGGTGGCGAGGTCGATACCGTCACCTTCACCGTGACGCAGACCGGCGGCGCGTCGGGACCGGCGACGATCGGCGGCAACGTCTCGGGCACCGAGTCGAACACCGGCACGCTACTGGTGGACACCACGGACACGAGCGGCACGGGCGCCATCACGCTTCAGGAACCGGCCGTGCTCCAAATCGTGTCGGTGACGCGGTCGCGGCCGAGCGTGACGGCCAATAGCAGCGCGGCGTGGAACGTCACCGTGGTCGTCCGAAACATCGGGGAAGCCACGGCGCGGCTCAACCTTCCCGCCGGCGTGTCCGCGACCGTTCAGGACGGCACGGTTCCGTTCCGCCCGGTCAACGCCCTGCAGGAGGGCGGCAACGTGCTGGGCCAGAACGAGCAGGGCACGCTCCTGTTCCAGGCCGCCTCAACGGGCCCGTTCTCGAGCTTTGGGTCGAAACCGATCACGGTGGATGTCAACGGCGTCGAGACCAACAGCAACGCGACGCTGAACGTCTCCGATAACTCGGCGAGCATCACGGTGCAGACCGCGCCCGACCTCCAGGTCGTCAGCATCGACCCCGATACCGTCACGAGCGGTGCGAACGCCCGCTTCGGCGTCGTCATCAGCAACGCCGATCCCGCCGCGGCCACGGCGACGCTCGACCGCGGCGAGACGCGCGTCTACTTCGGCGGGGACTACAGCGCGTTCCTGGACCTCCTGAGCCCGGTCACGATCCCGGGCGGCGACAGCCTGGCGGTACTCTTCGAGGACAAGACGGTGGTGCAGTCCATCGCACTGGGCCCGCAAGACTTCAATGTCGACCTGAAACATTCGGCCAACGGCGTCACGGTGCCGGTGTTCACCCGCACGCTGCCGGGCGGCGTCAGCGTCGAGCCGGCGCCGGAACTGTCCATCGATATGATCGCGGCGGGCCCTCAGGCCGTCACCGCGGGCCAGACGCTGTCGTGGACCGCGACCATGACCGTCTCGAACAACGGCTCCCTGCCCATTACGCTGGATCTCAACCCGGCCGAGACCTACCTGACGTTCGTCGCGCCCGGGGCGCAGGTCGACAGCGGGTACCTGGTGACGCCGCCGACCGGGCTGGAGAACGCGGGTGGCGTCATTCTCGACGCGTCCGCAACCGACCAACTCGTGTTCACGATCACGCAGACGGGAACACTGACCGGTCTCGTCACCATCAACGGCCGCCTCCGGGGTCTGGTAGGCGGGGCGACACCCATCACCGACGACACGTTCAGCGGCGGTCGCGGCAGCATTCTCGTGCAGAGCCCGGCCGTGGTGGAGATCACCTCCATCCACACCACGCAGCCAGAGGTGACGGCGGGGCAGACGGCGGACTGGGGCGTGCGCGTGGTTCTCGCCAATACCGGCGGCGCGGACGTAGACATCGGTCTTGCGGGATCCGGCATCACGTTCGACGGCTCGGCGAGTGGATGGACCATTGGCCCCGCGACGCTCATCGGCGGCGGCGCGACTCTCGAAGGCGGAGCCATCGACAGCCTTCTCTTCAACGTCGACGTGACCGGCCCCGCGGGGACGCCGCGCATCGACGCCACCGTGCCCTTCGTCGAGGTCAACACCCAGACTGCGGACACCGCCCGAACGCTCATTTCCGGCTTTGGCTCCGTGATCGTGGAAGCGCCGCCGCAGGTCCGGATCACGACCACGACCCTGGTCGCGCCCAACCCGCCCAACGTCAACACGGGACAGGGCTACAGTATCGCGGTGGAAGTGCAGAACACCGGTGAGGCCGACGCGCGCGACGTGGCCCTCTCCATGACGTCGACGGGTTCGAGCTCGATCACACCGCAGCCGCCGATTCCCGAGGTGCCCGCCGGGCAGACGGTGCTGGTGCAGCTGCCAGCGACGGCGACTTCGCTGGGACCGGACACACTGACCACCCAGATCGTCTCCGCGTTCGACGCAAACTCGGGCGATTCCGCGCCGATCGACGCCGCCGTGGACAGCACCGCAGTGGCAACCGTGCAGAGGCCGGCGGATCTGGCGATCCAGAGCGTGCGCCCGTCGCAGGCGTCGGTCACGCAGGGCCAGTCGAACGACTGGTACGTGATCGTGACCGTCGCGAACGGCGGGCAGGCGGATCTCGACCTCACCGCGCCGGCCGAGGACGATCTTGCCTTCTCCATCTCCGGCTCGACCGAGATCGACTATGTCGTCCAGCCCCCCGCGGCGTTCGGCTCGGGCGCTCCGGCCTGGCGTCTCGCCGGCAGCGCCGTGGACTCGCTCGTCTACAGCATCGCGTCAACGGGCGCCGACACGGGCGTGGTCGACATCACGCTGAACGTGCAGGGCACCGATCGCAACCAGCCCACGGTCGTTCACGACACGACGGGAACGACGTCCGTGATCGTGCAGCCCTCGGCCGGTCTGTTCGTCCTGTCCACGGTGACGGTCAACACCGTCAACCACGCCACGGCCAACCGCGACACCGTCAACACGGGCTTCGCGTACCAGATGTACGTGACCGTCCAGAACCGCGGCGAGGCGGTGGACAGCGTCCTCGTCGGTCTCACGAGCGACGATGGGTCGGCGATCGTGCCGGCGAGTCTCATCCGGCAGTCGATCGACGCGGATTCCGCCCACACCTTCGTGTTCGACATCACCGCGCCGTCGGCGCCGACGCCGCTAGAAACGTTTACGGCCACGATTCTCCCCGGAGTGGTCTCGCACAACTCCGGCCAGTCCGTGACGCCGGAGCCGCCCATCGACAACACGCAGGTGGTGGTCACGGAGACGCCCGCGAATCTGGTGATGACGCTCGTGATCTCGGCGCCGCCGGGTGCCTTGGGCGGGACCGTGAGCCCCAATCAGACCTTCGCGATGACGGCGCGCGTGACCAACGCTGGCCAGGCGAACCTGGTGCCTCCGGCGCAGGTGTCACTGACCGTGCCGACGGGGTTCAGTGCGGTGCAGCCGCTCGATCGGTCGTTCGTGGCGGGGCAGGCGATCGTGTGGGATCTCACCGCACCGGGCGCCGCACAGCCGGCCGACACGTTCGTCTGCGCGATCACCACGACGCCCACCGATGCCAACACGGGACAGTCCGCGTTCGCGTCGCAACCGAGCGCGCTGTTCCCCGTAACCGTCAGCTCTGGGGGCGCGCTGGCTTCACCCGGCGTCACCATCATCGCGCCCACGGGTGCCACGGACGACACGGTGAGTGTGTCGCAGAACTTCACGGTTCGCGCCGTCGTGACGCCTTCGACCGACACCGACGCGGTCGTGGCCACGCTGACGCTGCCCGCGGGCTTCTCGGTCGTGGGGTCGCCCGTGCGCGACCTGGGCGACGGCACCGGCGCGCAGAAGCAGACCGACTACGACATCATCGCCCCGTCGACGCCGAGTGCCGCACCGGCCGACGTCTTCGTCACCTTCACCGGCACCGACGCCAACTCCGGCAATCCCGTGCAGCCTGCCGCCGACACGGTCGCCGTGACCACGGTGGCGCGCCCGTCGCTCGCGGTCAGCGCCGCCGTGACCGCTCCGCCCGAGGCGACCGACAACAGCATCGGCGTGGGCATTTCCTTCACCGTCACTGCAAGCGTGTCCAACGTCGCCGGCGCGGCCGGCATCGGCGCCCAGGGTACGCTTACCATCGCTCCGCCGAACGGATACGCGCTGGCGGGGGGAGAGGTCGCGGCGAAGCTGTTCAGTATCGGAACGCCCGTGCAGTGGGACCTCGTATCCCCGTCGCAACCCCAGGGCCCAGACCAGATCACCGTTACCATCACGGGGATTCCACCCGACGAGAACAGCGGCCAGCCGGCCCAGGTGACGACGGGCGCCGCCTCCATCGCCGTCGTCACCGAGGGCGCGGTCATCGAGGTGAGCGACGCGAGCAGGCGTCTGGGCCTCGACACGCCTGTGGTGCCCGGCGGCCAGGGCGACGTGCGCATGTTCGGCTTCGACATGACCTACGCGGCGACCGACACGCTCGTGGAGGACGCGCGCATCGACCGGATCTCCGTGATCGTGCTCGGCGCCGACGGGCAGCCGCTGAGCACGGCGAAACTGCGCGGCACGCTCGGCCGCCTCACCGTGGACCTGGGCGGCGCCCAGCCCTACGAGACCACGCCCATGCAGAACCCGGTGGACGTCGCGATCAGCGGCGCCGGGCCGGAACGCAACATCGCGCACGGGGCCACGCGCACGGCGACGATCGGCGTGGACGTCAAGGGCTCCCCGTCCGTCCAGGAGATCCGCGTCCAGGTCCGCTCGAGCGGCCTGGACATCAAGGACCCGTCTTCCGGGCTCACGATCCAGCCGGTCGACGCGATCACGGGACAGGGCCTGGACGGGCAACTGACTTCGCAGTCGCTGGTGATTCTCAGCAACCAGTTCGAGGAATACGTGCACAACTATCCCAACCCGTTCCACGCCGGGCGCGAGTCCACGCGCATCGCGTACTTCCTGACGGCTCGGTCGAGCGTGACGGTGCGCGTGTTTTCGCTCACGGGCGAGCTGGTGTACGAGGAGAACATAGCGCAGACCGATACGCGCGCGGCGCCGGGCGCGCAGGAGACGCCGTGGGACGGCCGCAACGGCAACGGCGAGGTCGTGCGCAACGGGATCTACGTGTGCATCGTGGACGCGGGCGGCAAGTCGGCCAAGTTCCGAATTGCGGTGGCGAAGTGAGATGAGGACGCGACTGGTCATAGGGAAACGGATGCTGGCATTGGCGGCAGCGCTGTGCGCGCTGGCGCCGGCGCCGTCCGCGCGCGCGCAGGACGCGGGCACGCAGAGCGTGTTCTCGCTCGGCGCCGGGGCGCGCGCCATCGCTCTGGGGCGGTCCTTCGTCAGCCTGGCCGACGACGCCAGCGCCGTCTACTGGAACCCCGCGGCGCTGTGCAACGCACAATCGGGCCAGGTCTCGGCCATGTACATGCCGCTCTTCGGCGACTTCACCGATGCGGACTACACGTACGCCGGCTTCGTCTATCCGACGCTGCGCGCGGGCGCCTTCGGCGCCGCCTTCATGCACGTGGGCTCCACCTTCCAGGGCTTCGACGCGGCCAGCCGCCCCACGGGCGAGCAGGGGTACAGCGAGAGCCAGCTCCTGCTCTCCTACGCCTTCGAGGTGCACTCGCGCTGGCTCCTGGGCACGATGGCCGTGGGCGCGACGGGCAAGGCATCGCGCATCACAGTGGACCCCTACTCGAGCACGGCGCCGGGGGCGGACCTGGGCTTCCGCCTCGTACCGGACTTCGCGCGCTCGCTGGCGCTGGCGGTCAACGTGCAGGACATCGTGGGCGCCGAGCAGCGGCTCGACGTCGATGCCGAGCGCACCGACCGCACCATCCTGGCCGGGGCCGGCTACACGGCGCGCTTCAGCGGCGGGTCGGCGCTGAGGCTCTCGCTGCAGATGGGCTTCCCCGAGCGCGCGGACGGCCGCTTCCACGCCGGGGCCGAGTTCGCCTTCGCCCGCTACCTGGCGTTGCGCGCCGGCTACGACGACGGCGAGTTCGCCTTCGGCCTGGGCGTGAGCCTGTCGCGTTTCGCCTTCGACTACGCGATGATGTCGCGCGAGACCGCTGGCTCCTCGCACCCGGTGTCGTTCTCCGTGGCCTTTGGGAGCACGCTGGAGGAGCGCCGCATCGCTGCCGAGGAGCGCCGGATGCGCGAGGAGGAAGAGGCCGTCCAGCGCGCCTTCGCCGAGCGGGTGGCGTCGCACCGCGACGAGGCCATCCAGCGCCAGGCGGCCGGGAATTGGGAGGGCGCCCTGGACAAGTGGAAGATCGTGCTCGAGTACGTGCCCGGCGACGAGGAAGCCATGGCCGGCGCGGCCACGGCGCGCGAGCGCATCGTGGAGAGCCAGGCGCAGGCGGTGCGCGACGTGGAGAACCAGGCCATCATCCGCACGCGCTTCACCCAAGGGCTGGCCGCGTTCGAGGAGCAGAACTGGGCGCGCGCGCGCGCCGAATGGCAGGCGATTCTGGCCGTCGATTCGGCTCACGCCGGTGCCGCCGACTACCTGCGGCGCACGCAGGAGCGGATCGACGACGCCGTCCGCAGGTCCGTCGCGCGCGCCACGGATCTCGAGAAGGCGGGGCGCCTGACGGAGGCGATCGCGGAATGGAACAACGTGCAGCAGTACGACCCGGCCAACGTCCAGGCCCGCCGCGCCATCGAGCGCATCCGCACGCGCATCGAGTCGGCGAGCGCCGATCTGGCCGCCGCGCGTCAACGGCTGCGCGTGGTGGGCCTATACGACGATGCGCTGCGCCTGTATAACGCGGGCGAGTACGAGAAGGCGCGCACGAGCCTCGAGGAACTCCTGCGCCTGCAGCCCGATCACGAGGACGCCAAGAACCTGCTGGCGCTGGCCAAACGCCGGCTGCGGCCACTCAGCGACGAGGAGAGGGCCCAGATCCGGCAGCTCTATCTGAGCGGCATGCAGTACTTCTCGCGCGACGAGTACGCCAGGGCCATCGCCGAATGGGAGAAGATCCTCGCGATCGACCCGGGCAACGAGAGCGTTCGCGGAAACGTCAAAGAGGCGCGAGCCCGACTCGAACGCCTGAAGGAACGGGACTGATCCCATGCCCGCCGCCCCCGAGAGTCTGGTTCACAACACGCGTGTGCGCGAGCTCACGGTGCACGCGGAGGAGCCGCAGCTGGGGCGTGTGCGCGACTTCATGGTGGAGGTCTGTGAGGAGGCGGGTTTCAACGCGCGGGAGACGAGCAACACCAAGCTCGCCGTCGACGAGGCGTGCACCAACATCATCAAGCACGCCTACCGCGGCGCGGGAGGCACCGGCGACATACGCCTCCGCGTGGAGATCGGGAGCGGGACGCTCAAGATCCACCTTCACGACACGGGCAGACACTTCGACTTCACCAGCGTCACCGATCCGGACCTCGACCAGTACGTCGAGACGGGGCGCAAGGGTGGTCTGGGGATCTATCTCATTAACCGTCTTATGGATGGCGTCGAGTACCGGGGATCCGACGCCGGCAACGAGATGGTCGAGATCAAGGTCGGGGTGAGCAAAGGCGAGAAGACGCCCAAGGAAGTGGAGACCATCATAGAGGCATACAGCCGCCTCAATCCCGAGGGCTTCGATCTTTCGATTGTCGACTTCGACGTCGACGTGCTCGTGATCGGCGGCGGCGGCGCGGGCGCATCCGCGGCGCTCATGGCCCATGAACAGGGCGCCAAGGTGCTTCTCACCACCAAGCTCCGCCTGGGCGACGCCAATACGATGATGGCGCAGGGCGGCATACAGGCTGCCGACAAGCCCAATGACCCGCCGTCGCGCCATTACCTGGACGTCATAGGTGGCGGCGGCTACCACAATATCCCCGA
>Ga0209536_100013966_pt1 | contig 11552 bp, 9 predicted proteins | sample DeeMarSeWOR28_12_FD_187461 | JGI IMG/M metagenome (GOLD analysis project Ga0209536, IMG submission 187461) | Marine sediment microbial communities from White Oak River estuary, North Carolina - WOR-2-8_12 (SPAdes) (version 2) | ecosystem: Environmental > Aquatic > Marine > Intertidal zone >... | reverse complement strand
AATCGACTGGCCGGCGCGGAGCTCCGGCGGGAGGTCCGCCGGCGTCACCGTGTCGGGGGCGAACAGACAGATGCGCTGCATGACATTTCTCATCTCCCGCACATTGCCGGGCCAGGCGTAGCCGGTGAGGATCTGAACGGCCTCCGATGAGAAGGAGAAGGATCGCTGCGGGGCGTATCGTTTCAGGAAGAATTCGGCCAGGGGGAGGATATCGCCCGGCCGCTCGCGCAGCGGTGGTACTGTCACCGGGACGACATTGATTCGATAGTAGAGATCGGAGCGAAACCGGCCGCTGTCGACCAGCTGCCTGAGTTCGACCTTTGTCGCCGTGATGAGCCGGACGTCGACACTGATCGGTGTCCCTCCGCCGACGCGCATCAGCTCCTGCGATTCCAGAACGCGCAGCAGCTTGCTCTGCAGACCGAGCGGAAAATCGTCGATATCGTCGAGGAAGATGCTCCCGGTATGGGCGAGCTCGAAGAGCCCTTTCTTCTCACTGCTGGCACTGGTGAAGGCGCCACGCTCGTGGCCGAAAAGTTCGCTTTCGAGCAGATCGTGCGGGAGGGCGGAGAGGCCGACCTTCACAAAAGGACGCTCGCTCCGGGGGCTGATGCGGTGGATGTACTCTGCAAACAGTTCCTTCCCCACACCTGTCTCACCGATCAGGAGGACTGAACTGTCCGACCGTGCGATGGTTTCCACGCGGGCAAGGATTGCACGCATCGAATCAGTGGTGGCGATCAGGGCGATGGAAGGGGGAAGTTCCATGAGCGAGAGTGGGAATGAACAGTCCTGAGTCAGGGGAGAAAGTATCGAATCGCCTCTTCGAAGTCAACTCTCAGCTTCTCTTCCGCCCCTGGCACGCCAAAATGAGCTCTGGCCCACCCCCCACGGGGGGGGGCAGAGGAGGAAGGGGGGATCCCCCTTCCTCCTGCCGGGCCCCGTGCGGTGAGCTCTACTTTCCCCGTTTCTCAATGGGGACAAAATCGCGCTTGTCGCTTCCCAGAAACACCTGTCGCGGCCGCGCGATCTTCTGCTCCGCATCGGTCAGCATTTCCTGCCACTGGGCGATCCAGCCTGCAGTCCGCCCGATGGCAAAGAGTACGGTGAATGCATCGGTGGGGAATCCCATCGCCTGGTAGATGATCCCGGAGTAGAAATCGACGTTGGGGTAGAGTTTCCGTTTGACAAAATACTCATCCTCCAGCGCCACCTTCTCCAGGGCAATGGCAATGTCGAGCAGCGGATTCCTGCCGGTTACCTCAAAGACCTGCTCGGCGGTCTCCTTGATGATCTTCGCGCGCGGGTCATAGTTCTTGTAGATGCGGTGTCCGAAGCCCATCAGCCGACCTTCGCCGGCCTTTACGCGCTTGATGAACTCGCCGACCTTGTCGGCGCTTCCGATCTCATTGAGCATCCGCAGGACCTGCTCGTTGGCACCGCCATGGAGGGGGCCGTAGAGGGCCGCCGCCGCGCCCGCCATGGAGACGAAGGGATCGGCATGCGAGCTGCCGATGCCGCGCATGGCGCTGGCGCTGCAGTTCTGCTCGTGGTCGGCGTGGAGAATGAACAGCACGTCCAGCGCCCGCTCCAGGATGGGATTGGGCTTGTACTTCAGCTCCGTCATCTTGTACATCATGTTGAGAAAATTCCCGGCATAGCTCAGCTCGTTGTCCGGATAGACGTAGGGCAGGCCATTGCGGTGACGGTAGCAGTAGGCTGCAATCGTGGGAACTTTGCCCAGGAGGCGATAGGTCTGCAGCAGCCGCATCTGCGGGTCGTGGATCTGTCGCGCATCCGGATAGAAGGTCGACAGTGCTCCGATCGTGCTCACGAGCATTCCCATCGGGTGTGCGTCGTGATGAAATCCCTCCATGAAGCGCTTGATGTTCTCATGCAGCATGGTGTGATGGGTGATGTTGAAGGTCCACTCATCAAGCTGGGTTTTCGTCGGCAGCTCACCGTTGATGGTCAGGTAGGCCACCTCGAGGAAGTTGCTCTTCTCGGCGATCTGCTCGATGGGATAGCCGCGATAGCGCAGGATGCCCCGATCGCCATCGATCAGCGTGATGGTGCTCTTGCACGACGCGGTGTTCATGAAGGCCGGGTCGTATGACATCAGGCCGAAATCGTCGTCTGCGACCTTGATCTGTCGCAGATCCATGGCCTTGATGGTCCCGTTGGTGATCGGGATGGGATATTCCTTTCCCGTCCGGCTGTCGATAATGTGGAGATGGTCGGGGAGGATCATCTCCTTCGGGACTTCGTAGGAGGTCCCGTTCTTCACATCGGTAACGGTCATCTTTGCAGCCATCATACCCTCCATCTATGTGGGACGTGTCAGCATTGCTGGAGCGGTGCCCGTGCCTCTTGTCGAGGAGGCGAGGCGCGAGCTGGCGTCGCAGTTCAGGCCCCCGGGAGTTCGCTCCGAGTGCCAGGCCGGGGAGCTCTCTTTGGCAAGAAGAACAGTTCGGAAGGGAGGCGTTTCCCGCGCCGCATCACGGCCGTTTTCCGTCGGTGTTGCGACGCGTCCACTGACAGTGGTGCTTCTGTGCCCGGCCGCTTTGGGACCTCGCCAACCGGCGTCAGTCATGCCTGCAGACCGGGCTACGGCTCAGAAAGGAGTGGCGGCGTGAGATGGTCCTCCCACGTGCACGCCGGTCACCATTGTGGAAGAACGCTCAGAAAGGTTGCGGGCCGCATCACGAACGCCGGTCGCCTTTGCCCAGGGCCGAGCCGGAAGAGTCGCGTGAAGCCTCACCTACAACATAGCGAGGCGTTTCGAAAAGTGCAACCATAATCGGCCCCTCCCGGCCGTGGAGCCGGCCGCGCGTTGCTATTCCTTCGGCGCGAGGATATATTGCGGGACGCCGGGAATTGCTCCCGGAACCGCCGTCCTTCCACATTAGAAGAGTCTCATGTCGGGGCCACAGTCCATACGGGAACGGCTTCGCGCTCGCGGCCACGAGGCGTTCCAGGCGCATCGGGCCGGTGCAGCGGGATGGGTGACCTGCCGTGGGCTGACGGAGGCTATGGATGAGGCTGTGCTGGCGTCATTCCGGGATCTCCCCGAGCAAACGCGCTCTTCCCTTGCCATCCTGGCACTCGGCGGCTATGGCAGGGGGGAGCTGTTTCCCCACTCCGATGTCGATCTGATGGTGCTCTGTCCCTCCGGCGCTCTTCGGGAGCAGGCCTCACATGCCGCCAAGACCTTCCTGCACGGCCTCTGGGATGCCGGCGTGAATGTCGGGCATAGCGTCCGGACGCCTGAGGAAGCCATAGAGCTGCACGGGACCTCGCTGGACTCCTGGACGTCGATGCTCGAGGGCCGCTTTCTGGCCGGGGACCGGTCGCTGGCGAGATCGCTCCGTTTGGCCATGCAAGAGCGCGCGGGAGGGGACCGGGATAGCTGGTTTATCAGAGGGATACTGGCTGATCTGCAGGCACGCGAAGAGCGCTACGGCAACTCGGTCAAGCTTCTGGAGCCGAACATCAAGAAGAGTGCTGGTGGACTGCGCGACCTCCAGGCCGTCTTCTGGCTTTACCGGTCTGCCGATGGAACCTGGTCCGAAGAGCTGGCCGACGGGAGGCCTCAGACGAGGCACTTTCTGGAGGATCTTATCACACGGAGGCTCGTCGAGGCCGATGTCGGGGAGCGGCTGCTCTGTGCCCATGACTTCCTGCTCAGAACGCGCCATGAGATGCACTATCAACGGGACGCGCTCAACGACACGCTGGACTACGGTCTGCAGGTAGCGGTGGCCGATGCACTGGGCTTCGGCCGGGAGGCCGAGCTTCGCGCCGTGGAGGTGTTCATGCGGGAGTATTACCTTCACGCCCGTGCGGTGCATCGGATGAACAGGCAGCTCCTGGAGCGTTTCCGTGCTGCACCGGTCTCCGGTCACGGCGCCGCCGAATCGCTGGGCGGAGGGTTGATGGCGAGCCCCGAGCGACTCACGTTGGATGCGACCGTGCGCGGTTTTGAGACGGCTGAGGAGCTCTTCCGGGTGTTCGTTGCCGCCGCCGAGCACGAGCTCGGGCTGGACGGGAGGCTCCGGGCAGCTGTCGAGCGGGGTCTGGCCCTTCTCACCGAGCAGCAGACGCACTCGCCGGTGCTGGCCGCAATGATGCGGAGGATCCTGCGGTCGGGCCGCGTCTCCGAGACGCTCCGCGAGATGTACGAGCTGGGCGTTCTGGAGCGCTACCTGCCGGAATTCGGCCGCCTGGTGGCGTTCTTTCAGCACAATGTCTACCACTATTATACTGCCGACGAACACACCATGATTGCGCTGGCCAACGCCGAGCGCCTTCGCGTCGCCCGCGGGGTGCTCCACGATGTCTATCGCATCCTCCCCCGGCGGGATATCCTCTGGCTGGCCATTCTGTTGCACGACATCGCCAAGCCCCTGGGTGTCGGCGATCACGAGATCACCGGCGTGGAGGTCGCCCGGAACGTTCTGAAGCGCCTGGGGATGGACGACGCCATCGGGCCGGTCTCCTTTCTGATCCGTCACCACCTGTTGATGGAGCAGGTGGCCTTCCGGCGCAATATCCATGATCCCGGCACGATCAGGGAGTTCGCCGACATCGTGCGGGAGCCAGGTCTGCTGGACTACCTTTATCTGCTCACCTATGCGGACCTCTCGGCGGTGAATGTGAACGTCTGGACGGAGTGGAAGGCATCGATGCTGGAGGATCTCTACCGGCTCACCTCCGAGGTGCTCCACCGGCAGCTGCAGGGGACCGAGATCGAGGCGTTCCACCGCCAGCGCAACGTCGCCGCCAGAGCGGACATTGTCGAGGCGCTCAGCGCCAACTTCGACCGGGAGGAGATCCTCCGCCACCTGGAGGCGCTCGGGAGCGATGCCTATGCGGCGGTCTTTTCTCAGGAGGAGATCGCCTCGCATCTCGGGGAGATCCGCCGGGGAGTCTTCCCGTCGACGATTCTCAACCAGCATGAGGCCTACAGTGAGCTCACCGTCATCGGCCGCGATGCACCGTTTGCGCTCTCCCGCTGCTGCGCCGTCTTCTCGGCCAATGATGCCACGATTTTTGACGCCAACGTCTTCACGCGGGAGGACGGCATTCTGATCGACCGGTTCCGGGTTGCGGGGGCGCACTCGGGGGCGCGCCTCGATGAGCGCACCTCGGCCAAGATCTCCTCCGACATGACTGCCGTGCTCGAGGGGAGGCTCGAGGTGGGGGAGCTCTTCCGCGCGCATCACCGCAAATGGAAACGCCGGCCGCGGCGGCCGGTCAACCCGTCGATCCGCACGGGCGTGGAGTTCGAGGACGCCGGCTCCACCACGATCATCGACGTCTATGCGCCGGACAGCGTCGGATTTCTCTACCGCGTCACCGAGACCATCTCCCAGCTGGGTCTGGACATTGAGTTCGCGCGGATCGCCACGCGCGTGGATGGCATTGTTGACGCATTTTATGTTCGGGAGCGTTCCGGCACGCCGCTCGGCGACCAGGCGCGCAGGGCCGAGATCCGGGAGCGGATCCTGAGGACAATCCGGACCATGGCGGAACTGGAGCTCTCGGAGGAGGGGTGACGGCCATCGATCGATCGGAGGTTGGTTCATGAGCGCAGCCGAGCAGGCCGCATTGCCCATCGGCGTTTTTGACAGCGGCATTGGAGGGCTCACTGTCATCCGTGCACTTCACCGGCGCCTTCCCAGCGAGAATCTGATCTATTTCGGCGACACCGCGCGGGTTCCTTACGGTCCCAAGTCCCCGGTGGTTGTTCGCGAGTACGCCGCGCAGGATGTGGACTTCCTGGTGGGCAGGGGAGTCAAGATGGTCGTTGTGGCCTGCAACACGGTCTCGGCCGTGGCACTGGATGTCGTGCAGAAGCGTGCGCGGGTGCCCGTTGTCGGCATGATACAGCCGGGGGCGCAGGCGGCTGCCGGTGCCACGCGCAGCCGCCGTCTGGGGATCATCGGGACCAGGGCCACCGTGGAGAGCCGCGCCTATGAGCATGCGCTGCGGCAGCTTGACCCATCCATTCAGGTGGTGGCCGCTGCCTGCCCGCTGTTCGTGCCGCTGGCCGAGGAGGGGTGGGAGGAGCACCGGGCAACGGCGCTCATCGCTCGCGAGTACCTCTTCCCGCTGAAGCAGGAGCGGATCGATACGCTTGTGCTGGGATGCACCCACTACCCCGTGCTCCGCACGGCCATCGACGGCGCAATGGAAGGGTCGGTCACGCTGATCGACTCTGGTGAGGCGGCAGCGGTGGAGGTCGAGCGCATCCTGGAGGAGCTGGGCCTGCGCAACCGGAGCAACGCGCGCCCGAACGTGCAGTCCTTTGTCAGCGATATTCCGTCACGGTTCGCTGAGGTGGGAGCCCGGTTTTTCGGGGCAACGCTGGGACGTGTCCAGCGGGTGACCCCCTGGTGAAGGAAGGAGAACGACGATGGCACAACAACCGATACTCAGACTCGGCAACCGGGGACTCCGGGTCCGCTGCACCCGGGTCCGGGCCTTCGGCACCGAGGCGCTTACGACTCTTGTGCGGGACCTTGACGACACGCTCGCGGCCTGGCAGCGTGAGCACGGGTTTGGCCGCGCGATTGCCGCGCCGCAGATCGGGGTAGCACAGCGCGTGATCGTTACCCGGACCGACGGCCCCCCGGTGCTCGTCAATCCGGTGATCACGCGACGCAGCAGGACGCGCATGGTACTCTGGGACGACTGCTTCAGTATGCCGACGCTGGTGGTCAAGGTGCGCCGGCATCTCTCCCTTGACCTGCGCTATCAAGACGAGGGGGGTCGCTCACATCAGCTCCACGTGCGGGGAGCGCTGGCCGAGCTCCTGCAGCATGAGATCGATCACCTCGACGGCGTACTGGCGATCGATCGCGCGATCGACTCGCGCCACATTGTCTACCGCGAGGAACAGGAACGGTGGCGTGACTCGAGCCGCCTGGTCATGTGACCCGTGTGCGGGTCCGCGCCGGCGGGTCCGAGGTTTTATTGTTTGCGCCGTCATCGTATATTGGCAGCACACACCGATGTGGGATGAAGACACATGGGTTTTGAGCCCTCATATCGTGCACTCTCGGGCCAGGGGGAGCTCGAGCGCCGCGCAGCCGCGCTCGAAGCGCTGCTCGGGGCCTGCAGGCTCTGCCCTCACCGCTGCGGCATCGACCGCCTTCGCGATGAGCGTGCGCGGTGCCATACGGGACGGCAGGCCGTCGTTTCCTCCTACACGGCGCACCTCGGCGAAGAGCCCCCGCTGGTCGGGACACGGGGGATCGGTAACATTTTCTTTGGCAACTGTACACTTCGCTGTGCCTACTGCCAGAACCATCAAATTAGCCAGCAACACCGCCAGGAGGACCGTCACCGGGTGAGCGATGCCCGGCTGGCCGAGATCATGCTCGAGCTCCAGGCTCGCGGCTGCCATGCGATCGGGCTCGTCTCGCCCACGCACGTCGCGGCCCAGATTGTCCGTGCCCTGGCGCTCGCTGCCGGGCGCGGCCTCTCGCTCCCGCTTGTCTACAACACCAGCGCCTTCGAGGAGCCAGAGGTCCTCCGGCTTCTGGAGGGGATCGTCGATATCTATCTCCCGGACCTGAAGTATGCCGAAAACGAAATGGCGCTGCGCTACTCCGGCGCCCGGCAGTACGTCGAGTCGGCCAGAGCAGCGATCCTGGAGATGCACCGCCAGGTAGGCTCGGCACTTGTGCTGGGCGAGGACGGCCTGGTGAAGCGCGGCCTCATCCTCCGTCATCTGGTCCTCCCCAACGACCTGGCCGGGAGCCGCGAGTCCCTCGGCTGGATTCGCCGCTCACTCGGTGCAGAGGTGACCGTCAGCATTATGGCGCAGTACTATCCCGTGCACCGGGCCCGAGCGATGCCGCTGCTTGACAGACCGCTGCGTGTCTCGGAGTACGATCGTGTGATTGCGACGCTCTCGCGACTGTCGCTGGAGCACGGGTGGGCGCAGGAGCTCGATGCCGAGGCACACTACCGTCCGGACTTTCGGGATCGGGCCCGCCCGTTCGATGTCGAGACCACAGCCGCTCCCCGCCTCCAGGAAGCACGAAGGAGAAGCGATGTCGCCTGACAGGGAAACTCAGATCGAGGCAGTCCGTCTGCTCCCCGAGAAGCTCGAGGCAGCCCTCAGGAGTCTCTCGGATGAGCAGCTTGATACGCCCTATCGCGCCGGAGGGTGGACGGTGCGTCAGGTCGTCCATCACCTGGCGGACTCACACCTGAACGCCTTTCTCCGTATGAAGCTCATCCTGACTGAGGACCGTCCCCGGCTGAAGCCATATGACCAGGAGCGCTGGGCTCAGACGGCCGATGTTGCCGACATGCCGGTTGAACCATCGCTGGCGATTCTTCGAGGGTTGCACCAGCGGTGGGTCGCTCTCCTGCGGCAGCTCCCGGAGGAGGCCTGGTCACGCGCGGCCGACCACCCGGAGTCGGGTGAAGTGACACTGGAGAGTTTACTCGCAGTCTACGCACACCATGGAGAGAACCATGTCGACCAAATCTTGCAGCTGCGCGGATCCCGGGGATGGTGAGGTGCAGGCTCGCCGGAGCGGCGAGGTCGCGATTCTGATCGGAAGAGTGCTTCTGCTGCTCCTGTTCCTCGCCACTCAGGCAGTGTCTCAGGAGAGCGGATTGCGTCGCGTCCGCCGGACCGATTCCCGGCCGACGCTGATCATTCTGGGCGGCATTGCGCAGCCCCTTTCGCACGAGAGCGTGACGGACTTCTGGCTGCGCGGCCCCGCTGCCTCGCTTGCCTTCACGATCGATGTCCAGCGCTGGCTCGCCATGGGCCTGGAGATCAGCGGTGCGCAATTCTACTTTGACAAACAGGCCTTCGGGGCGCGCTACCCCAGCGTCGCCCTGAAGCCGCAGAATGCCGGCATGATCGACGCCTTCCTCGTGATGAAGATGATGTTCGATCCCCGGATGATCTTCTCGCCGTATCTGACGGCCGCGCTGGGTGCGACGCACTGGACCGGCGCGTCCTACAAGGAAGAGCTTCCGGGACAGCCGCGCCAGATCTACTACGACATCCCTCGCAAGACGCGTCTTGCCGCTGCCCTGACGCTCGGGGCGGACTTTGTCATCTCGAGCTGGTTCGCGCTTGTCCTGGAGGCCCGCGCCTCCGCGGTCGTCAACGACCCCGAGCTGGGCGTGAGTGGCGCGCTCCGCGGCGGCGCCCGCTTCCGTCTTTGAGACCATCCCCTTCGCACGATCACGAGAACAGTATGGATACCGACCGCCTGCTGGCAATCTTCCGGGAGACCGGAGCGCTCCTGGAGGGGCACTTTCTTCTGAGTTCGGGACTGCACAGCAACCAGTACTTCCAGTGTGCCAAGGTGCTGCAGTATCCGCGCTACTGCGAGCTGCTCTGTGCGGAGATTGCTTCGAGCTTCAGCACGAAGCCTCCTGATGCGGTGATCGCCCCTGCCCTGGGGGGGATCGTCGTCGGGCAGGAGGTCGGCCGCCAGCTCGGGGTGCGAACGATGTTCGCCGAACGCAAGGACGGGTCAATGCACCTCCGCCGGGGGTTTTCCATCGTCAAGGGTGAGCGGGTGCTGGTCTGCGAGGACGTCGTGACGACGGGAGGGTCGGTGCGGGAGGTGATCGAGATCGTTCGCTCGGCGGGAGGCATTATCGCCGGGGTCGCCTCGATTGTGGACCGGAGCGGGGGGACGGTCCGGTTTGCCATGGACGGGCCGGGAGCACAGGTGGCGGTCATGACGCTGCAGGCCGAGACCTATCAGGCAGGCTCCTGTCCGCTCTGTGCCCAGGGGACTCCGGTGGTCAAACCGGGGAGCAGAACATGACCGGTACGGGTCTCCGGCTGCTCCGGCGCGAGGTGCTCTACCAGGGAAAAGTCTTCGATCTTGTGGTCGAGCGGGTGGTTCTCCCCTCCGGGCGCGAGGCGGTGCGCGAGGTGGCACGCCATCCGGGCGGGGCGGTCGTCGTTGCGCTCTTTGACGACGGGACGGTGCTTCTGGTCGAGCAACTGCGCTACCCGCTGGGCGAGCGTGTGGTGGAGCTCCCGGCCGGGAAGCTCGATCCCGGGGAGACCCCGGCTGAGGCCGCAGCGCGTGAGCTCGAAGAGGAAACGGGCTACCGGGCCGGGCGCTTCACCCCGCTTCTCTCCTTCTATACCACCCCGGGCTTCTGCGACGAACATCTCCACCTCTTCCTGGCCACCGATCTCGAAGCACTCGACGGCGGTCCACGCCGCGAGGAAGCAGAATCCTCCATGACGCTGCGTCGGCTGAGGCTTCAGGAAGCGCTCGAGCTGGTGGACCAGGGTCGCATCAAGGACGCCAAGACGATCATCGGACTGATGGTCGCCTCCAGGAAGATGCCCGCTCTTTAATAGAACTCATGCATCCACCGGAGCTCATACGGAAGAAGCGGGACGGGAAGGCGCTCTCGGCATCGGAGATCGACGCGCTGCTCACGGCCTATGTCGCCCGAGAGGTGCCCGACTATCAGATGGCGGCCTTTCTGATGGCCGTCTATTTTTCCGGAATGACCGAGGAGGAGACCTGGGAGTTCACGCAGACCATGGTCCGCTCCGGTCGCAGGATCGATCTTTCGGCAATCCCGGGAGTGAAGGTGGACAAGCACTCGACCGGGGGGGTGGGCGACAAAGTATCGCTCGTCGTGGCCCCGCTGGTGGCCGCCTGCGGCGTGCCGGTGCCGATGATCTCCGGCAGGGGACTCGGCCACACGGGAGGGACACTCGACAAGCTGGAGTCGATCCCTGGCCTGCGTACCGATCTCTCGAGCGACGAGTTCGTCAGCATCCTCGCCGAGGCAGGGCTCGCCTTTGCCGGCCAGACATCCGAGCTCGTTCCGGCAGACCGGATGCTCTATGCACTCCGGGACGTGACCTGTACGGTCGACTCCTTCCCGCTCATGGCCGGCAGCATCATGAGCAAGAAGATCGCCGAGGGAACCGATGCGCTGGTCCTGGACGTCAAGTTCGGAAACGGGGCGTTTCTCTCCTCGCCGGAGCAGGCCGAGGAGTTTGCCGCCATGCTGGTATCGATCGGCGAACGGGCGCGTGTCCGGACGGTCGCTCTCCTGAGCTCGATGGAGCAGCCGCTGGGCCGTGCCGTGGGGAATCGGCTGGAGGTGGAGGAGGCATTGGCCTGTCTGCGCGGAACGCAACTCCCGGACCTGACCGAAGTGGTGGAGGCGCTGGCCGGGACGATGCTCATGCTCGGCGGGAAGGCCGGGACGGTCGAGGAGGGCATCGGCGAGAGCCGCCGCGCCCTCTGGTCCGGGCGCGCCTATGAGAAGTTCCTGGAGGTGATCCGGCTTCAGGGGGGCGATACTACGGTCCTGGCCCCGTCGCCGGAGCAGCCGCCCGAGTTGCCCAGCGCCGAGGTGCCCTCGTCTCGCCAGGGGTATGTCCGGCGGTTCGAAACGCGGGTCGTTGGCGAGATCGCTGCCTCGCTCGGTGCGGGCCGCCAGAGGATCGATGAGCGGGTGGATCCGCTAGCCGGCATTCTCATTCTGCGCAAAACGGGAGAGCGCGTCGAGGAGGGGGAGCCTCT
>Ga0209536_100013965_pt1 | contig 11552 bp, 12 predicted proteins | sample DeeMarSeWOR28_12_FD_187461 | JGI IMG/M metagenome (GOLD analysis project Ga0209536, IMG submission 187461) | Marine sediment microbial communities from White Oak River estuary, North Carolina - WOR-2-8_12 (SPAdes) (version 2) | ecosystem: Environmental > Aquatic > Marine > Intertidal zone >... | reverse complement strand
AGAAGAATACAAAACACTCGATACGGTTTCGTCGCTCTGGCGTGGGTGCCTGGAAGCTGGTCTCGATCGTAAGAGTACAATCATAGCTCTGGGTGGCGGTGTAGTTGGTGACCTAGCCGGATTTGCTGCCTCTACGTTCATGCGCGGAACGCCCTGGGTGAACGTTCCGACGACGGTGGTCTCAATGGTGGATGCCTCGATGGGCGGGAAGACAGGTTTTGACCTGCCCGAAGGCAAAAACCTGATCGGTGCTTTCCACTCTCCCAGGCTGGTTCTTGCGGACCCGGCCACACTTTCCACCCTACCTGATTCCGAATTCGTTTCGGGGTTGGGGGAAGTGGTCAAACATGGTGTTATCGCTGACCCTGACCTGTTCGAGCTATGCTCACATGGTATTGAGTTTGTGACAGAAAACCTTGATTTCATCATTCGCCGCGCGATGGGCGTGAAAGTGAAAATCATCCAGGAAGACCCGTACGAGAAGGGCATCCGCGCGGCGCTGAACCTGGGTCACACGATCGGGCATGCGGCGGAGCTGGTGTCGGGATTCGAGATCCGCCACGGGGAGGCCGTGTCCATCGGGATGGTGGCCGAGGCGCGGCTGGCGGAACGTTTAATGGTGGCAGGCAAGGGCCTGTCTGATGTGCTGGCAAAGTCGCTTTCGGGGTTGGGTCTGCCTGTCGAAATTCCCGATAATTTACCGCGTGTGGATATTATCCGCGCGATGAAAATGGACAAGAAAAAAGCAGCAGGCGTTGTCCGCTTTGCGCTTCCGGTGCGAATTGGTGAAGTCAAAGTAGGTGTGGAAATTGAGAATCTGGAGGATACGCTATGAAAATCCTTGTTTTGCACGGCCCAAACCTGAACCTGCTTGGCGCGCGCGAGCCGGAAGTGTATGGCTCGATGACGATGGACGATATCGATGCCCGGTTGAAAGGGAAGGGCCGCGAACTGGGGGCGGAAGTAACCTGTCGGCAGTCAAACCACGAGGGGGTTTTGATCGATGCCTTGCAGGATGCGCGCACATGGGCCGATGGCGTGATCTTCAACCCCGGCGGGTACACACATACATCCGTGGCGCTGCGCGATGCGATTTCAGCCATTGGTATCCCGGTGGTCGAAGTGCACCTCTCGAACGTATATGCGCGTGAAGAGTTCCGGCATACTTCGCTGCTTTCGGCGGTTTGTAAGGGAAAGATTACCGGGCTCGGTTGGTACTCGTATAAGCTGGCGCTGACGTACCTGGCTGAAACACTGGGAAATTGAGAGATCGTCCGATTAGCCTGGTTTTTTACCACGAAGGCACTAAGTCTCAAAGTCTCAAAGGAAAAAAACTTTGAGTCTTCGTGTCTTGGTGACTTGGCGGTAAGTTTTCAGAGATTCTCTAATGTTTCACCCTGGGCTATAATCGGGGGATGGCTACCTGGATCGCGCACCTGCGCATCGCTGAGAACCTGCTCGAACGCATCCCCGACCTCGATCCCGGTCAATTTGCGATTGGCAACATCGCTCCCGATTCCGGCATCCCAGACGAGAACTGGGAAAAGTTCGAGCCGCCGCCACAGGTCACGCACTTCAAGCGCAGTAAAAGTGTGCATAAGGACATCGCCGACCTGGATTTCTATCGGGATTACCTGGCCGATATTCAACCGGACGATACGCCCCGTTTTTCCTTTCGATTGGGCTATTTCTTCCATCTCATCACCGACAATCTTTGGACGATCCAGGTGGGAAAGCCAACCAATGAGCGTTACACCGACCAATTTGCTGCTGATGACGACTTCATCTGGGAGGTGAAAAAAGACTGGTATGGACTAGATCATATCTACGTTCGCGAACATCCCGACTGCCTGTTCTGGCGCGTCTTTCTGGGAACCAAGCCAGTTGCCGCTGAATTGGATTTCCTGCCTCCCAAAGCTCTCCCCCACCAACTGAAACACATCAAATCTTTCTACCAACGTGATGACGATAAAATTAAAGATATGATTACGCGCCCAATGAACTACCTCCCTAAATCCGAGATGGATGATTTTGTGGAGGTTGCCACTGAACGCCTTCACTCCATTTATCATATGCTCTGGCCAGCCCCGCCCGTGCTGGATGGTTACGCATCTGCCCTTGAACTCACTGACGACTGATCACTGGAAACTGATTGCTAAAAACGCTCAAAGCCAGCATCCCCGCTGGCGGGGCGCTAGCTAGAGCATTTTATAATCGCTAAAGGTTAATTACTAAAACCATGATCATCCCCACCGCCGAACCCTTCTACTTCCCCGGAAAACAAGGTCAACCCGCCTGCCTGCTCATCCACGGATTCACCGGCGCGCCCAAAGAAATGCGCTGGATGGGAGAATACCTGAACCACGAGCATGGCTTCCACTCCCTGGGCGTGCGCCTGGCTGGGCACGCCACCCACCCCGAAGACATGGTCCGCTCGCACCACACGGACTGGATGGCATCTGTCGAAGATGGCTATCATCTCCTGCGCGATGCCCTCCCGGTAGGACACCGGGACGGTGTGAGCTTGTCGAAGGGCGGTGTATCCGATCGCATTTACCTGGTCGGCCTTTCGATGGGCGGGGTTTTGTCGCTGTTGATGTCTACCAAACTTGATGTGGCCGGGGTGGTAGCCATGTCTACGCCATACCGATTCCCGTACAATTACCCGCTCTGGATGGTACGCTTGATAAGCATGTTCGTCCGCTTCCGGCCGAAGTCAGGGGAAGATTGGTTCGATCAAGCTGCCTACGCAGAACATGTTTCTTACCCGGAGAACCCTGTCCGTTCTGGGGCGGAGTTCTATTCATTGGTCACGAAAATGCAGGCGGCTTTGCCAAACCTCAGCGTGCCGGTATTGCTCGTCCATTCGAAGAATGACGCATCCGTATCGCCAGAAAGCATGGAGCATATCTTCGCCGCCCTTGGCACGTCGGACAAGACTAAGCTGTACATAACGGGAGCAGGCCACGTGGTCACACGCGATGCGGCGAAGGAACAGGTTTTCGAGGCGGCAGCAAATTTCATCCACAGAATCGAGTCCACAAGTTGAATCCAAGTCTCATTTTTATCGCAATAGCCCTGTTCACCTGGGGGATCGGCGATGGGATGTATTTCTATTTCATGCCCATTTATCTGGAGCAGTTGGGCGCCACGCCGGTGCAGAGAGGGTTTATCTTCGGCGTGTTCGGGTTCATGATGCTGATCGCGCACGCGCCTTCGGGCTATTTATCGGATAAGTGGGGCCGCAGGCAATTGCTACGCTTGAACTGGATCGTCGGCGTGCTGGGAGCCTTGGGAATGGCAGCAGCCACTTCTTTGTGGACCTTCGCGGCGGCTTACTGGGTCTACGGCTTGACGGCATCTGTCACCTCGCCGTTGTTCAGCTACGTGACCGCCGCACGCGGAAAGATGACGGCAGGGCGGGCGATGACGCTCATTTCGGCTACTTTTAGCCTGGGGATGATCTTCGGCCCATCTACAGGCGGTTGGATCGGCGAACAATACGGCCTGCGTACGATTTTTATGGTGATCGTTGTGGTCTTCAGCGTCTCGCTGGTCTTCATGTTTTTCCTGCGCCCCCAGCCGCGCGACGAATTCGCCGCACACGAAACGAACGAAAAGCTGTCCGCCAATTCGCGCTACCTGACGATGCTGGGTGTTATCTTTGTAACCACGTTCGCCATGTACCTGCCCCAAACCTTGACGCCTAACTTCCTGGAGGGCGAGCGCGGCCTGACCATCGCTCAGATGGGTTGGGTAGGCACGGTTGGCAGCCTGGGAAATTTTGTGCTGAACCTTCTGCTTGGTTCTATGAAGGCGCGCATCGGTTTTGTCCTGGGGCAGGCGCTGGTGGCCTTGTTCGCACTGGCCATCTGGAAGGGAACCGGCATCCCGTTTTACATGCTGGGATACTTCCTGCTGGGCGGATACCGCGTCGCGCGCATGCTGGCTTTTGCCCAGGTGCGCAGCCTGATCCACCAGGCCCAAATGGGATTGGCCTATGGACTCGCGGAGACAGCTGGCTCGTTTGCGACGATCCTGGCTCCGCTTTTGGCCGGTTACATGTATGACAACGAACCTGCATCTGTCTACCCTCTGGGCCTGCTCCTGATCCCTGCGGCTATGGTCATTACCCTGATTTTTGCCCCGCGAGAGAAGCTGCAACCTGTGGAAGTGGGTCTAAAGTCCTAAATTCCGCATTTCAACGTGTGGAGTGTGGGATAATTGAATTATGCTTGAAGTTGTTCCTTTCACCCTCGGTCCCGCCATGACCAATGCCTACCTGGTGGCTGACTCAGAAACCAAAGAAGCCGCTGTCATCGACCCCGCCTGGGACGGGGATGTGATCCTGGCCGAAGCGCAGAAACGCGGTTGGCGCATCGCCCATCTCTGGTATACACATGCCCACTTTGACCATATTGGCGGCGCGGGCGCGATTGCGGATGCGTTGAATCCGCTCCCGCTAGTGGCCCTGCATCCCGCCGATCATGTCCTGTGGCGGGCAGAAGGCGGCGCGCAGCTGTTCGGCTACAAGATCGACCCCGGCCCTGAACCGACCATCGACCTGCAACACGGCCAAATCCTGAAACTGGGCAGCATCGCGTTCGAAGTCCGTCACACGCCGGGGCATACACCGGGATTGTGCATATTCTACGTGGCTTCCGAGGGCGTGTGTTTCAGCGGCGATCTGATCTTCCGCGATAGCGTCGGTCGCACCGACCTGCCTGGCGGGAACTGGGAAACACTATTGAAGAGCATACACGAACAAGTCTTTACCCTGCCTGATGAGACCCTGCTATTGTCCGGTCACGGGCCGGAAACGACGGTTGGGAAAGAGAAGGGGTCTAATCCGTATTTGGGAGGGTTATGACAAAGACAGAGATCACAAAGCGCACGGAGTGAAAAAACTCTGTGTTCTCCACCCGTCCCGGCTCCGCCGCGCGGGCCGGGGTGTGCTCTGTGGTTAGTTGGGAATGGAGGGCAAAATGAAACGAGCAGTCAGCATCAGCCTGGGGAGCTCAAAGCGCGACAAAAGCGTTACCATCAAACTCAAGGATCAGGAAATCCTGGTCGAGCGCATCGGCACGGATGGGGATGTCGCTAAAGCACGCCAAAAGTACCTCGATCTGGACGGCAAGGTGGATGCTTTTGGCGTCGGCGGCGTGGACTTATATCTACGGCTCGATAAACGTGAATATCCGTTACATGCCGCGCTCAAACTGGTCGAGGGGGTAAACCAGACCCCTCTGTGCGATGGTCGCGGCCTGAAACACACACTGGAGCGACGCGTCTTCGAACTGGCAACACCACAGTTGGGTGATGTCCGTTTCAAGCAAGGCTTTGTCCCGGTAGCGGTAGACCGGCAGGGGTTGGCAGAAGCCGTGGCCGAAGTTTCGGAAAAAGTTGTTATAGGAGACTTGATGGTCGCATTGGGAGTGCCCATCCCAATCTACGGCATCCCGGCCTTCAAACGCGTGGCGCGAGTGATGCTTCCATTTGTCAGTTGGTTCCCGATGAGCATGCTCTTTTATGGCAGCAGCGGGGCAGAGCAGGAGCCGAAATATGTCAAATATTTCGAAGGTTCTGATTTGGTAGCAGGCGACTTCTTGTTCATGCGTAAATACATGCCCAAACGCATGGATGGTAAGACGGTGGTTACAAATACAACTACCGAAGAGAATATCGAATTGCTGAGAGAACGTGGGGTGAAGACTGTGATTACAACTACGCCACGATATGAGGGCCGGTCGTTTGGAACGAACATGTTGGAGGCTGCATTGACAGCTTATGTAGGGAAGGGGAGAAATCTAACGGATGATGAGCTGAATGGTTTGATCGATGAGTTGGGACTGAGACCGACGGTGATGAAACTCAGATAATTTCAATCTTCTCATCGATCACATCCCCATCCGTCCAATTGCCCTCGACCCACTTTGCTACCGCTTGCAATGACCGCTGCACCTGCTTCCCATCGCTGTTGACCAGCGCACAGGCGATGACCGCCTCCTGCCACATATCCTGCCTGTCCATCTCTGCCACGGAGACGTTGAATTTCTTGTGGAGTTGGTTGAGCAGCGGCTTTAACCGTCCGCGCTTTTCCTTCAGGGAAGAACAGCCGGGTAGGTGTAAGTGGATGGTGAGGATGCCGACCATTAGTAATTCCGGTATATTCTGCCGCGTGGTGCCACTTCGAGCACCAAAACAATCAATTTATCATCCTCAATAGCATAGATAATACGCCAATCGCCTACTCGAATGCGGTACAGGTTGTCATACCCCATCATCTTTTTATAGCCAATGGGACGCGGGTTTTCTGCAAGCGAGCGGATAGCCTGACGTGTACGCTCTAGCATCTCACCGCGTAACCGTTTAATTGTTTTTTCGGCCTTGCGATGGATGACAACCTGCCAACGAGTTTCCCCCATTGCCTATTCCCCGTTATCTAATTCCGCATCTACTTCATCCCAGAGCCGCGCAACAGATGGGTCAAGTTTCCATTCCTCATAGTTGGCAGATGCTTCACGCACGGCACGCATATCTTCTAAAGTCTCACGGATTTGCTCATAGTCTACGGCAGGAATCACGACTGCAATATCCTTCCCATTCCGTTCGATAACCACATCGCCTTTGCCAGCAAAGACCTGATCGAGAATATCTCGCCATTTGGCGCGCGCTTCACCGCTCTTGACTTTAGTAGGGGACATCCTTCGCTCCTTTGTACAAAATGTACATTATGTACAAATTGTACATGCTCCACATGGACTTGTCAAGTGAGCAGTTCCCGCAGCTTGCCTGCCAATTCTTTCGCTTCCTCTTCTTCACAGACGATATCCTTCGAAATGAAAGGTACGCCCTTCTCATCCCCCTCTCTGCGTGGGATCAGCCAGGCATGGAAGTGGTCTATCCCCTCCAAAAATACGATTTGATACACGCGCGGAGCCTTGGTCAGCGACTTGAGCACCGCGTAGACCTTTTTCAGCAATAGCCCATATTCAACCAACTCATCTTCATTGGTTTCAGCGTAATCCAGAAAATGCCGCCGGGACTCGATGAACAGCGTTCCCAGTGGGCCCTTGTCCGCAGGCGTGTGGCAGACCAGCCAGTGCTCGCCTTCGTAGATGTACCCGCCCGGTGGTGGGGCAATTTCACCTTTGTGTTTTTGGCAGAGAAAGCAATCCAATTTACCTCCGATTCCCGATTTACGATTCCAGATTAACGATTTACAATCTCTCCAATGAACACCGAAAAAAACTACAACCTCGCCCTCGATTACCTCTACTCTTTCGTAGATTATAGCCTCAAACACGCCTCCGAGCTGGCCAAAGCCGACTTCAACCTCGACCGCATGCGCGCGCTGATGTCCGAACTCGGCAATCCCGAAGCTCAATACCCCATCATCCACGTGGCCGGGACGAAGGGCAAAGGTTCGGTCAGTGCGTTGTGTGCCTCGGCGCTGCAGGCCGCTGGCTACAAAACCGGCCTGTACACCTCTCCGCATTTGCAGGACTATGCGGAACGTATACAGGTAAACGGGGAACCCATTCCACATAATGAGTTGGCAAATTTGGTGGAAGAGATAAAATCAGCTGTGGAACGTATTCCGTTTCTGACCACCTTCGAGATCACCACCGCGCTCGGCTTCCTGTATTTTGCCCGCCAGAGCTGCGATGCGGCCGTCATCGAGGTCGGTCTCGGCGGGCGGTTGGACGCCACCAACATCGTCACGCCGCGCGTTTCGGTCATCACCTCGCTCTCGCTCGATCACACCCTGGTGCTGGGTGACACGCTCGACAAGATCGCAGGCGAAAAGGCCGGCATCATCAAGCCCGGCGTGCCGGTCGTTTCTGCCCAGCAAAAGGATGAAGCTTTGGAAGTCTTGAAAAGGATCGCGGACGAACACAACTCAGTCTTCACCTTGGTTGGACGGGATATACAGTTCGAAGCCCTCTCCCATTCGATAGACGGACAAACGCTTCAACTTTCAGCCTTCAACCTGCCACCGCTAAAATTATCAATTCCGCTCTTAGGCACTCATCAAGTCGAGAACGCAGCCGTGGCTTATGCAGCCATCAAAGCAAGCGGATTGGACATTCCTGACAAAGCCGTCCAGAAGGGATTTGCCGCCGCTAAGTGGCGTGGACGTTTCGAGATCGCGCGGAAGGAACCGCCAGTTATCTTCGAGTCCGCGCACAACCAGGATTCGTTCGCAAGGATGTATCAGACACTCGAAACCTACTTCCCTGGCAGACAAGTTTATCTCATCCTGGGCGCATCCGAAGATAAAAACCTGGCAGGCATGTTCGCGGAAATGAAACCCAAGATCAAGAAACTGATCGCGACCCGTGCCGATCATCCGCGCGCGTTGGAGCCGGGGGTAATCTGTCAGGTCGCTGGGCAGGTTGGGGTCGAGTCTGAAGCGCTGGAACCCGTTGAGGCAGCCTTCCGTCACGCACTGGAATTATCCGAAAAAGATGGTAGCATTGTCCTGTCTGCTGGTTCGATGTTCGTCACCGCGGAAGTGATGACGGCATGGGACAAAATTACTCGTTTGTCATTGCCCCGCCAAAATGCGGCGGGGTTGCGAGGAACGAAGTGACGAAGCAATCCCCTTGTCGGGGAGTAACCAGAAAACAGGAGATTGCCACGACCTGCTTCGCAGGTATCGCACACGTGCCTGCGCACGGTGCAGGCAATGACAGAGGCTAGTGAATGAACAATACTGACTGGAACGAAGAAGAAGATCATTTCAACATGGCGCTCTCACAGCGCACCGAGGAGCTTTATCGCACCCCGACTATGGAACCGGACGCGGACGGGTTGATCACAGCCCTTGTGCTGCCGTTGCGTGACCTGGTCATTTTCCCGCGTATGGTCTCCCCGATTTTCGTGGGACGGGAAGCCTCGCTGCTGGCCGTGCAGGAAGCGCAAATGAACAACCAGACTGTCATCGGCCTGACACAGAGTGACCCGGAGATCGACGAGCCGGGCGCCGATGACTTCCTGACCCTGGGTGTGGAGATGGCGGTGGGACGGCTGCTCTCGATGCCGGATGGCGCGCATTCCGCCCTGGTGCAGGGACGCCGCCGCGTGGAGATTGTGGAGTTTTTACGCACCTCGCCGTATATTCAGGTGCGCGCCCGCCCCATTTACGAATCGCAGACCCCCGACCGCGAAGCGCAGGCGCTGATGCGTTCGGCTGTGGACTTGTTCGAGCGCTGCGTGCAATTAGACCGCTCGATCCCCGAGGAAGCACACCTGTTTGCTTTGAACATTTCCGAGCCGGGCTGGTTGGCAGACATGATCGCTACCGCCTTGTCGTTGAATTATGTGGAGAAGCAAAACCTGTTGCTGCTGACCGAACCTGCCAAGCGGCTCAAGCGCATCAACAACCTGCTGGCCCAGGAAGTGGACGTGCTCGAACTGGAAGACGAAATCCACAACCGCGTGCAATCCGAAGTAGACCGCAGCCAACGCGAGTTTTACCTGCGCGAGCAGATGAAGGCCATCCAAACCGAGTTGGGCGAAGGCGACATCTGGACACGCGACGTCAATGAACTGAGACAAAAAGTAGAGAAGGCAAACCTGCCAGATGAACCCAAGATGGTGGCGCTCAAGGAAATCGAGCGGCTGACCCAGATGCCGCCCATGGCGCCGGAAGTGGGCATCATCCGCACCTATGTGGACTGGATCGTCGAACTGCCCTGGACGAAGAAAAGCGAAGACAATCTGAATGTAAAGCACGCAGGCAAAATCCTGGAACGCGACCACTATGGATTGAAAAAGGCCAAAGAGCGCATTTTGGAATATATTGCGGTGCGCTCGCTTAAACCCAAGAAGGAACGTCAGCCAATCCTGTGCTTTGTGGGGCCGCCCGGCACCGGCAAGACTTCGTTGGGGCGCTCGATCGCCGAAGCCCTGGGGCGCGAGTTCGTGCGTGTCTCGCTTGGCGGCGTGCGTGATGAAGCTGAAATTCGCGGGCATCGCCGTACGTACATCGGCGCGCTGCCGGGGCGCATCATCCAGACCATCAAACGGGCCGGGACGGCCAATCCGCTTTTCATGCTGGATGAAATTGACAAGCTTGGTTCTGACTTCCGGGGCGATCCCTCGTCCGCATTACTGGAAGTGCTCGACCCTGAGCAAAACTTCGCCTTCAGCGATCATTATCTCGAAATGCCCTTTGACCTGTCGAGGGTCATGTTTGTCACCACTGCCAACTCGCTGGGACCGATCCCGTCCGCACTGCTCGATCGCATGGAAGTGATCGAGTTCCCCGGCTATATCGAAGAAGAAAAGTTGGAGATTGCCACGCGCTATCTCATCCCGCGCCAGATCGAGGAGAATGGCATCGAGGATATCGGGTTGCAGTTCCAAATTTCTGCGCTGCAATCCCTGATCCGTGAATACACCTACGAGGCCGGCGTCCGCAATTTGGAGCGCGAGATCGGGCGCATTTGCCGCAAGGTTGCCCGGCTGAAAGCCGAAGAGAAAAGATACCCGAGCGTTATCACGCCGCGAGCGGTCGAGAAGTTCCTCGGCCCACAGCAATATTTCATGCCAGAAGCGGAGCGAGACGACGAAGTGGGCGTGGTGCAATCCCTGGCATGGACGGAAAGCGGCGGTGAGATCATGCCCGTCGAGGTGGCCGTGTTGGAAGGCAAGGGGGGGCTGCAAATGACCGGGCAGATGGGCGATGTGATGCAAGAATCCGTGCAGGCAGCATTGACCTATATTAAATCGCGCGCGCCGTTGTTTGACATTGATATGGAAGTCTTCGACCGCATGGACATCCATGTCCACATGCCGGAGGGTGCTATTCCAAAAGATGGGCCTTCAGCAGGTATCACCGTGGCGACGGCGATGATGTCCGCGCTTACGGGACGCCCGGTCTACCGCGATGTGGGCATGACGGGCGAGGTTACCTTACGCGGGCGCGTGCTGCCCATCGGCGGCGTGCGCGAGAAAGTGTTGGCCGCTCATCGTGCCGGCATCAAAGTCGTTTTGCTGCCTGAGAAGAACATGAAAGACCTGGTAGATGTGCCCAAGACCGCCCGCAAAGAACTCAAGATCATCCCGGTCACGCACATGGATCAGGTGCTGGAAGCCGCCATCTCACCGGAGGTGGTCATGGAACCGCCCCGTCCGCGTCAGAAACCAGAAGACCAGGATGAAGCCGAGGAAGAATAAATGGCAATCTCATTGAGGAACAAAGTCGTTTTGATAACGGGAGCATCATCCGGCTTTGGGAGGGATGCGGCGCATCTCTTTGCGGCTGAGGGCGCAAAAGTTGTCCTGACTGCCCGCCGATTGAATCGTCTGCAAGCCCTGGCGCAAGAAATCCAAAACCAGGGGGGCGAAGCGGTGGCTGTGCCGGTGGATGTTTCCAAGCGCGCCGAGATCGACCTGATGGTGCGAACTGTGATGGAATTCTATGGCCGCGTGGATATCCTGTTCAACAACGCGGGCTTCGGCAGCATCGACTTCTTCGAAGACCTTAACCCAGAACGCGACATCGAAACCCAGGTGCAAGTAAACCTGACCGGCATGATGCT
>Ga0209536_100013964_pt1 | contig 11553 bp, 10 predicted proteins | sample DeeMarSeWOR28_12_FD_187461 | JGI IMG/M metagenome (GOLD analysis project Ga0209536, IMG submission 187461) | Marine sediment microbial communities from White Oak River estuary, North Carolina - WOR-2-8_12 (SPAdes) (version 2) | ecosystem: Environmental > Aquatic > Marine > Intertidal zone >... | reverse complement strand
GGGAAAAGTTTTATATGTGCTTCAATATATTTTATACCGCCTGCGGGTGTGGGGCAACGGCCGCGTTCGGATGCTTTTTTACGGTCCTATTTCCCCCCAGATGAAAAAAGCCATCAAAAAATCCTCTGCAGATATTATCGTGGCTGCACCTTTTCCTTTAAATCACACCAATTATGTCTTCAAAAACCGGAGGAAAACACCCGTGGTACTCATCGGATGCATCCATACTACTGATAAACATGGTTTTACCAATCCCAGGATCACCAGTAATCACTGTGTTAGTTCCAGGCATAATGCCTCGGTCCCCACTAAAGAACTCATCAATTTTACGTCCAGTGCGGAGGGGGTTGAACAAGTTTTTCTCAAATTTCAACTCATTCATTTTGGTAACTTTTACCTGCAACATTTTAATTGGGTTTTTTGGGTTTGTATTAACTCAACACCGTGAATATACGAACCCGGGTTGAATCCACCAAATTTACGTATGACTTTAACATGACTTCGCGCATGAACAATTTGTTCAAAAAATATATATCCTTCGAACAAGAGAGCGTGCGGGCGCAGGGGAGGGGGTGTTACGTCCCCCTCCCTCATGTCCTATACCACAACCGGTTCTTGTCACATACCATTGCTCACAACCATTCAACATTATCCTTAGGTATCAACTTATTATCCACTCGCACATAGTTTGTCAAACGTTCACGCTTTAACATCACTTCCTCCCCAGCCCCCATATGTACCTGGAAAGCCGATGGTTTTTGTCCAAAGGGTATCACCGTAATCACTTATCTTGAGAAGCCAAACCCCGTCAAGGATACAAAAGACTTTCGTTCCAACAACAATATATCCATTGTCTGTTGTATGTTGAATCGAAGCAGCTAAATCCCATCCGGCTTCCCCATAGGTCTTTGTCCGCAGCGTATCGCCCAATGAATCAAGTCTCAGTATCCACACATCCTTCTCTCCAGCACCGAACGACTCGGTATAACCAGCGACAATGTAACCGCCATCTGATGTCTGCTGGATCGAATATCCAATATCCTCCATCACTCCGCCATAGGTTTTTGTCCACAGGATGTCGGGTGCTTGAGCAAACATGCATACAGCTAGCAGCATGCATACTATACAACATATATATTTATACTTCATATTTCCTCCTATTTATTATACAATGCACCGATCAGGTTCGCCATTAGCGAAATCCTGATATTGGGCTGCTTATACCTTCCTTAGCCCGCAAGTATAACATATATTCATATCCAGGTCAAATGGGGAGCATTGCAGCACGGTATCACCATTACCACAAATGTTCAATGCTACCTGTGTCTTACTCAATGTATAACCTGGATGAACATACCAGGTTTCTGCACTACCCAAGCTGGGTAAGTACACAACAAGAGCCATTGTGCTGAAACGGAATATGTCTGTTTTCATTGTTAGCTCCATACCCTGAAATATTGCAAGACGCATGCCAGTTTAATCAACAATAATATTCTGTAATTTAAAGACTTTTGTACAATCAAGGTGTCGCCATTTAAACAGTATGCCGGTATATGAGCATATACTTGACATTCTCAGATAGGCATGTAGAATCAGTAGATGAGGTTCAATCACACACGTAGCAAAATTAGTAAATCTAAGAACGGGCTATAAACTTGAACGTCGCAAAAAGGGGAATAGTGTATTAGAACATGAATACCATACCGGGATATGATATTGTCCACAAACTCGGTCAGGGCGGTATGGCCGAGGTATACGAGGCAGTAGACATCAGGACAAAACATCATGTTGCCTTAAAATTCCTGCTCCCCCAACATACTTCAGACCCAGCTGCGCGCACAAGGTTCATACGGGAAGCCAAAACCGGTATGCAACTCAACCACCCCAACATTGTCAAGGTGCTGGACACAGGGGAACACAATGGACAACCCTACATTGTCATGGAACTGATCAGGGGCAAGACCCTGAACACGATCATGAGAAAAAAGAAACTACCTCTCTCCTGGATCATTGCTATTGGACAACAGATCGCGGATGCCCTGGTAGCTGCGCACAAACTGGGAATCGTACACCGGGATATCAGTCCACGAAACATCATGCTATACAAAAACAAGGTCAAGGTCATGGATTTTGGCCTTGCCAAGGTCATGGATACCACTACACTGACCAGTGACCATGCCATCTTGGGGACATTTTACTATATGTCACCAGAACAGGCAGTCGGTGATGCGATCGACAGCCGGAGCGATATATTTTCCCTGGGCGTGCTCCTGTACCAGATGCTGACCGGCAGACAACCGTTCAGGGGCGAGCATGCTGGTGCGATCATTCATGCCCTGCTGTACACTGAACCGGCGCGTATTTGCGATATTGACCAAGAGCTTCCCAGCGAAGTGGAACAGGTGGTTTTCAAAGCCCTGCAGAAAAAACCAGATAACCGTTACCAGAGTGCACTAGATATGGAGAGTGATCTTTGGAAATTAGACGAAGTCCTGAGCGGCAAAACTGTGACCCTCATCGCTTCTGACATTACGCTAGAGGAGGTGTTTGAGAAACATCGGGGAATCTATTCAGCCCTGATCGGACGCGACCGGGAACTGCAGCACTTGCAAGGGTATATGACCAAAATGCTGAACGGTAAAGGCTCGGCAGTGTTTGTGTCGGGCGAAGCCGGAATCGGTAAATCGCGATTGGCCTGGGAACTGGGACATGATGCAAAGAAACGCGGCGTGCGCTATCTCATGGGCAAATGCGTGCAACACACCGGTATCCCGTATCAACCAATCGTTGAATCGCTGCGCCAGTATTTTGCAGACAAAGGAGTACATGATACCCGAACACTTGAAAAATATTTAAGAAACCAGACTAGACACTTGCGATACCGGAAAGATATCGTCGCAGCATTGGTTCTACGGCAATCTTTCAAAGACCTTAATATTATCAATAAAGAACAACTGTGGGATACGGTATCCGAGATCATCAAGATGATCGCCGAAGACAGACCGGCTGTCATGCATTTCGATGACCTGCACTGGGCAGATGCCCAGACCCTGGACATGCTGACCTCTATCACACAGAGCATAGTCGACACCAGGGTACTGGTCATCGGGACTTTTCGTCCAGAAGATATTGCAGAAAAAAAACACCCTCTGCAGAGACTGCTAAAAAGAAAAGAAACGAAAACTCTGTTCCACGAAATACCACTCCATCGTCTCGACAGAACGGGTACGAAAAACATCATCACATCGGTCTTTGAGAATTTCCGGTTCACGAAAGACTTTGCCGAATCGATCTATCAAGAGACTGAAGGCAATCCCTTGTTCATACTCGAGGTATTGAAGCTACTCAGGGATGAAAACATCATCACCCGGCACAATGGCGGCTGGCGCCTGGCCAGCGATTCAGTAGAGATACACATTCCCAGGACCGTAACCGAGGTCATAAACCGCAGGATCCAAAAACTGAGTAAGGATGAGCGGGAATTGATCGAACTGGCTGCGGTCGATGGCGTATCATTTAATTCAGATACCGTGATCCACTGCCTTGCGCAACCACGCGTTACCATATTGCGCAATTTACAGAATCTTGAATCATCCCACAATCTTATTCATGCGACCAAACACGGGTACCAGTTCGACCACGTCAAGATAAAAGATGTAATTTATGATGGCCTGATCCCGGAACTCAGAAAAGAGTATCATAATATCATCGTCGCGTACATGGAAGAACATTTTGGCGACCAAGATGAATACGCAGGAAGGATCGCGTATCATCTAATAAACACCGGAAGACGATCAGATGCCGTTCCATTCCTACTAAATGCCGGACAGCATTCTTTTCGCCTTTTTGCGAATGACGAATCATTAGATCATATAAATAAGGCTATACATTTTTTAGAATTATATGGCAAACAAAAGACTACCAAGGAAAAACAATCTATTACCTGGGAACTGTATTACTTGAGAGGCGATCTTAAACTACGGTTAGCTATGGTCCAGGATTCAATTAATGATCATAAACAAGCAATACGGATAGCGCGCTCCTTGGGAGCGAAAAAAGAATTAGCATTGGCTCTGGCAGCAGTCGGGAACGTTATCATTAATATAGGGCAATACAAGGAATCGAATGAATTCAACAAAAGAGCACTTCGTGCCTTAAAGAAACATCCAGACAAGATTGCTGAAGCGTATATTCTGCCTATTATGGCCAAAGCATATTTTTTTCTACATGACCATGCAAAGGCGGTTCAGTTATCTAAAAAAGCATATAAGATCGGCGTACAGGAAAAGAGTGACCTTACAAAGGAAAGAAGTTTATGGGTTATGGGTGCTGCATACTATTGGTGGGGTCGTTTTGATGAAGCGATCAAAATAAGCAAACAAGCGCTTACATTAGCACGAAGAAATGAAGATCTTAATATTGTTGGATATACAAACAACATGATTGGTCTGACCTATATGGTAATGGGGGATATTCGCAAGGCATATCACTATTTAATGCGATCGAAACGGATACTGGAGAGAATTGGAGAAAAAATGTATTTGGGAAATGTAATAGACAATCTGGGAGATATCTTCCTGCATTTAGCAGACCATAAAAAAGCCCTATCGTATTTTGAGAACGCTCTCGCGATGACCTCGATATCGGGAGATGTATGGATAAAACGTGATGTACTAACCGGGATCGGTTCAGTTCATGCCGACCAGGCAGAGTATGAACAGGCTCTGCACAATATACAGACAGCATGTAGGGAAAAGAAACATGAAGGACTGCACGTGATCTACGAGCTCAATCATTTATGCATGCTATGGTTAGACATAGGCGCAGAGAGAAAGGCGCTTCAAACATGTAAAGAAATTGAATCTGAATTTTCTAAGAAGAAAACCAAATTTTTGCGTCCGGATGCGATATTCGATGATACCAATCGTTACTTACGGACCGGGCTTAAATACTATTTAAAACAAAACTTCAATGCTGCGGCGCGCAGTCTATACAAGGCTCTTCCACGCGTTAAAAAAAGCAGGCGGTTCGCATCCCTCATTCACACATATATGTTCATCATCAAGACAGAGTTTGCTAGAGGGAATTACCAACAAGCAGGAAAGATCGCCAAGGAGTTCCTGTCTTATGCGATGCGCACTGGCTGCAGAAAATACATTGCACAAGGGCATCTGTTATTGGCACAGGTGTTCTTTGTAAAAAAGAGGTATGCTCAAGCAAGAAAGGCGGCAGTAAAATGCAGGGCCATCTGCAAACGCTATAATTTAATGGAATTATACTGGCAAGCACACTATATATCGGGCAAAATAGCTATTGCGCAAAAGCAATTCAAAAAAGCATGGAAAGATCTTGCGGCAGCTGAGGATATCATTGATACAATTTCTACAAAACTCAGCAATTCATTAAAAAAGATATATGTAGCGAGACATGAAATAAAGGATTTAAAAAGAGAGATCAAGGTGTTGAAAGAGAAAGGTATATATGGATAGCAATAAAAGATCTGATGGAGAAAAAATCAACATTCCTGAGATCAGTATATCACCTGAAAAGTTAAGGGCATTATTCCAGGTCAGCCAGAAGATAAATCAGATCGGCAACGTTGAGGTATTATTACATGAAATACTGGAACTCGCGATCGCAAATATCGGAGCGGAACAAGGACACATCCTCCTTACCGATCCATCTGGCGACATCCGCCGAACCCTGGCATCTCAATCTCTGGATGAAAAAGAACTAATGTTCAGCCGAAGCATTGTGCGGGAAACACTCAAGAACAACGAAATACTTCTCAGTTTTGACCTGGCAAAGGATAGACGGTTCAAGGATGCAGAAAGCGTCAAGGAATTCAATATACTTTCCTTTGTATGCGTGCCTCTCTTCGCGCCCAACTACGAGTATCCCCTGGGTACGTTGTATGTTGACCAGCGTGTACACAAAAAAATCTTTTCCAATGAAGATATTGCCTTTTTAAGAGCCTTTGCTAATCTGGCGGCAATTGCGATCAGAAACGCGGACTTAATGGAACAGCTAAGAGCAGAGAACATACAACTTCGGAGCGAAGTAGGGAAAAAATATGGTTTTCCGGGGATGATCGGACAGGGAAACGCCATGCAGCAGGTCTTCACCACCATAGAACAGATAATGTCTGACGACTGTACCGTGCTGATAACTGGTGAATCTGGCAGCGGCAAGGAGGTCGTAGCAAAGGCGATCCACTACAATGGCAAGCGGAAAAACAAGCCGTTTATAGCGATCAACTGCGGCGCCCTGCCCGATACGCTGCTGGAGGCAGAACTCTTTGGTAGTGTTAGGGGTGCATTTACCGGTGCGGTCGATAAACAAGGGCTATTCCAGGCGGCTCAGAATGGCACGCTGTTCCTCGATGAAATCCATCATACCAGCGAGGCAATGCAGATCAAATTGCTGAGGGTTTTGCAGGAAAAAGAGATAAGAAGAGTAGGTGGTACGCAAAACATCAAGGTATATGCACGCTTGATCTGTGCCACGAACGAAGATCTGCAGAAGGCTGTTAACAACGGATCGTTTCGCAAGGATTTCTATTACCGCATCAATGTCGTCACCATAGACATGCCGCCTTTGCGGGAGCGAAAGGAAGATATCATGTTCCTGGCAGAGCATTTCTTGGCCAAATACTGCAAAGAAAAAGAGAAGAAATGCCATGGTTTTAGCAAACATGCGCAAGAAGCACTCATTCAGTACGACTGGCACGAAAATAATGTACGGGAACTGGAAAATGAAATAGAAAGAACAGTCATTTTCATGAAAGACGGCGCGGAAATTAAATTTAGGGATTTATCACAAAAAATCCAATCGCTCAAGCAAGAATCTCCCACAGCAATACGATTATTTGTAACCCATCAAGGCGAACCTTTGTCGCTTCAACAATTTGAAAAACGGTATGTGGAATTTGTCCTCGAACACGTAGATAATAACCAATCACAAGCCGCGAAGATCATGAAGATACCACGATCCACTCTGCTCGGTAAGATGAAAAAACTGGGAATCGGTAAAGGAAAAGAGTAATCAATAATTTTAACGTTCAATTTCAAATTATTAGGTACCTTCTTGTCAGCGGTCCGTTTTCGGATATTTAGGATTTCAGGTATTTTGATTGTATTTCACCCCCACCAGTCGTCGCAAGTCAATATGGAGATAATGGATGTGCTACATAGTACAGTATGGTGGCACAGATAGCACCTATCAAGACCTCGTGGGCAGTAAATCGTTGGAAATACAATCGTTGACACGAATAGCTATAAAACCTTACGGATTATAAGTCCGCAACGCCACTATATAGGAACAGGCATAACATTATTAACATTTCCCGCATCACAATCGATTGTTGCGATGTACAAGTGGACTATCTCTAGTTTAAATGTGCAAAATGTTATGCCTGTCCCCGGGAATTAGCGGTAGTCTTCGCGGACCGGATAAAAGACATCGAGGATGCGGACGTTGGTCTTTGCTTTGCCGCCGTGCTTCACATCTGATGGAACTACCGCAATAAACCCAGGCTTTGCCTTGTGGACTTGACCCTCGACCGTGAAATCGAATTCACCCTCGAGCACGTTGACTATCTGCTCGTGCGGGTGCACATGGTCGGGCATGACCGCACCGGCATCAATGTTCCAGTACACGACCGTCATATTGTCCGAATGCACAAATTTCCCCTTTATGCCAGGTACGACTTCTTTTTCCTTCAAGTCTGCTACTTGCATGATCTTCATGGATTTCCTCCCTAGACAATAGTTGCTAATATTTCAGTATATCATCATCAAACAAGATCTTTGTGCATATTACAACTGCTTCCATTTCTCGGCAAATGCGATCCGTTTCCCCGGAGAGGGATGAGAATATTTGTACCATTCTATTATTGGATTGGGATACGCGATTGACAATTGCTCGTTACACAGTTTGGCGATGAGCTGGATGAAAGCTTCAGCGTTCTGCGTAAGTTCAAACGCTCCGCTATCGGCTTTTCGTTCGTAATACCTTGAGAGCGCAGCACCAATTGGCCGCAACAGATAGGACAGCGCCGAAAAGAGCAGAGCAAAAACAGGGAAGGCGGCCATTTCTGATGCCTGTCCAAAACCCAACAAGCTGTATACGAACGGTTGAATGCGATAGAACAAATAGAACATCAGGATTGTGATAATGGATTGCCACACTATCAACCACCATATATGATGTTCCCGGTAATGTGTTATCTCATGAGCGAGTGCAGACAGTATTTCACCCTTCTCGTATTTGGATAACAGTGTATCACCGATGAGTATCCGCTTCGTATTTCCCAGTCCGGCAACGGCGGCATTCGCCTTGGTTGTCTTGCTACTCAGATTTATACTGAATATACCGCGCACCCTAAGTTGAGCACGTCCGCACAAATCGGCAATTTCGTTGCGCATTTCATAATCCTCGAGCGGACTTGTCTTGTAGAACAAAGGTAGGATCACCACCGGGAATATATTGGCAAGCACGACACTGATACCCACCATGATCAACGAAAGCCAAAGCCACCACAGCCCCGGAGCAGCAGGTATTACAAGGTAGATCACCCCAAAAACTGCAAGACCGAGTATGTAGGAGACCAGAAAGGACTTTGCCCAATCAGCAAACCAGGCACCCTTGGTTTGCGTGGAAAACCCGTACTTGTGTTCAATAGTGTAACCTCCAAGATAGGCGAAAGGAAGCGTCAGAAAAGAATATGCAACATACAGAAAAGAGAAGTATATGACGATGAGCAGTAACCTTCCCCCAACATACTGACTGGCAAAGTGCACCAAGTTCCTTGAGATACCCAGATATATTAACACGAACAGGAAACCAGCGCTTATGATAAACGAGGCAATGCCAAGTTTCCGGTTGTCGCTGCGGTAGCGACGGGCGACCTTCTGTCTTTCTTTATCTATTAAAGGGTGAAGTTGTTCTGAATGCACCTCACATTTTATCAACCCCGCATGATATGTCAATGGACTGACACCATCCTTGTTATCACTCAATCTGACAAGCTGCAGACTCTTATCGTTCGATCACAGTCGAGTACCAACAATGTTTCACAAAAGGTCTGATTTCTCGACTCACTTACAATTCTATGAAAGGTGAGGTTGTTCGAAAGATAGTTCTCTTTTGCTGACAATTGAATGATAACTTGACTTTTCGTCCCGTACGATTAGAATTGAAGAAAAAACAAGGGGGTATGATGAAACAAGTCTTTTTGTTCGGCAAGCCAGACTGCCAGGTCTGCAAGGATACGCGCGAGAAATTGATGTATTTCAAAGAAAAGAATAATTTTGCCGCAACGATCGAATATTACGACATGGAAACAGTGGACGGCCTGACCGAAGGCGCGTTTCATGAGGTGGAAGAAATCCCCACCGTCATAATTTTTGATGACAAGAAAGAGCTCGCTCGCTGGGTGAAAAAACCACCGGTGAGCGAAGAGTTTTTACCCTATTTAACATAGGTCCCCGCATCCGTAAACTGAAAAAACTAAGAGGAATCTTAGAAACCTATCCCGGCGTTGTCGTAGCATTTTCGGGCGGCGTGGATTCGAGCTTGCTTTTGAAGATCGCCAAAGATGTTCTGGGAACCGAAGTCATCGCGGTCACTGCAGTTTCGCCACTGCAACCCGAACGCGAAAAGAGCGCCGCAAAAAAGATCGCGCAACGACTTGGTGTCAAGCACGTCACAATAAATCCTCAGCCGCTAAAAAAGCAGGAAGTCAGAAAGAACGTCAAGAACCGGTGCTACTACTGCAAACTGGTCCTCATGAAGAAACTCAAGGAGATTGCCAGGGAAAGGGGTTACGTTGTTATCGAGGCAACGAGTAAGTCAGATCTTCGTGACCACCGGCCCGGCCTGAGGGCGCTCAAACGTCTGGGCATCGCGTCACCTCTTGTAGAGGCAGGATTTGAAAAAAAAGAAATACGCAGAACTGCCCGCCGGCTCGGTCTTCCCAACTGGAACGCGCCGAGCGCAGCCTGCCTCGCATCGCGCATTCCCTATGGTCAAGAGCTAACCATAAAAAAACTGCGGCGCATTGAAAAAGCCGAAAATTACAATGGTGATAATCAAGTTGTTGCTGAAGAATTGCGTAAGGAATACTTTTTTAGAGTTGAAAGATTGCCTTCTTATAAAAATATTGAGAATCCTTTCTTTGATCATGTCGATGAGGAAACCCGTAATAAAATAAGAGAAACAGGATATTGGTAGGGAGGTAAAAAATGTTTTATTCACGATCATTATTGAACTCTAAGAGATTGAAAAATAAATTCCATTTATTATTCCCTCAATTGCTGCATCTATTGGAGCGTCTTCAAATATTATGTTAGCTGCTTTCCCGCCGAGTTCGAGAGTTAGTTTTTTATCAGTTCCCGCTGTGGATTTCATAATAATTTTACCGATTTCAGTGGAACCCGTAAATGCTATTTTTCTTACTTTGGGATGGTTAACAATATAAGAACCTGTTGCACCATCTCCGGAAATAATGTTAACTACTCCGTCTGGTAGTTCTGCTTCTTGTATTACTTCAGCAAGTTTATAAAGTGTCAGAGGAGTTGTCTCAGCAGATTTTATAACGATTGTATTTCCGCAAGCAAGTGCTGGAGCTATTTTCCATGCTGCCATTAAAATCGGGAAGTTCCATGGAATTATTTGACCTACAACTCCGATTGGTTTCACATTTTTATCCGGGAATGCAAAGCTAAGTTTATCAGCCCAACCAGCATAGTAAAAAAAGTGAGCAATTGAAAGAGGAATGTCTATTGATTTTGATTCTCGAATAGGTTTTCCTCCATCCATCGTTTCAATTACAGCAAACTCTCTGGCTTTCTCTTGCAGAATTCTTGCAATACGAAATATATATTTACCTTTTTCTTTAGGAGAGATTTTTCTCCAAACATTAAAAGCTTTCCCTGCTGAAAGAACAGCTTTATTTACGTCATCGTCTGATGCATACGCTGCTTTTGCTAATACTTCCTCGGTAGCTGGATTAATAGTCTTAAAATATTTTTTTGTCTTTACCAGTTTTCCATTAATAAACAGGTCATACTCATCTTTCAGATTAATGTGTTTAGAATCTTCTATGGTTTTTGAATATTCCCATTTTGATAAGTTATTTTTTACTTTTAAACTTTTCTTGGTCCCCAATGAAGATTTGTTTTTTGTTATGTGTTTGGTAATCATTATTATATTGAAATTTAATCATTTGTAAAATAATCAGCATTTTGGTAATAACCGGTCTTTTGTTTTTGAATTTGCTTGAGTATATCATTAAGTACAGAGCTTGCCCCAAGTCTAAAGAGAGTAGGAGACAACCATTCTTTTCCTAAAGTTTCATTAACAAGAACGAGGTAGGTAATAGCATCTTTTGCAGTTTTAATCCCTCCGGCTGGTTTCATTCCTATTCTAATTCCTGTTTCAATATAATAATCACGTATCGCTTCCAACATAACGAGGGTAACAGGCAGAGTTGCAGCAGGTTGAACTTTTCCCGTTGACGTTTTTATGAAATCAGCACCTGCGTACATTGCG
>Ga0209536_100013962_pt1 | contig 11553 bp, 9 predicted proteins | sample DeeMarSeWOR28_12_FD_187461 | JGI IMG/M metagenome (GOLD analysis project Ga0209536, IMG submission 187461) | Marine sediment microbial communities from White Oak River estuary, North Carolina - WOR-2-8_12 (SPAdes) (version 2) | ecosystem: Environmental > Aquatic > Marine > Intertidal zone >... | reverse complement strand
GCTGCGCGATCCGCAGCGGTTCGCGGTGATCATCGCGTTCGACGAAGGGGAGGGTGTCGGATACAGGCGGGTCGGCGGTCAGGCCAACGTGGTGGTATACACGAGCGCGAATTTCGTGTTGAACTCCATCGCGTGGCTTCGGATTCGGCTGTCCACCCTGCTGTCGTATGTCCGCTGAGTCGGCGACAGCGCGGAACACCTCCCCGACCTACGACCTGAGAGCGGTCCGGACATTCCGCTACGCCGTTGGCACCACGCTGGCGGTGGCTCTGGCCATGGGCGTGGACTGGGTGCTCTCCTACCTGACGCCGATGCTGGCGCTCACCTTCCTGGCCCCGCCGGCTCAGCGCCCCAATCCCAAAATGCTGGTCGGGTTCATAGGTATCGTGGCCGTGGCCTCGATGGCAGGCGTCGCAATGAGCGGCGCGATCCTGATGTACCCCGTCGCCTTCCTGTTGGTCGAGGGGCTCATTCTGTTCCTCCTGTTCTATCGCCATGCCCGCGGTGCACCGCCAATGCTGACCATGTGGCTGATGATAGCCGTCACGGTGATTCCCGTGGTGGCGCTTCAGTCCATGGACCTCACGCTTGCCGTGGCTCGCGGCCTGGTGGTGGGGTCGGCCGTGGCGATGGCAGTGGTGTGGCTCGCGTACGTTCTAATCCCCGATCCGGCCGACGCGGAGCCGGGCGCGCCCTCCCGGGCGAGTCCCAAGGAGAAGCCCGCACCCCCATCCAGCGATATTTGCATGTCCCGGGCTGCGGTCAACACGATCGTCGTGTTTCCGGTGGTGGCGATGTTCCTTTACCTGGGACTCACCTCGGTGCTGATCCTCGTGTTCGTCGCGCTGCTCAGCATGCAGCCCGACATCGCTACCGGGAAGAGAGCTGGCAAGGCACTGATCGTCGGCAATCTGATGGGCGGCGTAGCAGCCATCATAGTGTTCGAGCTGCTGGTAATGGTCCCGGAACTCCTCTTCCTTCTACTGCTCACCCTGATCGTCGGATTGTGGTTCGGTGGCAGACTCTTTTCGGAGACCCCCACGGGGCCGCTGTTCGGGCAGGCGTTCTCCACGATGCTGCTCGTGGTACTGTCGGCAACGAGTGCCTTCGGCGAAGCAGATGCAAAGGCCTGGACCCGGGTGCTGCAGATCACCGTCGCAGTCGTGTACCTGGTGGCGGCGCACGCCGCCGTCAGGAGCCTCATTGGCAAATCGGAGAGATCCAATGCGACCACTTAGCCTCCTCCTCCTGGGAGCGACCCTGCTGGGCGGGTGCCTGGTGGGCCCCAACTACGAGCGGCCCGACACGCCGCAGCACGCCGAGTACCGCCAGGACACTGCCCTGAGCGACAGCGCGCGGGCCGAGATTCCGGACGTCGAATCGGTCGCCGACCTTCGCTGGTGGGAACTGTACCAGGACTCCGTGCTGCAGGACCTCATCGCCACGGCGCTGGAGAGCAACAAGGACCTCAAGGTAGCTCTGGCGCGTATCGAGGAGGCGCGTGCGGCGGTGGGCTTCTCCAGGGCGGACCTCTACCCGTTCGTGGACGGAGTGGCCGGCGGCACCGTGTCCGGCAACACAGAGGAAGACTTCACGGCGAGCGGCGTGCTGGCGGGCACGGTGTTCTGGGAGGTGGACCTGTTCGGGCGCATCCGGCGCACCAACGAGGCCGCGCTCAACGAGTACCTCGCCAGCGAGCAAGCCTTCCGCAGCGTGACCATCGCGCTGGTGGCCCAGGTGGCCGAGCTCTATATGGTGCTGCGCGACCTGGACAACAGGCTGGCCGTATCGGAGGAGACGGTCAGGGTGCGCAGGGAGAGCGTCGACATAATCAGGGCACGCTTCCAGGCCGGCGTGGTGTCGGAGGTGGACGTGAACCAGGCCGAGATCCAGCTCTTCGAGGCCCAGGCGGCGGTAGAGTCCTTCCTGCGGCTCAGGGTCCAGACCGAGAACGCGATCAGCGTCCTGCTGGGCCAGCCCCCGATGGACATCGGGCGCGGGGTCGCGCTGCAGGATCAGGTGCTCCCGCCCGTTCTCCCCGCCGGTCTGCCGTCGGAGCTGCTGGAGCGGCGGCCCGACGTGCTCGCGGCGGAGCGCCAGCTCGCCGCACAGACGGCGCGCATCGGCGCGGCGGAGGCCATCAAGTACCCCTCGTTCACCATGTCCGCCGACATGGGGGCGAGCTTCGCCAGCATCACGACCGGGTTCCTGAATCTGGGCGCCAACCTGATCGCGCCGCTGTTCAACGCCGGCAAGAACCAGCGGCGGGTGGAGATAGAGGTGGCCCGCACGCAGCAGCTGCTGCACGGCTACGAGCAGGCGGTGATCAACGCGTTCCGCGAGGTGGAGGACGCGATGGTAGCGGTGCATCGCTACGAGGCGGAGTACTCCCACCGGCGGCGCCAGGTCGAGGCCGCCCAGAGCGCCGCCGACCTCTCGTGGATCCGTTACCAGGGTGGCTGGACCAGCTACCTGGAAGTGCTCGAGGTGCAGCGCTCACTGTTCAGCGCGCAGCTGCAGGCGTCTGAGACGCTCCAGCTCAGGCACACCTCGCTGGTGCAGCTATACAAGGCCCTGGGCGGGGGCTGGACACCGGTGGAGGTGGCCGAGCTCGACGATGCGGAGGCGGAGGAGGAGCCGGCACCATGAGGTCGAGATGAATCAAGACCCTATGAGGTTCGCACGAAAGACACTTCTGCTGCCGCTTATGCTGGCAGCCTGCGGCGAAGCACCCGAGCCGACCCTGAAGGGCATCGCGCTGCTCCCGGCCGACCGGTTCGTTTCCGGTCCCACGTCGGGGCAGTTCATCGAGCCGGCCAACGGGCGCACGCCGCCGTTCGAGCGCAGGCAGCCGATCGGCGGCTTCTCGGCGCTCATAGATGCGGACGGGCTGGGCTCGTATCTCGCGCTTCCGGACAACGGATTCGGGACGAGGGAGAGCTCGCCGGACTTCGTGCTGCGGGTGTACGAGCTGCTGCCCGTCTTCAGGACGCCATCCGGGGGGCCGGGCAGCATCGAGGCCGCGCCCGCCTTCGTGCTGCGTGACCCGGACGGTCACATCCCCTTTCCGATCGTGGCCGACCTGGAGCTCTACCCGGGCAGCGACATCCCGGTGGATCCGCTCATAAGAAACGGCCGGCTGCTCACGGGGGCCGATTTCGACGTGGAGTCGTTCCGGCTGGTCGCGGACGGCACCTTCTACTTCGGCGACGAGTTCGGGCCCTTCCTGCTCCACACCGACGCCGGGGGCAACCTGCTCGAGCCGCCGATCCCGCTGCCGGGAGTCTGGTCGCCGCAGCACCCGCTGCTGGGCGACCGGGAGCCGAACGCGCCGCGCAGCGGCGGTTTCGAGGCGATGGCACTGAGCGTAGACGAGACCAGGCTGTACCCGATGCTGGAGCGGCCCCTCGTGGGGCAGGAGGGACAGCTCAACATCTACGAGTTCGACCTGGAATCGCGTGCGTACACGCACAGCGACCCCTACGACCCGCCGTTCAAGTACCGCATGGACCCGAAGGCCGTCGCGGTTTCCGAGATGACCGCGGTGGACGAGGCGCGTTTCCTGGTGATCGAGCGGGACGAGGGGCAGGGGCCGACGGCGCGGTGGAAGAGGGTGTTCCTCGTCGACTTCAACCAGGTAGATGCTGAGGGATTCCTGATCAAGACGGAAGTGCTCGACCTGCTCGACTTCGCCGACCCCCATGACCTGTCGCGCACCGGCACGGGGCGCTTCACGTTCCCCTACGAAACCACGGAGGCGCTGGTGGTGCTGGACGGTGGGTTGGTGGGGATCATCAACGACAACAACTACCCGTTCGGGCTGGGGCGGCACGTGGATGTTGGACAGCCCGACGACAGCGAGTTTATTCTCGTTCAGATGGAACCGCTCCCGTAGGCGTGAGGGTGGCGGAATTGGCACCGGAGGTGCCTCAACCGGGATGGAGTCTCCGATGGACTACAGGACGGTCATGCGTAACGGCAGCCGCACCCTCGTGACAATCGCAGGCGTCGCCTTGTTGCTGACGGCACCGCTGAGTGCCCAAACCGCGCTCTCGGCCATACCCCAGCCGATCGCGCTCTCGCCCCAGGGGAGCTGCGACTTCAGCGACGTGCCGGGTGCTATTTGGTGGGGTACGCGCCGCCAGATGACCCTGGAGGAAATCGCCTCGTATATGGCGCCGGTCTACTGGTTCTCCCCTGACGAGCCCCTGCTGAACCGGAGCGAGGGCGAGGACATCCGCATCCCCGAAGTGTTCCCGTTCGAGACCGCGCCCGACCGGCCCGTCGTGTACTACCAGTTCGACGACATGGTGGTGGTAGAGCAGGGCGTCGAGGGGTTCATCGAAGACGACGTGCCCACGATCGTGCGCGACTCGGCCAACCCCGGTAACACGCTGGTGGACCTGGAGCGTGCGGTCGGGTTCCGGATGCACTACTACGCCTACTTCAGTTCCGAGGAGGGCCTGGGCGCCCACGTGCACGACGTCGAGGGAGCCGAGTTCCGGATGGTCGTGTTCCGCAGCACCAGCAACTACATCCTGGAGAACCGAGAGGGGGTGTGCGACGAGGACCGGGATGGTGTGCCCGATCCGTACTACATCTTCGTCGTCACGGTAGTGACGGGCAAGGCACACGGCATCGTCTGGTTCTGGAACACGTCCGACACGGACGTGGATTCGAAGTTCCCCATGACTCTGCTGGTGGAAGAGGGCAAGCACGCCATAGCCACGGATAAGAACGCCGACGGATACTTCACCCCCGCTTACGATGTGAGCCGGCATGTGAACGATGCCTGGGGCATCCGCGACAACATGCGGACCGGCACACTGGCCACGGGCGGTTACCAGGCGTGGATGACCAAGGTGCGGCAGCCGGAGCACCGCATCAAGCCGCCGCTGCCCGACGACAGCCCGCTCTGGCCCGGAGTGGACCGGCGCTTCAGGGAGGGCGATTACGTCACGTACGAGCTGAGACCGCTGCCGCCCACCGAGAAGGCGGTGGGGGACCCCCACCACCTGGAGAACTTTCTCAAGGACAAGGAGGTCCTGAACTGGCCCGAGATCAAGGAAGTGGGGAGCGTAAAGCAGTTCACCAATTGGCTCGATGCGGGCAGCGCCGTTAAGTCGCTATCGATAGCCTTCCACACGGACGGTGATATTGGCATCTCGTTCGTGTTTCCGCTGTTCATCGTCAAGAACTTCGAGGTGGCCACCAGCGGTGGCTTCATCGTGCACCGCATGTACCTCAACGACACGAGTCTGCGCGACTTCGGCTGGCAGCTCATGTACATACCGTCGGCGTCTCGCTGGGTGGACACGTACTTCGCCGCAGGGGCGGAGCTGGACCGCGAGCCCGATCCCGCCGACTCGACCCAGACGACCAGCCGCTGGGACTTCGTGCTTGAGACCGGCCTGAAGTTCCGGGCCAACCTGGGCCACTCACCGCTCAAGTTTCTCCCCTTCACGGATTTCTGGGGTGCCCGGCTCGGCATCAAGAACTACGGCTTCTTCGACATAGACAGGCTGACCTACGTGCTCGAGATCGGGGCGGGGGTGTTCTAGGAGCGCAGTCGTGGATGAGGGGAGGGGAGGCAACCTGAGAGGCCGGGCGATCGCGATCTCCCGGCCTCTGCGCCGACTACTCGTAGTCGGCGCACTCAGCACGACTGCCGCAGGCGTACCGGTTGACCTCGGCGCCCAGAGCGCCTGCGCGCCGCTCGACGCCGGCATGTACCTCGACGTCGCCTATCTCCACAGCGACAACGAGCCCGGCAACAACGAGTGGCGCACCAAGGGCACGTCCTCCTACATCGGTGGCGTGACGGCGAACAACGTCACGGCGTTCTTCCAGAAGGAAGCCTGCGCGGACTCCCGCTGGGGAGTTCAGGCCGGACTGCAGGGTGGGCGCGACATCAACGCGCTGGTGCCGCCCGACTCGATCAGCTCCGCGGAAACCCTCAAGCACCTGTACTACACGAACGTGTCGTACCTGGCGCCCCTGGGGAACGGCCTGCTCCTGACCGGCGGGCTGATCCCGGGCAACGTGGGCTACGAGAGCTTCTGGGCCATCGACAATCCGACCTACACACGGGTCTACTCCGTGGACTGGGTGCCGTACTTCCAGTGGGGCGTCAACGCCACGTATCCCCTGAGCGGCCGGGTGGAGACCTCGCTACTGGTCGTCAGCGGGTGGGATTACCTGGCAGCCCCCAACGGACTTCCCAGCTTCGGCTTCCAGGTGACCTGGGAAACCGCCCGGGAGAGGCACCTGAGGTTGACCCTCTATTACGGACCGGAGCAGGAGCAGACAGCGCTCGACTTGTGGAGACTGGTCGGCGAGTTCGGGGGGGTGCATCGGTTCGGGCACTTCGCCGTCGCGGCCAAGCTCGGCTACGGATCCGAGAAGCAGGCCGACGTGGCGGGCAATCCGCGGTACCACTGGGTGTGGGGCTCCGCCTGGTTCCGTTGGCAGGCACTCGACTGGCTGCGGCTCGCTCTGCGGCCCGAGTTCTTCTCCGACCCGGACGGCCTCGCCGCCGGCACGCGCCAGGAGATCGGCGCCATCGCGACCGCTGTGAACGCGCGAATCCCGTGGAGGCACAACGACATCCATCTACGGGTGGAGTACCGCTTCGACCGCTCCACCGGCCCGGAGGGCGGCTTCTACCAGGGTCCCGACAACGTTCTGGTGCCGAACCAGAACCTGCTGATCGCGGCGCTGAACTGGCGGTTCCGCGCGCTGGGGAACTGAACTCGGCCGGTTCACCATCTCGCTCGGCCTCTGACGGCAAGCGCCCCACGGTCAACCAGGTGACCGTGGGGCGTGAGTCCATCGAGATGCGCCTGCCGCGATTCGAACGCGGGACCTTTGGCTCCGGAGGCCAACGCTCTATCCAACTGAGCTACAGGCGCGCGGGCCGGGCTGACCTGCGCAGCCCGGTTCAGTCGGGGCGGCGGGATTTGAACCCGCGACCTCCTGCTCCCGAAGCAGGCGCGCTACCGAGCTGCGCTACGCCCCGGATCCAACAGTGCGCCCAGGAGGACTCGAACCCCCAACCTCTTGGTCCGTAGCCAAACGCTCTATCCAGTTGAGCTATGGGCGCGTACCAGTGGGCGGTACAAGACTCGAACTTGTGGCCTCCACGATGTCAACGTGGCGCTCTAACCAACTGAGCTAACCGCCCGGCTCCGCGCTATTGCCGACAGTAAACGGCTAGACGGGCAGATGCTGCTTCCGTCTAGCCGTGTCGCCGTCTGCCTTTCAAGTAGCGGGGGCGGGATTTGAACCCGCGACCTCCGGGTTATGAGCCCGGCGAGCTACCAGACTGCTCCACCCCGCGCCGAAACCTTGTCCTGCTGAGAGCGGGAAACGGGACTCGAACCCGCGACCCCAACCTTGGCAAGGTTGTGCTCTACCAACTGAGCTATTCCCGCGCGATCCAGCTGCCTGTTCCCTTGAAAACTGCCGACCGCTGTGGTCTGGGTCCAGGCGTCTAACGAGTGGAGGCGAGGGGAATCGAACCCCTGACCTCGTGAATGCCATTCACGCGCTCTCCCAACTGAGCTACGCCCCCGTTATATTAGACGCCCCCAGGGGCCCGGCCCGCCGGGAACATGGCAAGCTACCCGGGGCGTTATAGAGTGTCAACCCGGCTCGAACCGCCGGTTGAACCTCCGGCCGGAACTGGGGTAACGGTAGTGGGCATTTGAGGTTAGAACCAGCCGCCGAGGCCCTCCAGCTGGCACTTCGGCGTACAAAGTGATATAAGGGACGGATGGCGGAGCAGAAGAAGAAGAGAGCGCGGCGGCGCCGCTCCGTGCAGGCGATCGCCGTAAACGAGGACGACCGGGACCTGCTCGATCAGTACCTCTACGAGGTCAGCAAGACCCCTTTGCTCACCCCGCAGGAGGAGATCGACCTGGCCAAGAAGGTCCGGAAGGGCGATACCGAGGCCATGCAGGAGCTCGCCAAGCGGAACCTCCGCTTCGTGATCTCCGTGGCCAAGAAATACCAGAATCGCGGCCTTCCGTTGACCGACCTGATTGGCGAGGGGAACGTCGGGCTGCTCACGGCCGCGCGGAAGTTCGACCCCGACCAGGGGGTGAAGTTCATCTCCTACGCGGTGTGGTGGATCCGGCAGGCCATCCTGGCCTCGCTGGCGCGCCAGGGCCGCACGGTGCGGGTGCCGCTGAACCGCACGGCCGACCTGTCCAAGATCGTGAAGACGGCCGAGGCCCTGCGGCAGGAGCTGCGCCGCGAGCCCACGCCGGAGGAGATCTCCTCGGCCACCGGGCTGTCCATGGAGGTAGTGCAGTCGCTGGCCGCGCTCAACACGGGCGAGGTCAGGCTGGACGCGCCGCTGGATCCGGAGGGCGACCGGGCGCTCATCGAGCGCTTCATCGCCGAGGACCTGCCGGACACCGAAGAGCAGACCATGGAGCGGTTCCTGAGCGACGAGGTGGAGGAGGCCCTGCAGAGCCTGCCCGCCCGCGACGCCAAGGTGCTGAGGCTCTACTTCGGATTGGACGGCGGGCGCGAGCATACGCTGGAGGAGATCGGCGGCATGCTGGGCGTGACCCGCGAGCGGGTGCGCCAGCTGCGCGACCGGGCCCTCAAGCGGCTGCGCGAGGGCGACGTGGGGCGGGCGCTGGCCAGCTTCGCGGCGTAACCCGAACTACCGATCGTTGCAGAGGCGGGGGACCGAGGTCCCCCGCCTTTCTTTGTGTACGGCAGGAAGTCGGGTTGTAAAGAGAAGCCGGTTCGAAGCTTCAAGGCGACGAATCGAAGCTTCAAGACTCCAGACGTGATCCCCGACCTAGCACCCACCCCCGGCGGCCCGTAGATTCGCCCCCGTGTACAACGCCCTGAGCATTCGCGTGGCCGGCTGGCTCACGCAGGTGGGGAAGGTCGGAAACTTCCTGCGCGATGTCCTGCGGAGCTCCAAGGAGGTGGGCACCTGGGCCGGCCTGACGGCGGTCCAGATGCGCCGCATCGGGGTGCAGTCGCTTCCCATCGCCATCTTCATCGCGGTCTTCACGGGGATCGTGCTGTCGCTGCTCTCCTCCTACAGCTTCACCGGGGCGGTGCCGCTCTACTTCGTGGGGACCTTCGTGGGCAAGGCCATGATGCTGGAGCTGGCGCCGGTGCTGGTGGGCCTCGCACTGGCGGGCCGGGTAGGAGCCAACATTGCCGCCGAGCTCGGCACGATGCGGGTCACCGAGCAAGTGGACGCGCTGGAGACCCTGGCGTACGACCCCAACTCGTACCTGGTGGTGCCCCGGGTGCTGGCCGCGACGCTGATGTTCCCCGCCGTGGTGGCCCTCGCCGCCGCCGTGGGCATCGTCTCGGGCTGGATCACCTCGGTGAACCTGCTGGACCTATCGACTCCGGAGTTCGTCAAGGGCCTGCGGCTGTTCTACCAGTTCAAGGACCTCTGGTTCGGGCTGGTGAAGGCGATGTCGTTCGGCGCGGCCATAGCCCTGATCGGCTGCTACCACGGCCTCTCCACGCGCGGCGGCGCGGAGGGCGTGGGCCGTGAGACCACCACGGCGGTGGTGCGCGGCGCCGAGTCCATTCTCGTGCTCGACGCCTTCTGGGCGGTCGTGCTCCTGTAGCGGAGACCGCGCCCAGTGATCGTGTTCCGCGACGTCTACAAGAGCTTCGGCGAGAAGGAAGTGCTGCGCGGCTTCTCGCTCGACGTGCAGGAAGGCGAGACGGTGGTCGTGATCGGCTACTCCGGGAGCGGCAAGAGCGTGGCCCTCAAGCACGTGGTGGGGCTGCTGGAGCCGGACCAGGGGGACGTGGAGGTGGACGGGCAGGTGGTGCACCAGCTGGACCGGGACGGGCTGCGCGGTCTGCGCTCCGAGATCGGCTTCGTGTTCCAGTTCGCGGCGCTGTTCGACTCGATGAGCGTGTGGGACAACCTCACGCTAGGTCTCAAGCGCCAGAACCTGTCACAGCGCGAGATGACGGAGCGCGCCCGGGAATCGCTCGCCATGGTGGACCTGCTGGGGAGCGAGGACAAGTTCCCGGCCGAGCTGTCGGGCGGGATGCGCAAGCGGGTCGGCCTGGCACGGGCGATCGCGCTGCGGCCGAAGTACCTTCTGTATGATGAGCCGACCACCGGCCTCGACCCCGTGACGGCCGCGGTCATCAACCAGCTCATGATCCGGACCAGGGAGCGCCTCGGCGTGACGAGCATCGTGGTGACCCACGACATGACCAGCGCATACGCGGTGGGCGACCGCATCGCCATGCTGTACCGCGGCGCCATCCGCCAGGTGGGGAGCGTGGAGCAGATCCAGCGCACCCACGACGCCGTGGTGCGCCAGTTCATCGAGGGCCGCCCCGAGGCCGGGGCCGACGCCGAGGCGGCCGCCGCGGGAGGGACGCCGTGAGGCGCCGCGACGAGATAGTGGTGGGAGCCACCATCATCGCCGCCGCGGCGGTCGTGGTGGCGGCGGCGTTCTGGCTGTCCAACACGCGCATCGGGGTGACGCCGCAGCGGTACTCGGCCCGGTTCCAGACCGTGGGCGGGCTGGGAGTGGGCGACGCAGTCGTGCAGCGCGGTGTGCGGGTGGGCCGGGTGGAGCAGATCCGTCTGGACGAGAGCAACTGGGTCCTGGCCCAGGTGCAGGTCTACGAGGGAGTGGTGATCCCCGAGCGGCCCGCGCTCCTCGCTGCCGCGCGCTCTCTGTTCGGCGAGTGGCAGGCCGACATCATCTCGCTGGACGAGCCGCCCCAGGACCCCAACGTGAGGCGCCAGCTCGAAGCGGCTGTCGCCGAAGGCCCCACGGCGTGGCCCGGAGCCACCCTGCCCGACGTGGGCCAGCTCACCGCCCAGGCCAGCCGCATCGCCGGCGACATCACGACCATCTCGTCGCGCATCCAGACGGTGTTCGACTCCTCGGCAGTCGAGGAGCTGCAGGGGGCGATCCGCGACTTCACCGGCATCGCCGACAACATCAACGAGTTCACGCAGCAGCAGACCGAGCTGATCGGCGAGGTGGGAGTGAACCTGAGGCAGGGCTCCGACGTGCTGGCGGACGCGGCGCGCCGGCTGCAGGCGTCGCTGGCCCGGGTGGACGAGGCCACCGAGCAGGGCGAGCTGGAGGTGATCCTGGACAACGCGGCGACCGCCTCGGAGGACGTGGCCCAGGCCCTCGCCGGCCTGCGCGAAGTGATCGGGGTGGCGCGCGCCAACCAGGCCAGCATCGAGCGGCTCATCCTGGGTGCCGACACCCTGATGACGCGGCTCCAGATGGGCACCGGCACACTGGGCCTCCTCATGGCGGACTCGGCCCTGTACCAGGAGGCGACCGCCACGGTGGTGCAGCTGCGCGAGTTGCTGGCCGACATCCAGGCCAACCCGCGCAAGTACTTCAAGTTCTCGGTCTTCTAGTGCGCCGGCGCGCGAAGCGGGAGGTCAGCGCCGGAGGTGTGGTCGTGCGCCGGAATCCCGAGGGGATTCGCTACCTGCTCATCCGGGACGGCCATCGGAACTGGGGGTTTCCCAAGGGACATCTCGCCGGCGCAGAGAGCCCGGAAGAAGCG
>Ga0209536_100013961_pt1 | contig 11553 bp, 14 predicted proteins | sample DeeMarSeWOR28_12_FD_187461 | JGI IMG/M metagenome (GOLD analysis project Ga0209536, IMG submission 187461) | Marine sediment microbial communities from White Oak River estuary, North Carolina - WOR-2-8_12 (SPAdes) (version 2) | ecosystem: Environmental > Aquatic > Marine > Intertidal zone >... | reverse complement strand
GTTCAAAGGGTACGACCTTGTGGGTGTGCGGCAGTGGTATCGTAATGAGAACGACGAACCGCGCCCGTCCAAGAGTGGGATCACTATCAGGGTCGATCTCCTGCCAGAATTGCTGGGATTGATTGAGAAAGCGCGAGACATCGCGTTGGAAAAGGGTATCCTCGAGCTAGAGGAGTAGGACCGGGGCTCTCGTAGCCATAGAGACATAGTCGGTCGAGGAGGGTTACCGTTGGAGAGCTACCAGATACAGTCCCTCTTGGAGATGTTGATAATAGCTGGATCCGTCCTTGGCGGTCTGGCGATTGTAGCCCTGACGTGGGTGAAGACACGAGGTCATATCGGAGGCCGGAAGGATGTCACTAGGCTCACCGAGTCGGTGGATGGGTTGCGTGACAGTGTTGAAGGTATGCGAGCCGAGTTGGGCGACATGTCCGATAGACTCGAGTTCGCCGAGAGGATACTCGCCCGCATCTCCGATGTTGGCGGAGCCGAAAGACTGATCAAATGAGTGGTGAGTCGTGAGCGGGGCTCCACGCTCCCGGCGCTGCTCGCCACTCACTGCCTAGCCGAGGACCGGGCGCTTCCACCTGGCTCCGCATGACGACATTCGTTCATTGCTTGCCTGCTAGGAGAATCGCGGCCGCATCCTAGCGAAGGCGCCCCCCAGCCGTGCGGCCAGGAGGCGCGATGTTGCTCGGTTGGAACCCTTCCGTTACGGTCCGCTGAACAGGAACTCCACCGGCTGGAATAGCCTGTCAAATGTGTCCATCACGTCATCAACCAGCTCAATGAACCTACGTAGAGCCTGTGCCTCTGCTTGAGTCAGCGGCTCACCGTCGGCCCCCAGCACTTCGACGCTGGATGCGGTCACGGTGATGGTGGCGAATAGCTGCTCGTCGGCATAGACCTCTAGTGTACCCTCGTCGTTCACGAGCGAGCCCGTGAAAAACACTTCATGGCCATCGTGCATGAATGTTATGTCGATTGTGGCGGAGCTGTTTTCCTCTGCGTCACCCTCGAGATGCAGCGCGATCTCGATACTCGAGTCGTTGACGGCGATATCGTAGTCAATGTCGATGGTAGCACCGGCGAACGTGAACTCGAAGGCAACGGAGAGCGTGAATTCCGCTACGTTCACGCCGTCCGTAATACTCCCGGCTATGGTGAACGTGGGTGACGTGATGGGGCCGGACGTGGAGACCACGTAGTCCAGATAGGTGACGTCTCCGGACACGACACGCAGTCGAATCGCAGCTTCGTTCTCAGTGCTCTCGTCCAACAAGTCGGCGTAGCCGATCGAATCGAGGGGTACGGCGATCTCCTTTGTGATCGGGTTCACCGTGTAGAGAATGAAGCGAACACCGTTGTCCGGGCCATCGGTCGCTTCTGGGTCGACCAGATACCCCTCCCCTGGGACGTACACATAGGTCAAGCCCCGATACTCTTCAGGAATGAGTACAGCCGCTGGCGCGGCCATCGCGGCCGCGATTTCTTGAGCCGCGAGTTGGGCTCGCTGCGTCAGACTGACATAGTGCGGATCCGCGGCCGATGCCAGCAGGTCAACAGACGCTGCCGCAGCCCCACCGCCCACTACGAACTCAGCGCCCAGCACCGAGAAGCTCTCGAACGCTTGGGTTCCGAACGCGTCGTCCACTGTTTGCAGGCTGGCCTGCGCTTGGTCCGCGTCGAAGTTCCCTTCGAACGGGTTGGTGGTGTCGTTGCAGGCCGACAGGGAGATGGCGAGGATTGTGCTCAGTGGAAGCAAACGCTTAGGACGCAATGACATGGCTGTTCAACCTCCAGCGAGAAGGCCGGGCGCACCCGGTGTGGTCAACTGGGCCTATTCTCTGTGACTGGTTGAAGCTAAGAACCGAGTTGCGGTTGCGCCGTGACGGTCAGCACGTGAGCGACGTGACCTGCTAGACCTCCGGCTTGACGGCACGGCCGGGAGTTGGGGTGGGTCTTCTGTTTGATTGGTGGGCCCGCGCGAGACTAGTGGTGGAAGGAGGAAGTTGCTCCAAGGAGACTGGCTGAGCGCGTCTAGTCCACGATCCCTCGTCTAGGCGCCGATCTCCTGCTGGGCACCCTGGAGAACGTTCTGCATTCGCCGCCTAGTCTCAGCCACATCAACTCTCGCATCGGACCACGAGGGCGTGCCAGAAAGGTCCAATGGAATGGCCAACAGCGCACCCTGCTGCGTACTTCGGGGGAGCCTATTCAGAGGGACCGCTATCGGTCGACGATCGTCATCCAGGAGGACGGCCACGTCCCCGTTGATCTGTTCGACAGCATAGTAGCGTGGTGGATTCATAGCGCTATTCGTCTCCTTCTGCCCTGATCGAACGCACGCCCACTACAGAGATTCCGCTAGAGCAGCCCCACCGTCGAGTGTGATAACAGCCGATTCGCTGCATCGTATTGTGTGCTGCAAGAATCGTACGGCTGCAGCGGCAGATGCCTTCCTACAGGCGCATTTCGAACGAACGCTCGATTCCATGGATGGAAACTAGGGTTTCCGGCAATATGACAGCTCCAACCAGCAGCTGGCCCGTGGCTGAGGGCGTGCTGCACCCTCCCGACTGCGGGGCTAGCCGGCCAAAGCGGTGAGTAGATCCGACGGCCCACGGCCACATTGAAGGATTGTCGCTACACGTGGACTGACACTGTTGGGGCGGCGTTGTCGCTCGGATGGCAAGCTTAAGTCCCATTTCACATCCTCTTAAGGCTCGCTCCCTCTACTTTGGAAGAGCTGGCCGTCTAGGTTGGCCAGCACGTACCTGCACCTAGGGAGCGAAGATGCGGAAACATGTTTTGCTACTCGCCGTCCTGTCTTTATTCGCCTGTCAACGCGAGAGAGCGACCCAAGAAGAGGAAATGGTTCCTGCGGGGGAGACATCCCAAACGGCATCCCTGTTCAGTCCGTTACCGAGTGCTCCACCGGTGCTTCCGGAGAATCCCATTACGGCCGAGAAAGTCGTACTCGGCAAGATGCTCTTCTTCGAGCCACGGCTTTCGCGTAGTTGGCTCATCAGCTGCAACACGTGCCACAATTTGTCACTGGCTGGTGTGGACCTGCTCCCCACTTCTGTCGGACATGGTTGGCAGAAGGGACCAAGGAACGCGCCGACAGTGTTGAACGCGGTGTTCAACATTGCGCAGTTCTGGGACGGTCGGGCAGAGGACCTGATGGAGCAGGCAATGGGTCCAGTACAGGCTGCGGTAGAGATGAACAATACGCCCGAGCGGGTCGTAGCCACCCTGAAGAGCATGCCGGAGTACGTGGATCGTTTCAGAGTCGTGTTCCCGAGCGAGGAGGACCCGGTAACGTTCGAGAATATGGCCCGGGCCATCGAGGCGTTTGAGGCAACTCTGCTGACCCCTGACGCGCCCTTTGACCGCTACGTCCAGGGAGATCACACAGCGCTCACAGCGTTGGAACAACGAGGGCTCGAGTTGTTCACCAACAAGGGCTGCGCCGGCTGTCACGGTGGCGTAAATGTGGGTGGAACAGGGTACTTCCGCTTCGGTCTGGTACAACGGCCCGGCGCCGATGTTCTGCCCCCGGGAGACAAGGGGCGTTTTGCTGTCACCCAATCTGCCAGTGATGAGTATCTGTTTCGGTCACCAACGCTCCGGAACGTCGCGCTAACGCCACCGTATTTCCATTCAGGGGCGATTTGGGATCTCGAGGAAGCAGTGGTGTTGATGGGGTCGGCTCAACTGGGTGCTCAGCTGGTGGACGAAGAGGCTGCAGCCATCGTCGGGTTCCTCAGGAGCTTGACGGGAAGACAGCCACAGGTGGAGTATCCGACGCTACCACCGCAAACGGACGCGACGCCGCTCCCTGAAACTGTCAGCGGATCGGTCGGGCCGGGTTAGTCAGATCTGACCGGAAAGGGACAACGATCGCACGCGCATTATTGCCGTGCCCTTAGCGTTCTGGCTCAGCGGAGCACCTGGCTCAGAGGAACGTTGCCGCTGTCCCTGAATGCTACTGTGCGCTCGCCGATTGGTGTGCTGACAGCGAGTCTAGAGTCTAGCGTGTAGCTGACCGCCCCCCGCTGGAGCAAGGCCCTGGCACCTGCCCCCACTCCGGCCCAAGTAAAGGTCACTGGGATCTCGACCGCAGTGTGCTGTGTCGCAGGGAGTGCGATGTCGCGTTCCAGCGCGACGTTCCCAAAGTGAGTCTCCTCGAGATCGACAGCCGCGTTGATACCCAAGGTCCGAATCGCGTAGCCGTTCGGGTTGAACACATCCAGGACCAGATTGAGAGATCCGCCTGCGAGATCTAGGCCCGTGAGTTGGATGGACTCGAGTCTGAGGGTGGGCCGTTCGAACTGCAGGTTCTTGACGACGGCGCAGGATGCCAGTGGCGTGGCCAGCAATCCGAGCCGGACTGCAAAGATCAGCAAGCGTCTCATGTGCGAAATCTGCCCGCGCTGACCCAGCAGAGGAAGAGGTGCAGGTGGGGGCTGCTGCAGCTAGATTCTGTCGGTCGGTTAGCGGTGCTCAGGGACGGTGCAGGGGGATCAAGGTTTGGAGGCCATTGCGTGAGGAATCCCAAGGTGGTGTTTGGCGTTGGCATACTGGCGATCACCGTACAAGCCTGTGCCGGGCAGAGTTCGCAACCAGTCGGGCCTGTCGTGGCAGCGCCAGTTGCCACGCTCCAGGCCGAGCTCGACGAGATTCTGGCCGATCCTGCCTTTCACAACGCGAACTGGGGAGCAATGGTCCAGTCGGTGGAAACTGGTGAGGTTCTGTATCGGAAGCATGAACGCAAGCTGTTCATGCCGGCATCGAACATGAAGCTCGTCACCGGGGCCGCTGCCTTGACCCAGCTGGGAGCAGACCATCACTTCCGGACTCGCGTCCTGGCATGTGGAGAGATCGATCAGGACGGTGCTCTAAAGGGCGACATCCTCGTGATCGGGGGCGGTGACCCGACCATTTCCCAGCGCTTTGGTGACGGAGATCCACTCCACATCTTTCGCGCGTGGAGTGACTCCCTGCACAGGCGAGGAATACGACGCATCGAGGGCAATGTGGTGGGGGACGATGATCTCTTCGATGACGTTCACATTGGACCGGGTTGGGCTTGGGATTACCTGGGGAGCGCGTATGCAGCCGAGATCGGCGCTCTTCTCTTCAACGAAGGTGCGTTGCGGATCAACGTGACGCCGGGCCGTTCCAAAGATAGCAGTGCCGCTGTCTCGCTTGAGCCCCCGACTTCTTATGTCGAGCTGAAAGGCGAGGTGAGTACAGTTGGCGATAGCACCGGTATCAACGTTGGAGTAGCCCGACCACCGTTTTCCAATGAAGCTGAAATGGAGGGCGCCATATGGATTGGTGCCGATTCGTTGACTCTGTACATCGCACCCCACGATCCAACGCTCTATTTCGTTACCGTGCTCCGTGAGACCCTCCAGGCACAAGGGGTGGCGGTGGTGGGAGACGCGGTGGATCGTGACAGCGTAGCAGGGGATTGTGACTCCGCAGAGACGTTGTTCGTGCACGAGTCGCAGGGGCTTGCCGAGATTCTGAAGCCTCTCTTCAAGGAGAGCCAGAACCAGCTAGCAGAAATGCTGTTGCGCTACCTGGGTGCGGTTCGGACAGATACCGGCAGCGTTACTACGGGTCGGCGGGTCGTCACACAGAGGCTCACGAATTGGGGTATCCCGGACGATTCGTACATCTACTACGACGGATCCGGTTTGTCGCGGTACAACTACCTCGCTCCGGAGGCGTTGGTGCGGCTGCTCCGCGCTGTGTCGCAAACGCAGGAGTTCGAGGTGTTTTACGATGCGTTACCGATCGCGGGAGTTGATGGGACCCTCGAGTCTCGTATGAGGGGAACTAGGGCGGAGGGCAACGCGCGGGCCAAGACCGGGTTCATCTCAAACGCTCGCGCGCTGTCAGGGTATGTGACCACCCAGGATGGTGAACTTCTTGCGTTCAGCATCATTGCCAACAACTTCGACACACCAGTGCGGCCGGTGGAGTATGTCCAGGATCTGGTCGTCGAGCGGTTGGCCGATTTCAAGAGGAAATCCATACCGTGATGCCGGGCGGACCACCGGAGAGTTCATCCGTGCACGCCACCTGCTCAGGTTAGGCTACAGCCAGCGCCGCACGCGAGAACAATACTCTGACCAACTGGTACCGAACTTTGCCGTGAGTTGCCGTTCCTCCGCTGGAACGAATACCAGAGCCATTGTGAACCAGAAGGCAACCGCTGCAAGGAAGAACGGTGCCGTCCCAACCAAGACCGCGATACCTAGCAACAGGCCAGTCATGCTCAGATACATCGGGTTGCGGCTGAACGCGAATGGTCCGTCCGCAACCAACTCTGTCGGCTCACCTTGGGTGTCATGTGTCGTGTCTCTCTTCTCGCAACAGCTGACGGCCCACAGCATCGTTGCAGTGGCTGCCAGAGCGACACCCGCTCCGAGGAGGCGGAGCGGAGAGCTGATCAGGTGCAGTCCCGGCACCAGGAAGTGAAGACCCGCAGCAATTGCTAGATAGGTTCCCGCAATTGCAGGAGGGCGAATGTGCGATACGATGTAGCCGGGCACCGGTTGCGCTTCGTCCCTGGCACACAACGATTCCTGATCGGTCATGGTCGTTTTCTCTGCGGCGAAGTCTGTGTTGCCCACGACACCTCCACCAATCGTCTCCATTCCTGGCTTTCGAAGCTGTTCCGCACGGTCTTCAGCACATCGGCCGTGGAACTCAGTTCCTGCTCGCTTAGGCCCATTTCGAACTGCCCCAACAACCGAGCCTCGTGACTCTTCATGGCGCGGACAGTGGCCGTTCCGGTCTTGGTAAGGGCCACCAACCGGGAGCGCCTGTGCGCCGGGTTCTCAGCGAGCTCGACGAGCCCCTCAGCCGCGAGGGCATTCACGTGGGTCTGGACATGCTGGCGTGAAACAGGGCGCATGCGGGCTAGTTGGGGAACGGTCTTGGGACCGTGGCGGTCGAGACTCTCCAGAATGCCGCGCGCCGCTGCAGAGACTCCTGGTCCGTGGATCTCTCGAGCGGTTACGCTCAGCCGGTGAAACAACTGCCTTGTCTCATCGATTACGGCGTAGAGAGCCGCTAACTGATTGGATTCTCGTCTCTTATCCACTCCAACTACCTCCACTACCTCGCTCAAATTACGACAATACTATTGTCATTACGACAACAATGTTGTCAAGTTTCATGAAACGAGGAGAGCAGGATCGAGGCCTTGGCCGCCGGAGCAAAAGGAGGTTTACTTGTTGGCATGAGCGACCAAACCAAGGAAGTACCGCACCGTGGACCCCTGCCGCACCCCAAGGACCCGCGCGAGGCTCGTGAATATCTGAAGGCGTCGGCCTTCGCGGCTCCATTGGTGGACAGCGTCACGTTGACTACGGAGGAGTTCACATCTGTGTGTCCCATAACAGGGCAACCGGACTTTGGCACGGTGACCATAGAGTACTGTCCCGGCCAGCTCTGCATCGAATCCCGCGCTTTGAAGTACTATCTCTGGGCCTATCGTGAGGAGGGGGCCTTCTGTGAATCGTTAGCTGCTCGGATCGCCGATGATATCGTCTATGCCATTGATCCACAGCGTGTGGAGGTTCGCGTGACCCAAAAGGTCCGTGGCGGGATCGGTATCGTGGCCACGGCTGTGCGCCCGGTGTGATCGTCATCTCCTGCTGTGTCCCGCAGGGAGTTGTGCCGTGACCGCTCGTCATAGTGCGGTGGTGTTGTTGAGCGGTGGAGTCGACTCCAGCACGACGCTAGCGGTGGCGAGATCTGAAGGATTCCGATCGTACGCGCTCACGTTCCGTTACGGGCAACGGCATGAATCGGAGATCGCGGCGGCGCAACGTGTCGCAGAGTCCATCGGGGTAGTCCGACACGTCGTGCTCGACATCGATCTCAGGCAATTCGGCGGCTCGGCTCTCACGGATGCCATTGCGGTGCCGAAGTCGCGGTCCCTGGACGAGATTGGGCAGGGTGTTCCGGTCACCTATGTACCGGCACGGAACACGATATTCCTGTCGTTTGCACTGGCATGGGCAGAGGTCCTGGAAGCAAGTGGTATCTTCATTGGAGTCAATGCACTCGACTACAGCGGCTATCCGGATTGCCGGCCAGAGTTCATAGTGGCGTATCAGCGGATGGTCGACCTTGCAACCAAGGCTGCGGTCGAGGGAAGGCGGCGAATCATCGTCCACACCCCGCTGGCGGGTCTCACCAAGAAGGAGATCATTGAGCGGGGTCTGGCACTCGGTGTCGACTACAGCCTCACCAGCAGTTGTTATGATCCGGACGTAGCTGGCACAGCCTGCGGCGAATGTGATGCATGTGTCCTGAGGTTGAAGGGCTTCTCGGAGGCCGGCCTCAGCGACCCCATCCCCTACAGATGCACCGAGGAACACTCCACGTGAGCTACGCGGTGAAGACGGTCTACTACACGCTGCAGGGAGAAGGAGCGCGTACTGGTAGGCCTGCAGTCCTGCTGCGTTTTGCGGGATGCAATCTGTGGTCGGGACGAAACTATGAACGTGCCAGTGCCGTTTGCCGGTTTTGTGACACTGACTTCGTGGGTACGGATGGGCCGGCGGGAGGATCGTATGCCACACCGGAAGACCTGGTGAGCGTAGTTGCGGCGCAGTGGCCCTTGCAGGCTTTGCGCCAGCGTTATGTCGTATGTACCGGCGGTGAGCCGTTGCTGCAGCTGGACCCGCCGCTGATTGATCAACTGCACACCCACGGGTTCGAGGTGGCGATTGAAAGCAATGGCACGATAGCGGCGCCCAGTGGAATCGACTGGATCTGTGTCAGTCCCAAGGCAGGTGCTCCCTTGGTGCAGACGAGAGGAGACGAGCTGAAGCTCGTCTATCCCCAGGATGGCGCTGAGCCTGAGCGGTATGAACTATTCGACTTCCGGTATCTCTATCTCCAACCGATGGATGGGCCCAACTTGGCCCGCAACACTGAACGCGCCGTTCGTTATTGCATGGCGCATCCCCATTGGAGGTTGAGCCTGCAAACGCACAAGCTCCTGGACATTCCTTGAACAAAGCTTCAGCCGCAGGTGCTGCAACCGCGGCAGCTGCATCGGGCCAGACTTGTGTATCAGGCTTGCGATCAGCTAAGGGGTTGGCCGCATACGCTCGACGTACGACCTGATCGCGGCCGTGCTGGTCGGGTCCTTCCACGCATCGAGTACCTGTGTCTGCGTTGCAGCAGAATCGCGCTTGATGCGCTCGAGCGTCGGCGCCCGCAGCTGTTGTTTGGTGATGCGGAATCGAGCCGACGGCTCAGCGGAGAGCTGGGCCGCAACCTCCAAAGCACATTCTAGGAGCCTGTCGGGATCGACGACCTCATCCACGAGGCCTCGCTCATAGGCCTCCGCCACTGTGTAGGTCTTGCCGCGATACACCAACTCTTGTAGGTGAGTCTCCGACGTGGCGAAGCGGAGAATCTCGATGCCGACCAGCGGGAACGGCAATCCCACCCGCAGCTCCGGAACACCGATGGTTGCAGGGCCACTGGCCATGATCCGGTAGTCGCATGCTGCAGCCAGAACACATCCGCCGGCGATCGCGTGTCCATTGATTGCGGCGATAACGGGGCGGGGAAGTTGGAATAGCTCGTACAGCATGTCCTCCAGCTGGGGGACATAGGCATCAACATAGGCGGGTCCGCCGTCCAGAATCCGGAAGAGATCAACGCCGGCACAGAAGATCGATCCAGTGCCGGTAAGAACCACGGCTCTGACTCGATCGGATTCTCTGAGCTCCGCCGTTGCATCACGCAGCGCCCGGGCAAGTTCCACATCGATAGCGTGGGCCTTGCCGTGATGTAGGCGCAGCACGGCGATGTCGTTGCAGTATTCGCGGTGCAGCATGCGTGGGAATGTAGCAGTCACTAGGCTGGAGTCCCAGGGTGCGGGAGCAGAGAGGGCAATGATCAGTCGGTGGTATCAGTGAGCAGGGGGCGCGGTTCTTGAGCTGGGTGTCCCCGGCTGAGTGGCTTTGGTAGTGGGGCTTGGTGCCTCGAGCCGGGCAACTAGTTAAGTTGCTCCCCGTGACTCAGCGCTCCAACGCGCTCAACAGTGAACAGGAAGGATTCATGAAAGCAGCTCTCATAGTCAGCGCCACACTCACGATCGGTTGGGGGGCTGTAGGCCATGCCCAGGAGTCGCGTCACGAAGAGGAAATCCGAACCCTCCTCGCGCGGCCCGAGATACAGGCCGCATTCCGTGCCATCGAGCGGTTGGAGCCGCGTACCCAGAGGGATCTCATCACACTCACTGAAATACCGGCCCCACCGTTCAAAGAGGAGCAACGTGCCCAGTACTTTGCCGAACTGCTGGTCGAGGCGGGCGCTGATACGGTCTACATCGATGAGGTTGGCAACGTAATCGCTCGACGACGCGGCACCGGCGTTGGCCGGACCATCGCTATCGCTGGACACATGGACACAGTCTTCCCGGAGGGGACCGATGTTTCGGTGAGACAGCGGGGAGACACTCTTTTCGCCCCCGGGGTCGGCGATGACACTCGCGGTTTGATGGTGGTGTTGACGGTTCTGCGCGCAATGCAGGAGACCGGCGTGCGGACTGAGGCCGATCTCCTGTTTATTGGGACTGTTGGGGAAGAGGGGTTGGGAGATCTTCGCGGGGTGAAGAACCTATTCAAAGAGGGCAGTCCCACCATCGACTCTTGGATCGCAGTCGACGGCGGGGACATCGGGCGTATAGTAAGCAGCGGTTTGGGATCGCATCGCTATCGTGTCACGTTCGAGGGACCAGGTGGGCATTCCTGGGGCGCCTTTGGCATTGGCAATCCTGCCCACGCGATGAGCCGGGCCATCAAGGCCTTTGATGACGCTGCCCGGACTTATGTAGCTGAAGGACCCAGGACGAGTTACAACGTGGGTCGAATTGGCGGTGGGACCTCCATCAACTCGATTCCGTTTTCAGTGTGGATGGAGGTTGATATGCGGTCTGAATCGAACCAGCGGCTGCTCGGCATCGATTCGATCTTTCAGGCGTCGATCCATCAGGCCGTTGACGAACAGAACGCGACCAGACGATCCGGGGGTCCACTCACTGCAAAGATCGAGATGATAGGTGACCGACCGTCGGGGACTGCCGATCCCTCCACTCCATTGATCGCCCGGGCGGTAGCGTCCGCCAGGTCTTTCGGCAGGGAACCGAGTCTGGGTGTTAGCTCGACGGATTCCAACATTCCCATAGCGCTGGGAATTCCGGCGATCACAATCGGGCGAGGAGGAGCTGGAGGGGGTGGCCATTCTCTCCGGGAGTGGTGGCTCAATCAGGACGGTCACATCGCAATTCAATACGCGCTGACACTACTCGTAGCAGAGGCTGTGCTGGCGCAGGCCGTTCCGTAGCTGAGTCTTCGGAATCCCCAGGGCCCCATTCGGCTAAACGCTTTGCCCGTTGACAGTTACCGGCTATATTGCGCTGTTGAATACAAGCAGCGAGAACTCGACTGATGAGGTTTGTCCATGTTTAGACACCGTATTCTTCCCCTAGGCACGTGCCTG
>Ga0209536_100013959_pt1 | contig 11555 bp, 9 predicted proteins | sample DeeMarSeWOR28_12_FD_187461 | JGI IMG/M metagenome (GOLD analysis project Ga0209536, IMG submission 187461) | Marine sediment microbial communities from White Oak River estuary, North Carolina - WOR-2-8_12 (SPAdes) (version 2) | ecosystem: Environmental > Aquatic > Marine > Intertidal zone >... | reverse complement strand
CCTGGAGAAAGATAGCTAGTAGTATAAGTTAAAGGCACTGTACTATAATCTTCATCTACTATAATATCAAATACATCATCATGATCTGTATCAATTGCTAGAAACAAGGTATCAGTTGGATTATTGGAGCTATCTGTTTCATCCCACCAAATCTCAAAGGTTACCGCACCAGTTGATTCAACTTCAACATGGTTTATTAAACCGTAAAGTTCGTCGAGATGCGGTAGACCAAGTGTACCAGCAATTTCTACGTTTGCGGCAGTACCAGCACTTGCACCGGAGCCTGCTGCAATGCTTGAAACATGAGTTCCATGACCATTCCAATCAGTTGCAGTTGCATATTCATCACTAGCAGTATAGGCATCGTGACCAATGAAATCATTCCAATAAGCAACCCTACCAGCGAAATCAGGATGAGTATCATCAATACCGGTATCGATTATCGCAATTGCATCATTTATATCACCATCATAACCTAATGTGTCCCAAACATATGGTCGTACATTGATTTGCGGAACGCTTGTGCTTAGAGTTGTTTTACACTTATAGTTCTCTGTCACAAAATTAACACCAGGAATAGAAGCTAAGGCATGGATTTGATTACCTCGTATTCTTACTGATGCACCATGAATTATGGACCAAGAACTAACGATTATACCATCTAGTGATTCAATACTATTTCTAATCATATCATTTAGAGGTGTATCAAAAGTTACAATAGTGGTGTAATAATCACTTTCAAACCCACTCTTAACGATGTTTTCTAGATGATCATGAACCTTATTATTATTCAAATCCGAACTTGTGTCTGGTTTTACAAGAGGATTGAAGGTGCTTCTCTCATTAATTGGGGTTTCAGGGAGTTGCGCTGAAACATATGACCCTGTTGCTAAGGGTAAGAGAAAGAAGCTAAAAAAGATAAGAGCATATATTTTCTTGTTAATCATAAAAAAACCTCAAGGTTTAACATTTACTTATTCTCGTTTTGAAGATATTAATGTAACACTTTGTTTTCTATCTATCCAGAACAGTATTTGTTTCATTGTTCTGTTATTGATTACTAATTGGTAATGGAACTAAATAACTAATAAATACTTTTAATGAAGCAAAGAATTACCTGAAAATATTATTCAGAAGGCGTAAAAGATAGAAACCTCCTTTAATTTTGATAAGGTAGAAAATATTGAAATATATCTTATGCCAAATTTTTGGCAATTACGTATTTTGTTTGAAAAATGAAAAAAATAAGTTTTAATTAGGAAAAAATGTGATTAATCTTGTCTCACTCAAAAGAAGTAGGTATTGTCGGATACGGTGTCTACATACCTCGTTTTAGAATTAAAGTAGAAGAAATAGCTAGAATATGGGGACAACCAGGGGAAGTTGTTAGTAAAGCCTTGGGAGTTGAGGAAAAAAGCATTCCAGATATGGATGAAGATACTATCACTATCTCTGTAGAAGCTGCAAGAAATGCCTTAAAGATGGCTGAAATATTACCGGATGATATCGAAGCAGTATATGTTGGTTCTGAAAGTCATCCATATGCAGTCAAACCAACCGCAACGATCGTATCTGAAGCGATAGGAGCAGCACCAATTACTACAGCTGCAGATCTCGAATTTGCTTGTAAAGCAGGAACTGCTGGGGTGCAAATGTGTATGGGATTGGTAAAAAGTAAGTCTATTAATGCAGGTTTAGCTATTGGAGCTGATTGTTCACAAGGAAGACCGGGAGATGCTTTAGAATACACTGCAAGTGCAGGTGCATGTGCATTGGTAATTGGCAACCATAATCTCATTGCAAGTATTGATCACACGGAAAGTTTCACAACTGATACACCTGATTTCTGGAGAAGAGAAGGGGCAACTTATCCTTCCCATGGTGGTCGATTCACAGGAGAACCAGCTTATTTCAAACATGTAACTAGAGCAGCTGAAAATATTATGTACAATACTAATACTACTCCGGATGATTATGAATATGTTGTTTTTCACGAACCAAACTCTAAATTTCCTTTAGCAACCGCAAAGAAACTTGGTTTTTCGAAAGAAAAAGTTATGCCCAGTCTTGCAGTAAAATGGATTGGAAACACTTATTCTGCATCTTCAATGATTGGTTTAGCTGCCACTCTTGATGTAGCAAAAGCTGGTGACAAGATACTCATGATTTCGTATGGTTCTGGTTCTGGAAGTGATGCCTTCACAATAACCGTTAGAGAGGGTATTGCAGAACGTCGAAAGAATATTCCAACTGTACAAGACTATATTGATAATAAACAATATCTGGATTATTCTTTTTACACAAAACATCGCGGGAAAATCAAAATGTAATGGAGGACAAAAAAATGGAAAAAATAGCAATAGTAGGTGTAGGAAACACAAAAATCGGCGAATGGTATGAGAATAGTCTTCGAGGCCTTACAGATATAGCGATTACCAAAGCACTTGAATCAGCTAATATAGAACCCAAGGAAATTGAATCATCTTTTATTGGGTCAATGTCTCCTGGTATTTTCAATCAGCAAGAACATATTTCAGCATTAATTGGTCCTCATTCTGGTGTAGGAGCACCAGCATTACGAGTTGAATCTGCATGTGCTAGTGGATCACAAGCTATGAGAGTTGCAATGATGGCGATTAATGCAGGATATTACGATACAGCATTAGTCGTTGGTGTTGAGAAAATGACTGATCTCATTGATATTGGTGATGTTACAACAGCTTTAGGGACTGCTTCTGATGGGGAGTGGGAGCTTGGTGTTGGAGCAACCTTTCCAGCATTATTTGCTTTGATGATGCGAGCTCATATGCACAAATATGGTAGTACCTTAGAGGAATTCGCAAGTGTAGCAGTTAAGAATCATGATAATGGTTCTCTTAATCCTGATGCTCAATTTAGAAAGAAAGTTTCCATGGAGACTGTAATGAATTCTCGAATAATAGCTGATCCTATTAGATTATTTGACTGTTCACCTGTTAGCGATGGTGCTGCTGCAATAATTCTAACAAAAGAGAGTTTAGCCAAGAAATACACAGATGACCCTGTTTATATCACTGGTACTGGAGCTGGAACAGATCACATTGCTTTACATCAAAGACCAGATATCACAACCATGGAATCAGCGAAAAGAGCTGTAAAAACAGCTTTTGATATGGCAAAAATAAAAATAAAAGATGTAGATTTCATTGAAGTACATGATTGCTTTACCATTGCAGAAGTAATTACTCTTGAGGATGTCGGATTCTGTAAGAAAGGCCAGGGTGGAAAATTCTCCCTTGATGGAGAAACAGCTCTTAATAGTACCATTTCAGTTAATCCGAGTGGAGGGTTAAAAGCGAAAGGACACCCCGTTGGAGCAACAGGGATCTATCAAGTAATTGAGGTATTCCATCAATTACGAAATGAAGCTGGAAAACGGCAAGTTAAAAAGAATGACATAGGTGTAACGCATAACATAGGAGGTTCAGGAGCAACCTGTGTTGTTAATGTTTTTTCCAGAGGTGATTGAGATGTCAGTACCGAGATTTTGGCGAAGAATTCATTCATTGTATAGATTAGAAGGTAATAAGTGCTCCAAGTGTAAAACCTTGTATTTCCCAGAACGAAATCGTTGCATAAAATGCAATTCCAATGAAATGGAACCTTTCTTCTATTCTGGTTATGGAAAAGTTGTTAGCTATTCTTGGGTGTATACTCCTCCAAAAGGATTCAAAAGTAGCATTCCATATTGCCTATCAATAATTGAATTAGATGAAGGACCTCGATTAACAACTCAAATAGTGGCAGTTGATCAAGATGAAGTCTCAATTGATATGCCTGTAGAGTTTGCTTTCAGGAAAATTTCTTCTGAAGGCGAAGAAGGAGTAATTACTTACGGCTTCAAATTCCGACCTAAAGGGTATCCGAATCATAAAAAGAAGAAAAAATAATAGATAATTGAAGGATTAATTTCCTTCAATAACTTTTTATTGATTTACAAGTGTTTTAGTAATTCTTTTATTCACTTTTTCTAAGTTTACTGTGAGTTTATCAACCGTAAGTATCTGGGCTGACCTACATGGGAAAAAGCAGTGAACACTTTAAATTAAACTTAAAATTTATTGGAATTAGCAGAAGATTAGCTATAATTACGATTGTTGGACTAAGTATTAGTGTCGCTATGATCACACAGAATATTTTCTTCTTGGATAGTTTCCGTCATACAGCTTTCAATGATATAGCTGAAAATACATCAGATACCTATGTAGAAGCTCAAATTGATAATGTCCGGTGGCCGGGTGTATCGCTTCAAACAATAATTGAAGGGTCAATTACCAACGATTTAGAAGAATCCGGATTTGTTGAAGATGACCTTGCGTATCAAGAGTGGATTTCGTTTAGATTCTTCTATTTATTATTGTATAATGAAATTCTGCAACAGAATGAATTTCATGATACGTTCATTATTGGTATAGATCAAAATATCTTAACTTCTGGATTCTTAGATGATGTGATTTATGAGGGAAGTGCTCCCGGGGTTGGAGAGTTTGCTATTATAACAAATAGTCAAACTTTAGAAGAAACTAATTTGAATGTAAGTGATACTTTTAATGCTTATATTCAACTCGATGAACAAGGAAATCCTTGGGATTCCTATCAAGCAGGAATTGGTTTAGCGGGTCAAATTATCGAATTCACTGGAATAATAAATATTGATGATATCATTTACAATCCAGCTTACCAAATCATTCCTCCAGAACTACAAACTTTAATTATAATGGTTTTAAGTTTAGGTCAAGAAGTAATAATAACTGATTTTCAAAGTGTTCCCAATCTACTTGGAACAATTTTGTACTCAAACTGGGAATTTTCTTTACTCGGGAGAATGGTTTTTGATATAACAAGATTCAGTGTTTTCGACTTGGATGAACACTTAGGTAATCTGCAAGTGTTCATTAATCGAATACAAGAATCTTTAATGAGCGTACTAGAAGTTTACTCAGATAATCATGAATTAAGTCTAAATAGTAGGGTATTACCATTTCTGTCAACTTTTAGACGAGAGTACCGAATCTTCCAAATATTTCTCTTAGTATTTATGCTACCAACTTTAGGAATGGCGTTAACGCTTACGTCTTTTGCTAGCAATCAAGTTAAGAAACAAAGAGATTTACAAGTTCATAGCTTTCACCAGCGGGGAACGTCTCGACAGATGCTCTTTGGGTTTATGATCTTTGAATTGGTAATCTTTGCACTTATTGCTGTATTAGTGGGATTGCTTATAGGTTGGCCGTACACCTTTGTTGCTCTGAAAAGTAACGAGTTCTTTAGTTTTAATGCAACAGTAGGAGAATTTGCTCTAAGTTATAAAACAATAGGAATTTGTCTAGGTGTAGGATTTGGAATTGCATTCTTATCCAATGTTTTCTCTCTCTGGAGAAAAACAAAGACATCTGTAGAGGAAGCCTTACAAGAACATGTTGAAAAACCACCTTTCTGGGAGCGGTTTTATATGGATTTCTTTATCCTTTTAATTGGTTTGATACTTTGGATTGTTTCCTATACACAGATACAAGGAACGAATGAAACGGCTCTTGAATTTGCGTTTTATTTCGCCGCACCGGCACCCATTCTTATCATAATTGGAGCTATAATGATTATTACTAGAATTTATCCAATTCTTGTGAAATTTATATCTAATTTAATATTTAAAATACCAAGGATGGAGATCCCTGCAGTTTCTGCAAGGAATGCCATTCGAAGGAAAGGTTCTACAAGCAGAACCATTATTTTGATGACTATTACCTTTACGTTGACCGTTGCTACAATGATTGTTCCTGATTCATATAGAGCTTATGATTTAGAGGATAATTACTACTCTTTAGGGGCAGATATTGTGGTTAATGGTGTGGATATTTTAACACCATCATATAAAGAAATCGTTGAAGCGATTGAAGGTGTAGAAGCAGCAACGTATGTTGGAATTTTAGAATTATCTAATACCGAAAGCGATCTTCTATACCAGATAAAAATTATGGGTATAGAGCTGGATAACTACAGTACGGTGGCATTTCAAGAAGATGAATATACGAATGGTCGAGGTATTGATGACTTAATTAATTCAATTCAAAATGAAACAGATGTTATTGGGCAGCAAAACGAAATAGATTTACTAAACTTGAATGAGAATTCCACATTTATAATTAGCAACTGGGCTTTGGAAGGATCTGATGTTGTAGAGAAATTCTATCCAGTTCGTGTTGTTGATTTTTATGAGTTTTGGCCCACATTATATAATACAATTCCACAAACAACCTCAAAAGAAATCAATGTTGGTTTAATTGGTAATCTCTCTTTACCTTTCCTGATAGCAAGAAATGACTATGATGTACAAGGTAAATTGTATATTAAAGTGACTGAAGGTTACAGCATCAGTGAATTAGCCAGTATGATAGAAATTACTACCCAACATGAAACAGAAAATATTGAAGACATGGCACTCATCGCAGAAGGAACACTAAAGGCAACAGTACTATATGGAGCTTTAAATTCCAGCTTTATTGTTTCCTTGTTAATTTCTTCAGCAACACTCATTACGATGATGATTGTACAAGGAATAGAACGAGAGAAAGAAATCGCCGTAATGAAGTCTTTCGGAATAAATGCAAGACAATTATTTAGTTTCTTTATATCAGAAGCAATAATTGTATTATTATTTACTATGATTATTGGTGTAGGACTGGGAATAGGTGTATCTGTACTTTTAATGCAAGTATTAAGAATAGGTTCTAATATTCCAAATCATGAGATGGTATTCCCAGTTGTGAAAGTTGTATGGACTACACTAGCAGTCTTTGGTATAAGTTTATTGAGTACGATTATTCCAATTATTATTAACACTCGGAAAAAGATTAGCGGGGCGTTGAAATCAATTTGAAAAGTAGAGAAGTATTTATTGAATGTACAGACTTGATAAAAATCTATGCAGATGAGAAGAATAGAGTTCGAGTTCCTGCTCTTCGCGGTTTAGAAATGAAAGTATACAAAGGGGAAATTACCCTTTGCGTAGGTCCAAGTGGCTCAGGTAAATCAACTTTGCTTAATATATTAGCTGGTAATTTGAAACCTTCTGCAGGAGTTGTAATGGTCGGTAACACTGATATTGCGAAATTTACACGAGCAGAAATGGTTGATTATAGAAGGAAGCGTGTAGGTGTTGTTTGGCAACTCCCTCAAATGAATCTAGTTTGGGAATTATCTGCTTCTCAAAATATTCAAGTTCCTATGAGAATTCTTGGAATGCCTCGAGAGGAAAGAATGGCACGAACAAAAGAATTACTAGAAGAAGTAGAACTTCTGGATCGTGCACATCATAAACCCACTCAACTCTCCGGTGGAGAAATACAAAGAATTTCCTTGGCGGTGGCATTGGCTAATAAACCAGAGCTAGTAGTTCTTGATGAACCTACAGGTGAGCTTGATTCGCAAACTTCAGAGAAAATTGTTAGCTTTTTCGAAAAAATCAATGAGGATCTTGGAGTAACCATGATTCTAGCTACTCATGACAGAAGACTTATCGCTCGTGGTTATCGAACCATGCTGTTAGTGGATGGTCGTATAACCAGTGTTAGAAGAGGATTTGTCGATGAGAAGAATATTCCTGTTTTCAGCGATGCTTTCGGAGCGCTGCAAATTCCAACGAATCTCCGCGAGCTTTTCAAATCTCGAGAAGATCTTTTATTAAGTCGAGAAAGTGAGGAAGTATTCAAAATCACTGTTCCTAAAGATAATGGTCAAGAATAATTGGTTGGTCTTTTAATTTTGAGACCACCAATTTAATGTATTTACCAAATTACGTAGGTGATTTATCTTATCATCTTTCTGGGTGATCTTGTAAGATTGAGTGGAGTTTATATGCGTTTTTTGATACCTCTAATTGCAGTTCAAAATAAACGAACAAAGGATGGAACAATTTTGGGATTTCTCGCAAAACTCTTTGGAAAAGTCGATCGAAAAGTGAATATTGCTATGTGTGGATTAGACAATGCAGGAAAAACATCAATTCTCAGCTTCCTAAAACAGGGAGAATTTCGAGAAACCATAGCAACAATGGGTGTTAATCATGAGAATTTTAAGTTAGGAAAATTATCTATGTCTGTTATGGATCTAGGCGGTCAAGAAGTTTTCCGACATTTTTGGCCAGCATACATACAAAGAGCAGATATCCTAATTTTCGTTGTTGATTCTAGTGATATTAATCGTTTACCTTTAGCAAAAGAGATTTTTCATAAAGCAATAAATAATTATTGTAATCCTGATATTCCAATTCTAGTTCTTGCAACAAAACAAGACCTACCTAATGTTTGTTCGCTGGCATATATTATTCACCTCTTTCAACTAACGGGTCTATTTGATAGGACTATTCATGTTCAGAAAGCGAGTGCAATTACAGGATTAGGGATTTACGAAGCATTTCAATGGATTCACGATCAAGTGATAGAAACGAAGAAACGACGAGTGTCAAAAAATCTTACACAAATGGTTACACCCAAGCCGGTTTAATGCCTACGCAATTTTACATCAAAATGGTAAGATTCATATTATTAAAAAATAAATTAGTAATAGGAAAGATTATTATTTATCTTATAATCTTATAAATATACCATCTTATCCCTTAGGTGAAATAATTGAGCGGTTCTGAATCTGGAAAAAGTAGTATAATGAAATATGTGCCAGAGGAGAGCATGGAATTAAAGGAATTTCTTTTGAAAGTAGGGATCAAAAACCTCGATAGGCATACTATCTTAGTTAATGGTGCACGTGTAAAACTAGATCAACTTGTTGAGAAAAACGATGAAATTATCGTGCTACCAATTCTCAAAGGTGGATAGTTTTTAATTTGTAGCATTTTTGGGAATGAACTCATTCCCTTTTAGCTTTAAGTACTTTTAATTGAATTGTGTGGTTTATTGAAAGACTAATCTCTAATTATGTACTTAAACAAGTACCAAGCTGCCACAACCATCCCTATTCCTACGAAAATGAAAATAATATACCCAGAGAAATAGAGAGCGTTCCAATCTACAGACCATTGTGTTTGAAATAGTTTAACAATTGAAAAGATAGATAGGATTGGGCCAATTAGAATAAACACCATGCTAAAAGTCATTGCTGTAGCCATTTTAATGACCACCCAACCAAAGCCAGGAGCAATTTCAGCACCGGACATTTCTTTTACGTTTTTCTTTCTTCGTCTTTTTCTCTTCTTGGTAGGGGGGGCTAATGTTTCTTTTACTAGCGCTTGTTTCTTCATCATTTCCTCTGCTTGCATGTCAAGAATTAAAGATTCTTTTTCCTCTTTCGAGAGAGAGGAGAGATCCAATTCTTCATCATCATCTAATACTTGATATTCTTCTTCAGAGGTGTTTAGATTGGGCATTATCTTTCACTATCTATAACCTTTTGCCTACAAAGTAGGTATAATTTTTGAGTTAAATGTTTATGGATTTATTTCATTTTGAAAAAATATCTTAATTTTAATCAAAATTATAAATCAATTTTGGGGAAAAGAATTTAGATAACTAATATTAGGATAGGAAATAAAAACAAATAACTTAAAGAAAGCATTTAAAGCTTAATTTAATCTTTGTAAATGGAATTGCAAGGGTGTGCTATTAATAGTGAAAATCGTTCCAGATACCAGTGTGATAGTTTCTAAGCTCATCGTTGATGAAATTCTTGCTTTAGAAGGAAAAATAGAGGAAGTAATTATTCCCCACGTAGTGATAAGTGAAATTGAGAATATGGCTAATAGTCATCGATCCAAAGGATTTGAAGGATTAGAGGAGTTAAAGAATCTTCGTTTTGAATGCAAACGAATGGCTGTTCCAATCACTCTTGCTGGTGAACGTCCAAGGTTAGAACAAATCAGACTAGCTTCCTCCGGGGAATTGGATGCACGAATTAGAGACGTTGCTCGGGAATCTGATGCTGTAGTTTTCACTTGTGATAAAATTCTTGTTTCCATGTGTGAAGTCGAAGGTATTCCTGTTGAATACATAAAACAAACTCCAAAAAGGAAACCACTTATGAGAATTTTCGATTACTTTGATGATCAAACAATGTCTGTACACATTAGAGAAAAGGTCTCACCTCTTGCAAAGAAAGGAAAACCTGGAGATTGGCAATTAGTAAAGCTGAAAGAGAAACCTACAACACATGATGAAATTGATGAACTCATATCTGATATACTTTCAATAGCACGTGTTACCCCAGATTCATTCATCGAAATGGATGAACCTGGTGTGAAAGTAATCCAATTAGAATCAATGCGAATTGTCATTGCACAACCTCCTTTTTCAGATGCTCTCGAGATAACTGCAGTAAAACCAATTACAAAACTAAATTTGGATTATTACAAGCTATCTCCAAATTTGTTGGATAGATTAAAGAAAAGAGCGGAAGGTGTACTTGTTGCAGGTTCTCCAGGAGCTGGAAAATCTACCTTCGCACAAGCACTTGCGGATTTTTTTGCTGAACTTGAAAAAACTGTGAAAACTGTCGAGAAACCTCGAGATTTACAAGTAGGACCTGAAGTTTCACAATACACGACTCTTGCTGGAGATTTTAGAAAAACAGCTGATATCATGTTACTAATGAGACCTGATTTTGTAATATTTGATGAATTAAGAAAAACACCAGATTTCGAAGCTTTTGCAGATATGCGTCTTGCAGGTATTGGACTTGTAGGAGTTATACATTCCACAACAGCCATTGAAGCAATTCAACGCTTTATTGGTAGAATTGATCTTGGTATGATACCCAGTATCCTTGATACCGTTATATTTATTGAAGATGGACAAATTGGGGAAACTTTGGAATTAAGAATGACAGTGAAAGTACCTTCGGGAATGCAAGAAAGAGATCTTGCTCGACCTGTAATTGAAGTTAGAGATTTTGAAACTCACAAATTGAAATATGATATCTTTGTGTTCGGTGAACAAGTTTCAGTTATACCTGTTGGGAGTGTAAGTGGTCAAGAATCCTTACCTATGGAATCTCAAGAAAGAAAACAGATTGAGAGACTTATTCGACGTTACATTAATTCAAATCAAATAAGAATTGCAAAAATAGGTCGAAACTCTATTCGAGTAGAAGTACCTGAAGATGAAATTCCACTAATAATTGGACGCAAAGGAAAAATCATCACTGAACTGGAAAAGAAGATTGGTATGAGAATCGATGTTAAAGCATTAAACTATGATAACGAAGCACGTGATAAAAAGCAAAACTTCGATGAACTTCCGATAGATGTTCGTTTCACAAAAACACACGTAATTCTAAGCTTTCCTGAAAATTTACATGGAATAAATGTCGAGATTTCTACTAGTGAAAAAGTGTTGTTCCAAGGTTCTATTGGGAAGAAGGGAGAAATCAAAATTGAACGTGCAACAACAATAGCAAATGAAATAATAAGAATGATAAACAAAGGAGAATCGATTTCCGCAAAACAAAAATAGAAGAGTGTTATTAATTTCTTTCTTTTATTAGAAGCTCCTTTTCAGTTGCTACAATAA
>Ga0209536_100013958_pt1 | contig 11555 bp, 8 predicted proteins | sample DeeMarSeWOR28_12_FD_187461 | JGI IMG/M metagenome (GOLD analysis project Ga0209536, IMG submission 187461) | Marine sediment microbial communities from White Oak River estuary, North Carolina - WOR-2-8_12 (SPAdes) (version 2) | ecosystem: Environmental > Aquatic > Marine > Intertidal zone >... | reverse complement strand
CTAGACAGGGAGCAGTGAAAATAACTACTGGACTGTTAAAGGGACTTCCAGAAGTTTTAGAAGGCATAGATGTAGGTGTAAGAAGATTACAAGATTTAACTCCTAGACAAATAGCATTAGCTACACAGCCAGAAGCTAGAGCAGCGGCTGGAACTGCTCGTCGTGTCAGTGCTCGTCGTCGTGGGCGTTGCCACAGGACAATTCCGTAAGGACATCGAGCATGATGAAGGCTGCACGAGCATCACCGTTGGACGGCTTGCGACAACAGATGGTTCTGTTCTCGTCTGCCATACCTGCGACGGGAACTATCGCACGTGGGTGAACATCGTCCCTCACCAGACCCACCCGAAAGGATCGGTCCGGCAAATCTACTGGGGGAACCTGCACACGGAAACACCGAGTGATATGCGGGGAAAGATCCTCAAGGGGGAGGTTCCTCAGATTGCGGAGACCTTCTCGTATCTCAACGTCGCGTATCCCTGCCTGAATGAGAAGCAGCTTGCATTCGGGGAGACGACGATCATGGGGAGGGAAGAGTTGCGAAACGATGAGGGGTTGTTCCTCATCGAGGAGCTGCAATCGATCGCGCTTGAGAGATGCAGGACGGCCCGTGAGGCCATCCGGCTCATGGGGGATCTTGCGACGCAGTACGGCTACGGCGACTGGGGCGAGTGCCTGACGGTCGCTGATACCAAGGAGGTTTGGCAATTCGAAATTTTCGGGTCCGGCCCTGTCGACATAGGGGCGGTCTGGGCGGCGCAAAGGATCCCCGACGGTCACGTAGGCGTGTCAGCGAATATTCCCCGCATCAGCCAGATCGACGTGAAAGACACGGTCAACTTCATGGCTTCGGCAAACGTTCATTCGCTTGCCGAGGAGATGGGGTGGTGGGATGCCTCGAGCGGAGAGCCGTTCAGGTATTGGAAGGCCTACAGCGGCAAGAAGCCCTACTCCATCCGGGAATACTTCATCCTGAACGCCTTCGCTCCTTCCCTTGGGCTTACGATGGAGGCAGAAGAGCTTCCGTTCACCGTCAAGCCGGAGCAGAAGGTCTCCGTCAGCGACATCATGGCGATGTACCGGCAGACCTATGAGGGGACAGAGTACGATGTGACCAAGAACCTCATGGTGCCGCCGTCACGCCGTCCCCGCCCAGGACAGACCAGTGAGGAATCCGATCAGGAAGTGGAGCTGATCAAGAGCCCGATGGCAAACCCCTTTATGGGCCGCGACATGATCCGTCTCTTCAACAGTATTAAACCTGGCACTGTCAAGGACATGAGGCTGATTGCCATCGCGCGTTGTTCGTACTCCCAGATCATTCAGCTCCGAGGCTGGTTGCCGGACGAGGTCGGAGGCGTCGCATGGTTCTCCTTCGACAATCCCGCGCAGAGCCCCCGGATCCCGATCTTTGCGGGGGCCCTCGATTTGCCCGAAAGCTTCGGCGTGTGCGGCCAGCAGAAGTACAGAACGGACGCGGCCATCTGGTGGTTCCGAAGGGCGAACCGCCTCGCCACCGTGGCCTGGGGGAGGACCCGGGAGGCGATCGAGTCGTCTGTGGCGGAGTTCGAGGCCAAGGGTTTTTCGGATCTTCCGATGATCGAGCAGAAGGTGAAGGCGATGCTCAAAGACGATGGGTCCCCCGACGGGCACACGGCGGTGCGCCGCTACCTGACGCGATACACCAACGATGCCGCCCGTGCGGCGATGGTGAAGTGGTGGGAACTTGGAGACCAATTCTGGGCGGAGTTTGCACGGGGGTTCTAGAATCAGCTGACTTCAGACTACACGGCGGGGCGCCTCCAGGCGCCCCGCTGTGTGTTTCATGGGAGCACGGCTTCAAGGTAACTGTTGCCGGTCAGGCACGGGGCTGTTCTCAGTCTCAGCGGTGTAGGAACTTCCTCAGTGGAATCTCTCCCGGTTGAGAACTCCGAGGACGAGGATGAGGAAGGTGAGCCCGATTCCAGAGAGTGTGTGCAGGAGCGGGGCTGAAACGCCGAAGTTTACAATGGTGACGAAGAGCGCCAGGATCAGAAAAAGCCAGGTGGCCCATCGCTGGAAGTAGAAGAGTCCCACGAGGGAGATGAAGCCGAGGACTCCACCAATGATGAAGGAGATGTAGACGCTTTCAGAGGCACCAGGGAAAGCATCGAGGAAGTCGGATTTCTCAGCGATGGCATAGTGTGTCGCCTTTGCGGTTGACAGGGCGATAAAAAACACGATCCCCCGAAAGATCCAGCCGGCGGCGCCGAGCGAGCGCGATGATGAGCCTGGAGTCGTCATGAGGTTTTGGTCCTTTCTTCCGAGCGACGCGGCTTCCCGAGCCACTCGGCGTACAACTCTGGGCGCCGGTCGCGCAAAAACAGCGTGCGGGCGTGGGAACGGCGTGCGAGCTCGAAGTCCAACGAGGCATAGAGGATCTCTTCGTTCCCAAGTCCAGCCCGGGCAACGACCAAACCGGACGGGTCGCAGACAAACGACTCTCCCGAGAAGGTCAAACATTCTTCTTCCCCGACGCGATTGCACAAAGCGGTGAAGTACCCGTTCTGGAAGGCCGCCACGCGCATCTCTGCCTCATAGAGCCCCTCGGGCCACTCGCCGACGGCACCAGCCTGTGGAACCACGACGAGTTCTGCTCCCGAGAGCGCGAGCGTCCGCATGTATTCAGGATAGTGCCGGTCGTAGCAGATCGCGATGCCGATGCTCCCGTGGCGCGTTGCGTAGACCGGGGCTCCGTGGTCTCCTGGGGCATAGTATCCTTGTTCGTGAAAACACGGGTAGTCCGTGATGTGGACCATCCTGGTCGTTCCCAGAAGGGTTCCGTCCGCATCGATAACGGGAGTGGTGTCAAATGTCTGCGTGCCATTCCTCTCAAAGAGGTTGAGGATGACGACGACGCCGTGCTGGCGGGCAAGGGCGGCGAAGGCATCCGTTGTCGGGCCGGGGATTTCTTCGGCGTACTGGAGGATCTCCTCGCGCGCTGGTTTCTGTGGATAGAACGGCTCAAAGGCGAGTTCAGCGAAACAGATAATGTTGGCTCCGTTCTGTGCCGCGCGCGTGACGGCCGCCAGGCCCCGTTCTCGGTTGGCCCGGCGGTCGGATGAAGCACGCTGTTGGACAAGGGCGATTGTGACGGACATCGGTCTCCTTTTCAAATTACCGGATTGCCCTCGGATCGAAGGGCAGCGTACGGATGCGGACGCCCGAGGCGGCGAATATCGCGTTGCACACCGCGGGTGCCGTGGGGGGCAAGGCTGGCTCCCCGATCCCTCCCACGGGGTTGTCCGTTTCCATGATGTGTACCTCACTCCGTGGCAGATCCGCAATCGTGAAGATCCGGTAGTCGTCGAAATTGGCCTGGACGACCCGGCCGCCCTTGATCGTGATCTGGTCCTTCATGGCGGCTCCCAGGGCCATACCCACAGCACCGTCGATCTGTGCCTCGATGGTGTCGGGATTAACATATGGGCCGCAGTCGAGCGCCGTCACAATGCGGTGGATCGTCAGCACTCCTTGGGCAACTGACACTTCAGCGACTTGGGCAGCTGCGGTGCCGAAGCTTTCGACGGCTGCGATACCCCTGCCGACTCCCGCAGGGAGCGGCGTGCCCCAGCCCGCTTTCTCGGCTACGAATTCCATCGCAGCGCGTAGCCTTGGAGAGCCTCCCATGAGCGAGCGGCGGAAGGTGTAAGGGTCGCTTCCTGCTGCATGAGCCAGCTCGTCGATGAAGCTCTCGATCACAAAAGCATTCTGGGATGGGCCAACCGACCGCCAGGCGCCAAGCCGCACACCGGTTTCGATCAGATGAAAGTCCACCAGCACGTTCGGAAGGTCATACGGTGGGGTCGACCCCGCGACAACGAGTCCCCGGGAGTCGGGTCCGACGATCCGATGCGTCCAGGCAAGGGGCTTCCCCGTCTGATCGAGCCCGCCCCGCACCACATTGTAGGTCGCCGGCCGAAACCAGTCGTGCTTGATGTCGTCCGCGCGTGTCCAGACGATTTTTGCAGGTTTCCCCACGGCCCTGGACACCCGGACGGCGTCCTCGACATAGTCCGACTCCAGGCGTCGTCCAAACGCGCTTCCGCTCATGAGAACATGCACGGTGACCTTGTCGAGCGGAAGACCCAGAAGCTCCGCGGCCGTCTTCTGGGCCTGCTGGGGAGACTGAGTCGGTGCCCAGATTTCACAACGATCGCTTCGGACGTCAGCGATGCAGGTCATGGGTTCCATCGTAGCGTGGGCAACAAATGGAGCGGTGTAGACTGCCTCAAGCCTCGTCGTTGCGCGCTGGAGAGCCGCGGCCGCATCGCCCGACTCCTTGCTTACCGTTCCGGGTTCGGCTGAACGTGCTTTGAAGTTCTGCCAGATCTCCTGGCTGGACTGCGCTGCCCAGGGACCCTCCTCCCACGTGACGTCGAGTGCTTCGCGTCCCTTGAAAGCGGCCCAAGTCCCGTCGGCAATGACTGCAACTCCAGAATCGGTGGCGATCACGTCCATGACTCCAGGAACCGCCTTCGCCTTTGTGCCGTCAAAACGAACCATTGATCCACCGACAGTAGGACATCGCTCAATTGAAGCAGTCACCATGCCGGGGACTGTCATGTCTGAGCAAAATCGCGTTTCGGCAAACACTTTGGACGGGATGTCAAAGCGGGGCATCCTCTTGCCAATGATCGTGAAGTCTTTGCGATCTTTCAGCGTAACGTTTTCGGGGATGGGAAGCTTTGACGCGGCCGAGGCCAGTTGGCCGTAGGTCAGGCGTTTCCCGGAAGGATGCGTGACAGCTCCCTTCGTTGCGCGACAGCTTGCTGGATCAACATTCCACGTCTGTGCAGCGGCGCTAATGAGCATTGTCTTTGCGGTTGCGCCTGCTGTGCGCAGTTGTGTCCAGAAGCGGCGCACGCTCTGACTTCCGCCCGTACTCATGTTCCCGTACTTGGTCGGGTGGGCATCCGCTTGTTCCCAACGGACGGTCGTCCAGTCCGCCTCGAGTTCATCAGCAACAATCATCGGCAGCGCGGTGGAGGAACCCTGGCCCATTTCGGCGCGGCCGTAGATAACCGTGACGATGCCGTCCGGGGCTATCCGTAACCAGGCGTTGGGTTCGAAGCTGTCATAGGATCGACCCTCATCGGCCGCCGGAAGCCGGAATCCGAGCATGAGGCCGCCCCCTGCCACCGAGGCGACCTTTAAAAATGTGCGGCGAGAGACTGTCAGCATCGTCATTTCACACCCCCTTCAGCTGCGGAGTGGATCGCTTTGCGGATCCGCTGGTAGGTCCCGCAACGGCAGAGATTGTCCGCCATCCAGGATTCGATCTCGTCGTCGGTCGGTGAGGTCTTCTTTGCGAGCAGGGCTGTGGCCTGCATGATCTGCCCGGGCTGGCAATATCCACACTGGGGCACCTGGTGATCGATCCAGGCCTTCAGCACCGGGTGCGCCTTGTCGAGAGCCAATCCCTCGATCGTGGTGATGGCTCTTCCTTCAGCGGACGCGACGGTCGTGACGCAACTGCGTGACGGTTCCCCGTCAAGATGCACGGTGCAGGATCCGCAGATTCCCTGGCCACAAGAGTATTTTGTCCCGGTCAGCCCGAGAGATTCCCGAAGCGCCCAGAGAAGGGGAGTGTCGGGATCAACCTCTAGTGTGCGCCTGGTACCATTGACAAGTAGCGTGAGTGAAGCCATGGGCCCATCTCCTTTCGGTCACACTCATTCCAGTTTCTTAGGAACGAGCTGAAACAGATACTCATGAATCTTCTGGAATCCAACGCCGTTGTGGCCAAGCTGGTCGAGGACGTAGGCGGCACCCTGCCGGAGGATCTCCTGCTTTTCTGGAGGATTGTAGTAATCCTTGAACGATTCGGAGAAGAAGTACGGTGTGAGGCCGGGCGGCACGTTCTCGCGCGTGACCTTGACCCAGAACGGTTGATGGTGTTGCACGTAGTCGGCGATTCCTTGAAACGGGAACTCCTCGTGATAGTACGCGATATGAATGTTCCGCTCATCCCAGCCCTCACAGAGCACGTAATAATACAGCGTCATTGCGTAGTGGTAATCGTAGACGATGACGACGGCGTCGCGATCCACGGTGTTCAGGAGACTGACGATCTCCGCATCCTCCTTTACGTCGGTGTGGAAGGAATTGTACTGAATGTTCGTCCAAAAGAACACGATCGGGAATATTGCCAAGACCGCCGGCCCAACGCGCAACCGCTTGTTTTTCAGAAATGCGAAGGCCGCCTGGATGCCCTCACCAAGGTAGATGGATAACACCAGGTAGCTGGGGATGAGGTAGACGAAGATATCGATAATCGAATAGGTCAAGGCGAACAGGATATTCCCTGCGACGACAAGCAGAAGAAAGACGTTGATCTTCGCATGACGGAAGAGCACGATCCCGAGCAGGGGGAATGGGAGCAGATAGAGGAACTCTTTGACCAGAAAGCCTGCAAACAGGGGGATACGGTAGTAGAAGATCCAGGAGAGTGAATATCCCAGGATGCGCGATTTGAAATGGCCACCGGTGATGTAGTACCAGAACGTCGCGAGATCAGGAGTCTGCATCTCCATGTACGACGTCTCGGGGGCGTAATAGCGCCAGAAGAGATATGCATATTGGGCGGCTCCGAGCGCGATCACCCCAAGGACCCCAACCACCATACGGGGCTTCACAAATGCGCTGCGGTCTGTTGTCCAGACCATGTAGACTACGGCTGGCAGCGCTGTAATCATCGTCAAATGGTTTCCGAAGGATATGGCATAGAGTGCGCAGGCGGCGAAGAAGTCGAGAGTTCGTCTCTGCAAATGCCACCGGAGAAAGAAGAACACGACGAGACCGACAAAAAGGGCATTCAGGGTGTACACTTCAGCGATAACTGCCTGAGACCAAAAGGTGAGACTCAAGCCGAAGACGAGGGCCGCGATGAAACTGAACCAACGGCCGATGCCGAGCAGCACTTGGGTACGGTAGAGCACAAGACACGTCAGCACGGCAAAGACCGCAGAGAGGAGGTTCGCGCGAAACGCTACAGTCCCGATCGCAAAGAGGTGGGTGAAAACAAAATTCAGCGCGATGTAGGTCGGGTACCCCGTCTCATGGGGGGTTCCGAGGGTGTAGCCGACGAAATCGAACTTCGCGGTGTCTCCATGGTATCCGGGGCCGGGCAGTAAGGTGGAGACATAGACCGTCCCGAGGAGCACGGCCATCAGGGCGGGCAGAAACCAGGATCGGGATGTCACGGCGGTCATAGGTGTCAGCATAGGATCGCTTGGTCCTCGGGCGTGCGCGACGAGGCCGGAGGGCTGCTCCAGAATAAGCCGTACACCTCCCGGCGAATTGCTGCAAGGATCTCGATGAATCGAACAGCTGTCGGGCTTAAAACGCGCGCAAAGCCTCGATCCTGAGTCGGTTCTTCTCCTCCGCGCTCAGGCCGCGGCGATATCCAAAGACCGCGTTTTCCCAATCACCGTAGTAGGGATTGGGAATGATGATGTACCTCTTGCCGAACTCGTTGCGGAGCTGATCAACCGTGGCGGAACGATCCGACACGGATTGCCGTTCAAACAGTCCTGAAAAATCGTTGAGATTGTCTCCAACAAGGAGGACGATCGTGTACCTGTCTTCAATGTGTCTCCGACGATCAACCTTGCTTGATTCCGTCGACCGCAGGAGAAACCTCTCGGGCAGAATCTGCGGGAAACCGTATCGTGCCAGGTTTGTCATCGTCGGCTCCAGCGTCTTGGCGTCGCGATTGGAGACATAGAATATAGCGACACCGCACGAATCGGCAAACCTCAGGAACTCGACTGCCCCTGGGAGGGGAAGCGCCTCTGCCCGGTCAATCCATTCATCCCAAAAAGCGGGGAAGAGCTGATGGGTCAAGATGAGCTTCGCCTGGTGGGGACTGTTGTCGAGCAGGGTTTCATCGATGTCGACAACCACGGCCGGAGGAGAGGGGTGCTTCTGGAGGAGCTGTTCTGTCAGGCGCAGTTGGGCGAGCTGATACGCCTGGTAGTACAGCGCCTTCGCTTCGGCCGCGGTTTGGAACCACAGCAGGGCTCCGACCGACTGTTCATTCTGTTCGAGCGGCGGCGTCGCCGGGGGCTGTTCCACCCGGTGGGAGCAGGAGGGAACGCAGAGCAGGAGTGTGATGATTGCGGCAGTAGACCAGAGGTATGGCGCGCGTGACACGGAGACGGTCCTTTCTCTTCCGGCAGGGCGACGGTTGTCAGCCGAGGAGACGCTTCGCCCGCGCCAGAATGTCTTTGACGGTGAATCCGAATTCCTTCATCAAGATGTCGGCAGGGGCGGATGCTCCAAATCGCTCCATGCTGATCACCTCTCCATCCGCGCCGACGTATTTGTGCCATCCCTGAGAGGATCCGGCCTCCACGGCCAGCCGCAGGGTCCCAGGGCTCAGCACGTGCTTGCGGTATTCCTCAGGCTGCGCGTCGAAGATCTCCCACGACGGGAAGCTCACGATCCGACAGGGAACGCCATCTGTGCGGAGTTGGTGATAGGCATCCAACGTGGGATGGAGTTCTGAGCCAGAGGCCATCAAGATCAGCCGCGGGGCCTCGGGGCTCTGGTCAAGCACATACGCCCCATGGCAGAGCAGCGATGCCGGTGCGTACCGCGCACGGTCGAGGACGGGCAACTTCTGACGGGTGAGTGCGAGGGCGACGGGGCCGTCCTGTCGGCCGATGGCGTACTTCCATGCCTCGGCTGTTTCGTTCGCGTCCGATGGGCGGAGGACCGTCACGTTTGGAATCGCACGCAACGCTGCCAGATGTTCAACCGGCTGGTGCGTCGGTCCGTCCTCGCCGAGGCCGATGCTGTCGTGCGTAAAGACGTAGATTGTTCGTACGCCCATGAGTGCCGCTAAGCGGATTGAAGGGCGCATATAGTCAGAAAACACGAGGAAAGTCCCGCCGTAGGGAATCATCCCGCGGGTGAGCGCGATCCCGTTCAGGATGGCGCCCATGGCGTGTTCACGGACCCCGAAGCGGATGTTTCTCCCGGCAGGGGAGCTGGCCTGGAAGTCCGGGAAGCCCTTCAGATAGGTGTTGTTGGACGGGGTCAGGTCGGCGGAGCCCCCGATCAGCGTGGGGAGGTGAGGTGCCAGGCTTGCGAGGATCTTTCCGGACGCCTCGCGGGTCGCGAGTGATCCGGCATCGGGTGCGAACTCGGGCACGGCCTTCGCCCAATCCTCTCGCAGCTGCCCGTTGTAGGTCCGTTCGAACAGATCCGCTTCCTGTCGGTAGCTCTGGCGGTAGCCCTCGAAGAGGCGGCGCCAGGTGTTTTCGCTGGATTGCCCGACGCCTTGCGCTTTCCGGAACACCGCGAGGGCATCGTCGGGGACCTCAAAGCGGCGTTCCGGATTCCATCCGTAAGCCTTCTTTGCCAGTGCCACCTCCTCCTCGCCCAAGGGGGAGCCATGGGATTCTGCGGAGTCCTGCTTGTTCGGGCTGCCGAAGCCGATGTGGGTCCGCACACAGATCAGATGGGGGCGGTCAGAGACCGAGAGGGCGGCGGCAATCGCCTGGTCTAGAGCGCCCACGTCGTTTCCGTCCTCAACCGACTGGACGTGCCATCCGTACGCTTCGAAGCGGGCGGACACGTTCTCGGTAAAGGAGAGCGTTGTCGGACCATCGATGCTGATCCGGTTGTCGTCGTACAGGTAAATGATATTGCCGAGTCCGAGATGGCCAGCCAAGGATGCTGCTTCAGATGAAATCCCTTCCATCAGGTCACCATCGCTGACGATTCCCCAGATGCGGTAGTCAATGATGGGAGTGTCGGGTTTGTTGAATGTGGCAGCGAGGTAGCGTTCGGCAATCGCCATCCCGACACCCGTCGCAAAACCCTGCCCGAGGGGACCGGTGGTGGTTTCGACGCCCGGCGTCAAACCGAATTCTGGATGACCAGGCGTTTTACTATCCCACTGGCGGAATTCCTTCAAGTCGTCGAGGTTGATGTCATAGCCCGTGAGGTACAGGAGGGCATACAGCAGCATGCTTCCGTGTCCGGCTGAGAGGACAAAGCGGTCGCGGTTTATCCATGCAGGATTGTTCGGGTTGTGCTTCAAGTACCTGGTCCACAACACGTACGCCATGGCGGCAGCGCCCATGGGCATGCCGGGGTGGCCGGATTTGGCTTTCTGGACCGCATCCATGGCAAGTGTGCGGAGGGTGTTGACGCAGAGCAGATCGACTGAGCGTGGTTCCAGGGGTAGACTCCTTGTTGGGTGTGTGTCCTGCGTACGGGTTTCGCGAGTGTGCCAAGATACGGAAGGGACAGGGAACATTCAACGCAGCACTCGTGCAGTGCCCGCTGGAGCAGCTGGCGCCCGCTCCCCGGCGGATCCGAAGGTCCTAGGAGGGGGGGTCTGGTGTGGACTAGGTGTTCTGGTCGGGTTGGGGGGACCAGCCATAGTGCTCAAGACGGATGCGATCCCCCTTTTCGAAGATCACTCCCTCGTTGACCAGAAGCGCGTGCTGGGTTCGGTGTGAATCCCCGGTTCTTCGATGGCTGATCTTCCCCTGGGCGTTGACGACCCGGTGCCACGGAACGTCCGAAGGGCATTGCGCCATGGCTTGGCCCACCCACCTGGCGCGGGCGGCCTTGAAGTGGCGGACTGTCACCCCGGCGGGTCGCTCGATCACGGTGGCAATCTGGCCATAGGTGCAGACTCTCCCGCAGGGGATTGTACGCACAATGTTCCAAACCTGATCGAAGAACCGATGGCGCTCAGGCAAGGAAGTGAAGACGCGACGAGCTGGTCGCAGTGAGGATGCCATGGAAAGATTCGCTCGGGGTCTAGTACGCGCTCTCTTCGCTCAGCCTGACCTTCCCCCGGAATGAGCGGTAGACGAACGTAAAATATCCGGCGGTGAGGACAAATCCCAGGATCCACCAAACAAATCCCACACTCAGGCCATAGTCCTGAGCCTTCGCGTTGGCGATGGTCAGGCTGTAGGCCGGGTCGATGGACGATTTGAGGAGCACAGGGTAGCTCGCAAACGCAGTCGAGGCGAGCATGCCGATGATGAACGCCGATGACGAGAGGAAAGCCTTGCGATCATCGCCCCTCCTGTTAAAGAGGAACATCCCTGCGGCTCCGCTGACCCCGATGACGGGAAAAATCCATCCCCAGGGATGCTGAGCATAATTGTCCCAAATCTCGGGTCTGATCGAGGAGGTGGCAATCAGGGCGAGAGCGGAAGTGACCACGACAGCATACCACCCCCATGTGGAGGCCTTGCGGGCTCTCAGTTGAAGGGGGCCCTCGGTCTTGAGGGCGATGTAGTTCGAACCGTGGGTGAGGAGGGTGCCAAGAGCGACAATGCCCATCAGCACAGTAAACCAGTCAAGGATTCCGGCCTGAGGTGTCACGGTGAACGTGGTCCACAGGGGTTCGAAGAAGTAGCGTTCCGCTCCTATGGGCACTCCGCGCACGACGTTTCCCAGTGCTGCTCCGAAGAAGATCGCAAGGAGGATGCTCGCTACAGCAAACGCTCCGTCCCAGAACGTCTTCCACAGGGAGTGCT
>Ga0209536_100013957_pt1 | contig 11555 bp, 12 predicted proteins | sample DeeMarSeWOR28_12_FD_187461 | JGI IMG/M metagenome (GOLD analysis project Ga0209536, IMG submission 187461) | Marine sediment microbial communities from White Oak River estuary, North Carolina - WOR-2-8_12 (SPAdes) (version 2) | ecosystem: Environmental > Aquatic > Marine > Intertidal zone >... | reverse complement strand
CTGGAGGAACAATTATCAAAATATCCTTTTTTTGCCAAGTTGGGTGCATATTCTATTGATCCCGGGCGACCTAAAAGTGTTTTGGAGACCATGAAATATACCCAGAGTATTTTAGCGTCACCCCAGACTCCCGCCCCTCTGGTGTGTCTATTTCCTCAGGGTGAAATGCAACCTGTCAGTGTAAAGACTTTAAAAATTAGACCGGGGTATGAATGGTTATTAAAAAATCTTCAGACTGAGATTATTCCCCTCATACTGGGAATACGGGCTGAATTTTTGGAACAACAACAGCCGGAAGTTTTTTTTCAGTTTTCAACCGTCCCTAGGGAAGAATCACTAGCCCCAGAAAATATTCAGAGAGTGCTGGAAAATATTTTAGAGGAAATGCTTGAAAGTATCCTAAAGGGAAACAAAGGGAACAGAATCGCCAAGGGACGGAGGTCGGTGAATGAAATGTGGGATAGCATCCGAATGACCACCAAAAAGGTTAAGGAATAGATTTTGATCACATTTGTCGTTATTATCAATGTTGGACTTCTCATCCTGCTTACTATTACCTTGGTCAATGTTCTTACAGGTCCTTACCTGCGAAAAAAAATTACCCAGCAGGAAACACCCCGGGTATCCGTTTTGATCCCCGCCAGGAATGAAGAGCGAAATATTGAAGGATGTATCCGAAGCTTAATGCAGCAAGACTATCCAGATCTGGAAATCATCGTTCTGGATGATGAGTCTTCAGACAAAACGGCTGAAATCATTCAGCGGTTAATCATAGAGTCACCCCGATTAATCTACAAGGAAGGAAAATCTTTACCTGAAGGATGGACGGGTAAAAACTGGGCCTGTCATCAGTTAAGTGAATTCAGTACGGGAGAAATTCTCATATTCAGTGACGCAGATAATCGTTATGCAGATAACGCAATTTCCCGCACCGTGGCGAGAATGCAGAAATATAATTTAGATATGCTCTCTGCTTTTCCACAGCAAATAACCGGTTCATTTTTTGAAAAACTGGTTGTCCCGGTCATTGATCTGCTACTTTACAGCTCCCTTGTTCTATGGTTGACCTACTACGTCAAATTTCCCTCTCTGGCAGCAGCCAATGGCCAGTGGATCGCCTTCCGGGCAGAATCCTACCGGAAAATAGGGGGGCATAATATCGTCAAGGATAAAATTGTAGAGGATGTTGAACTGAGCCGCAGTTTCAAGCGCCAACAGTATAGAATCATGACCTGCGCTGGCACGGGGATTGTCTACGGTCGGATGTATCAATCAGCCCATGAGGTGTGGCAGGGATTTTCTAAGAATCTGTTCGGTCTGCTTTCCTATCGTACAATTCCCTTTTTTACCATACTTCTGGGATTTATAATCGTTTTTATTCTTCCCTATGTGCTGGTTTTTTCGAAAGAACTTTTCATCTTATCATTTTTGGCAGTGCTTCAAAACCTTTTTCTCCGTCTGAGTCTTGCTATAGGCTACAAGCATCCCCCGTTGATAAGCATCATCATGCACCCCTTTTCGATACTTTTCATTATTCTAATCGCATTGGATTCTTTTCGCAAGACTACTGTTGGCACACATTATTGGAAAGATCGGGAAATCAAGGTCAATTCACTGAAAATATAATGAGCGATATAAGCGTTTTTCACTTGTTTTTCATCATTTCCTTGCCTATATTTAAAAAAATGATATGGTATTTATGTTTCAAAGCATGAATAAAGCAACACTCTGTGCACTTGGAGATTTCTATGAATTTTTACAATATATTATGGGTTTCTATATTTGCATTAGGTGGTATATCCCTGGGTATACTGGGAATGGCCGACCTGAATCTAATCACTTTTCTTGTGGTTAATCCCAGAATTTTTAATCGCGTGATTCTTGATAGCCATTCTCTCTCTAGCGGAATTTCTTTTAAGATACAGATACCCGCTCTGCAGGAACAGAAATTATAGTAATGATTTTGTTCATTTCATACATTTGACAGACGATGAATAAAATTAAATTAGGCATTCTTTATGTTCTTTTGATTGGCGGCGGGATATGGCATGTATTAGGTGTCTTTGACACTCTGATGCGTTTCATGGCAGCACCCTTAATTATCGGACTCGGGATATGGCTTTTTTTAGAGAATTGGGCGGTCAATTCAAAATCCAATGAACTTAGATCAGAAGGCAAACATCAATTATTCCTGTGGAGTCTCTTCGTTATCATAACCAGTATGTTTATTGAAGCGCTGGGTGTTAATACCGGTCTGATCTTTGGAAAGTACGAATATGGCCACACACTTCCCCCCTATATCGGGGGGGTTCCAGTGGCCATCGGGTTTGCATGGTTAACCATGCTTTTTTCTTCAGCTGGAATCGTGCGCCACCTCCTACCCGAATTCATGACGAAAAGATCCTGGGTACAAATCTTACTGATCGGGTTATTCATGACTCTTTTTGATTTTTTTATGGAACCGGCTGCTACTAAAATGGGTTACTGGACCTGGCAGGCAAATAAGATTCCCCTGCAAAATTATCTGGCCTGGTTTTTAATTAGCATTATATTTGCCTGGCTGGGGCATTACAGCCGTGTTTTGAAGGGGAAAGTTTCAAAATTCGGCTTTCATGCATATTTTGCACAACTGGTGTATTTTGTGCTGATTTATCTCAGTTAGGAGATCGAGTATATGAAGGATACCGTAAGAGGATTATTGACAGCCCTCATTGTTATCCTTTGCTGGTGGATTAGCCTGGTCATATTATTAATGACCGATCTGCAACAAAGTCATTTGGGGATCATTCCATTGGGTTTAGTCGTACAGACTTTCTTATATACCGGTTTATTCATTACCGCACATGATGCCATGCATGGAACCGTTTTTCCAAGGAACCGCAAATTTAACGATCTTATTGGAACAGTGGCGGTGCTTCTGTACGCACTTTTTTCCTATAAAAATTTAATGAAAAAGCACTGGGAACACCATCGCTATCCCGGTACAACCAGGGACCCGGATTTTCATGCACCAGGAAAACCGGGATTTTTCTTTTGGTATCTGCGTTTTATGTCTAACTATTTATCGTGGAAGCAAATCATCGGAATGGCAATTTTATTCAATATCCTGCTCCATGCGTTCAAAATACCAGCGATTAATCTCATTATCTTCTGGATTGTCCCATCGCTGCTCAGCACCTTGCAATTGTTTTATTTTGGTACTTTTCTGCCTCACCGTCAGTTGTCCGAACCATTCAAAGATGACCATCGGGCACGAAGCAATAATTTCGCGGTGATTTGGTCCTTTCTGAGCTGTTTTCATTTTGGATATCATTGGGAGCATCACGAATATCCTCATGTTGCCTGGTGGAAATTACCTGCAATGAGACGCATTTTTTTGGCGAATCACCAAGAAAGACGATAATTTACTTAGAGAAACTTTAAATCGTTTTGGAGACAGTTCCTTTCCTTGAAAAAGTAAAAATAATTGAAATGAACCCGATTCCTGCAGATTCTTTAATATGATTCTGATGAATAAAACCTTTGTGACCATTGTACCGAAAAGACGAATAACAGTCCTTATCAGGGATTACCTTAATAATAAATAATGATGAATCTTATCCCATAGGGAGCATGAAGTGGCAAAAGCTCTCCCTATATTCGATCTGTGATCGCGGATTAACCCTGTAACTTCTGATCGACTTCAAAATCAAATCAGGTAACAATGGTCAATATGCAGCAACACTAAAATCATTGAGAACAATTTTAACCTTTTAAAATATGCTCGCGATAATACTAATTCTTTTAGCACTTACCCTGCTATCCCCGTTTATCCATCGGAATTTACCGCGGGTTAGCGGTTGGATTTTCGCAGCAGTGATCTTCAGTACTTTTCTTTTTTTTCTGAAACAGATTGGGTCTATCTCTGCCGGGAATATTCAGATGGTATTTCACCCCTGGATTCCCACACTCGGTTTTAACCTATCTTTCTATTTAGATGGTCTGAGCCTCCTGTTTGCCCTTCTGATCAGTGGTATAGGTACCCTAGTTTTTTTATATGCCAGCGGCTACTTGAAGGGTGATCCCCTGCTGGGCAGATTTTACGCTTATTTGGCTTTCTTTACCGCAGCCATGATCGGGCTGGTTTTATCGGATAATATCTTCACACTCTTTATCTTCTGGGAATTAACCAGTATCAGTTCCTATCTGCTCATTGGATTCAAAACTAAAAGTCCTGAAGCAAGAAAAGCGGCCCTCCAAGCCCTTCTGGTGACCGGTGGAGGGGGTATGGCATTATTAGGAGGTTTGATATTGCTGAATCAGGTAACATCTCAGGTGGAGCTGTCTCAAATGCTCACATGGAATAGCAGTATGAGCAATCACCCGCTTTACCTCCCCATTTTACTCCTCATTCTGCTGGGAATTTTCACCAAATCGGCCCAGGTTCCCTTTCACTTCTGGTTACCCGGAGCCATGGAAGCACCTGCACCAGTCAGTGCTTTTTTGCACTCCGCAACCATGGTAAAAGCCGGCATCTACCTTTTAGCGAGACTTAATCCCATTCTGGGGGGCACGGATGAATGGCACTTCCTCGTTACGTTTGCGGGCGCCACAACCATGTTAACAGGAGGTATCCTGGCATTACCACAAAACGACCTGAAAAAACTACTTGCTTACTCCACGATCAGTGCCCTGGGTACCCTGGTCATGTTACTTGGTTTAAGCACTGCACTGGCCACCAAGGCCGCGATGGTTTTTCTTCTAGTCCATTCCTTGTATAAGGCATCGCTTTTCATGATGGCCGGGGCGGTGGACCATGAAACCGGCACCCGGGATGTTCAATCGCTGCGGGGTTTGATAAAATTCATGCCGCTAACAGCCACTGCTGCAGGCCTGGCAGCCCTTTCCATGTCCGGATTCCCTCCCCTGCTGGGATTTGTGAGTAAAGAACTATTGTATGAAGCTAAATTACAATTGGAAGATAGCGGTTATCTGGTGCTGGTCATGGGAGTTTTGGCCAATATGATTAACGTTGCCATTGCGGTTACCGTGGGTATTCGGCCCTTTTTCGGAGAAGCTATATCAAGACTCAAAAAAATTCACGAGGCCCCCTTTTCATTATGGTTTGGTCCGCTGCTGCTGGCAGCAATCGGCTTGTTTCTGGGACTCTATCCCGATATACTTTCGAGTTCCCTCATCGGACCAGCGGTGACTGCTGTCAGGGCCGAGGGAACTTTAATTCAGCTCAAATTATGGCATGGTATCAATCCCGCCTTTATACTCAGTGTGGTAACAGTGCTCACGGGAATTGTATTATTCGGGATCAGGCCATTTTTCCGAAAGAGTGCTTCCCGGTTTAAAGCGCTCAAGCCGTTTACTCCTTCCCATATGTATCAAAGGGGTCTGGAATTTCTAGTGAAATTTGCCGGTTTACAGACCCGGATTCTTCAAAATGGGTATTTACGGGCGTATTTTATGACGATCCTTGTCACAGGCATCATTTTACTGGGTTATCAATTATTCATAACGGACATTACCGGCTTGACTCTGCCTGTGTTCACGATTTCAATTCGCGAACTGGTCCTGATCATCATCATGATACTGACAATATTCTTGATTCTAACCACACACTCTAAACTCGTGGCACTGGTTTCGCTGGGAATTGTAGGTTTCGGGATTGCACTCATTTTTGTTATTTATGGTGCCCCTGATCTGGCGATTACCCAGATTTTAGTCGAAACCCTGACGGTTATTCTGTTTGTCCTGGTTATCTATAGATTACCTGAGTTCCGGCAATTTTCCTCCCGGCTGGAAAGATTTCGCGATGCGATTCTGGCAATCGCAGCGGGACTGGTGATGTTTTTTCTGATTTTAAAAACCACCGCCATTCAGTTTCATCCTTCAATTTCAGATTATTTTGCCAGAAACAGCCTCACCCTGGGTTACGGTAGAAACGTTGTCAATGTTATTCTGGTTGATTTCCGGGCTCTGGATACTCTCGCGGAAATTAGTGTGTTAGCGATTGCGGCTATCGGTGTGGTGGCATTGATCAGACAGGTCCGTAAGGGGGGGGAATAACCTATGAATTCGCTGATTTTACAATACGGGGCAAAATACCTGCATCCGCTGCTTTTGGTCATATCCCTCCTGATTCTGTACCGGGGGCACAATTCTCCGGGCGGAGGATTTATAGGGGGTCTGCTGGCAGCTTCCGCTTTTGCCCTGTATGGCATTGCATTCGGTCTCAAGCAGGCTCAAAAGAAATTACGATTTGATCCAGCTTCACTGGTTGTCTCTGGACTCCTGGTTGCACTAAGCAGCGGTCTGTTACCAATGCTCTCTGGAAAGTCATTTCTGAGTGGCATGTGGACAACTATTTTAACTCTGAAACTTGGAACACCCCTATTGTTTGATATTGGCGTATATCTGGTCGTTATGGGCATTCTGCTAAAGATCACTTTTACTCTGATGGAGGACTGAAAATGGAATTTATGTATGCTCTCCTGGCCAGCGTCTTATTTGCGGCAGGTATTTATTCCATCCTTCGCCGAAGTCTGGTAAAACTATTGATTGGCATCATTTTATTGAGTCAATCCGCCAATTTATATATTTTTATTGCCGGGGGATTAACTCCTGCCTCACCCCCGTTAATTCAGGAAAGTAATCAGGCATTAATACAACCTTATGCCGATCCTTTACCCCAGGCGCTCATCCTTACTGCAATTGTTATTAGTTTTGGCGTGGTCGCTTTCTTTTTGGTACTTCTCAAGAGAGTGTATCAGGTGGTTCAGACGGATGATTTGGATGATTTAAGAGGGACAGATTAAATGAATGATCTTCTCATCCTTCCAATCATTTTCCCGCTCCTGACCGCTATTCTATCTCTGATGTTCCGGAAACAGCTGAATATTCAGAGAATCTTTGGTCTCATCGGTACCGCTGCCTCTTTGGGCAGTACGCTTTTTATTTTTCATATTGTACATTCAGAGGGAATTCAGGTACTTCAATTGGGAAATTGGCCCGCTCCATTCGGAATTACTTTCGTGGCTGATTTATTCAGTTCCATCATGCTCATCCTGGCCAGCCTAACCGGATTCCTGGTCCTCATTTACGCCATAAGTAGCATCGATCCTCAAAAACAGCGCAGAGGATTTTATCCCCTGTATCAATTTTTACTGATGGGTGTATCTGGTGCTTTTTTGACCGGGGATATCTTCAATCTCTATGTGTGGTTTGAAGTGATGTTGATTTCTTCCTTTGTTTTGTTGGTTCTGGGGGGTGATCGTTCTCAGATGGAGGGCGCAGTAAAATATGTAAGCCTTAACCTTTTTTCCTCCATATTATTTTTGGTGGGAGCCGGAATTCTTTATGGGAAAACCGGCACCCTGAATATGGCAGATTTATCCTTTAAGTTGGCCCAGGAACCCGAATCTGCGCTTATTAATTCTACTGCGGTATTATTTTTTATTGCGTTTGGAATAAAAGCCGCCGTATTCCCCTTGTTTTTCTGGTTACCGGATTCTTATCACACACCGGCTGCGGCGATTTCGGCCCTATTTGCCGGACTCCTGACCAAAGTTGGTGTTTATGCCATCATCCGGACTTTCAGCCTTATTTTCGTTAAAAATCAGGATTTTTTCCTAACTGTTTTACTCATATTATCTGGTTTAACCATGCTCAGCGGGGTTTTGGGAGCGGCTAGTCAGAATGATATTCGAAAAATCCTGTCATTTCACATTATCAGTCAGATCGGATATATGATAATGGGAATGGCATTCTTCACGCCGCTGGCCTTGGCAGGCACCATATTCTATATCATCCATCATATCATTGTCAAAACCAACCTATTCCTCATCAGTGGTGTGGTTCGGTCAATATACGGCACTGAACAGTTGTCCGAAATTGGAGGTTTATATAAAAAATATCCACTCCTGTCTATTCTGTTTGCCATTCCGGCTTTTTCGCTGGCGGGCATTCCCCCGCTTTCAGGTTTTTTTGCGAAGTTTTCACTAATTTGGGCTGGAATGAATATTCAACAATACCTTCTGGTTGCAATTTCGATGCTGGTTGGAATTCTAACCCTGTATTCTATGACCAAAATTTGGTCGGAGGCCTTCTGGAAAGAGAAACTTACAGAATCCGCTTCGCCGGTCATGGAAACAGCCAGGAAATATCGACCTGCGATGATTTTGCCAATTGCATTATTTGCCATATTAACTCTCTGTATTGGTCTTTTCGCGGAACCCATATTTCAACTGGCATCTCAAGCTGCGGCTCAGGTTTTAAATCCGGGAGAGTATATATATCATGTGCTGGGGATTCAATGAAAATGAATGCTATCATCCGAAAAATTTATAAAATCCTTTCTTTCTTTATTTTTTATGTCAAGGAAGTCATTCTGGCGAATTTCAAGATGGCATATCTTATTTTATCGAGAACACCGAATCTAAAGCCCGCCATCATCGCCATTCCCCTGGAGACCCAATCGGAAGTACAAATCGCCTTACTGGCTAACCTGATCACTATGACACCGGGATCTTTCAGTGTCGATGTATCCCATGACCGTACAGTGTTATATGTTCATGTACTGGACAATTCCGACCCGGAATCCGTCAAGCAATCCATTCAGAAAGGATTACAGCAAAAAGTAAAGGAATTATTTCAATGAGCGCAATTTCCTCAGGTCCAATGGGATGGGCCATGTATCTGAGTTATCTTTTTTTAATCATGTCATTTATCCTGACATTTATAAGATTTGTGAAGGGTCCGTCCATTGCCGACAGAATTGTGGCATTTGACCTGATGGTCATTATCATGATGGGCATTATTATCCTTTTTAGCATCAGAGTCAGTAAAATTGTCTTTTTAGATGCAGTCATCATCATGGCGCTGATTTCATTTTTAGGGACCGTTGCCTATGCCAGATATCTGGAGAAGGGAGCCTCAAAATGACGGAATTCATTGTATCCCTATTTCTGGTTACGGGCTCATTTTTCATTTTTATCGCTGCCCTGGGAATCACCCGTTTACCCGACCTGTTTACCCGTATGCATGCCAGCGCCAAAGCGTCTTCCCTCGGTATCGGTCTGCTGGCCATTGCTGCGGGTATCACCTTTTCTCACCATTGGGTCTTGCTGCAGTCCGTTTTAATTATTTTATTCATTTTTCTTACAGCGCCCATTTCGGCCCATATGATTGCCAGAGCGGGTTATCTCCTAAAAGTGCCACTTTGGAAAGCCACCGTGCGGGATGAACTCAAAAACCGATATGACCTGAAGAATAAAATATTGCGTTGTCCTGAGGAAAAATAGCGTATCTGTTAATCAAACAAAATGTTAATTCGTTTTTGGAGGAGTAGGAAGTATGAAATGGTCTTTTAAAATTTGGGAATACCGGGGAATTCCCGTTAAAATACATGCCACCTTTTTATTAATCATCATCTGGGTGGCAGCAAGTCACTGGCTCCAGGGCAACAACTTGCCAATGATGCTTTACGGTATTGCATTTGTCCTGGCTTTGTTTGCCTGCGTGGTATTGCATGAATTCGGACATGCCCTGATGGCTCAGAAATTCAATATTAAAACCCGGGATATTACCCTTCTTCCCATCGGCGGTGTAGCCAGGTTAGAACGGATGCCCGATGATCCCAAACAGGAGCTGTGGGTGGCTCTGGCAGGTCCGGCAGTGAACGTTGTGATCGCGGGAATATTATTGCTGGTTTTACTACTGACCGCAACCTTGGAACCATTATCTCATTTAGGACTTACCTCGGGATCGTTCGTCGAAAGGCTTATGGTGGTCAATGTCTTTCTGGTAGTATTCAATATGCTCCCGGCATTTCCCATGGATGGTGGTCGTGTTCTACGCAGTCTGCTGGCCATGCGCATGGACTATGCCCGGGCTACTCAGATTTCTGCCTCAATTGGCCAGGGCATGGCATTTTTATTTGGTTTAATTGGATTCTTTTCCAATCCTTTCCTGATATTTATTGCCCTTTTTGTCTGGATAGGAGCTACCCAGGAATCACATATGACCCAGGTGCGCACAGTTTTCGATGGCATTCCAGTTAAGTATGCCATGATAACAGATTTCAAATCTTTGTCCATCCGTGATACATTGGCCCGAGCAATCGAGCTGATCCTGGCAGGTTCACAACAAGATTTTCCGGTGCTGGATCAGGAAAAGGTGGTTGGAATTCTGACGCGCAAACAGCTCATGAAGGCACTGGCAGAGCATGGTCAGGCATATCCCGTGGGTGAGGTGATGGAAACGAAATTTGAGCAGGGAGAAGCCAGTGAAATGTTACAAACCGCACTCAATCGGTTGCAAAATTGCAACTGCCACATTATGCCTATTCTTACCCAGGGGAAATTAGTGGGTATTCTGAATATGGAAAATGTGGGAGAATTTATAATGATCCACTCCGCACTTAAGAAATCCGTCGGAGCTGGTACGCAATACGCTTAGAGAGGCAACCGGCCAGGCCTGATTGAAATCTGGAGTCAGAAAAATTCAGCAAAAACAGATGCATAGAAAGAACTGGTCTGATTATATTTATTAGTAAAAGAAATTCAAAATATTCATAGCTGAAGTACTGTTAAACGGCCGTGGACCTGATGAGTTGATCCTGCAGGTCTCAGGAGTGACATTTTAAGTTAACCTGCTGCTGGGGATATAACATGGAAATTCCCTTACTCAAAGATATAATTATCATCCTGGGTTTGAGCATGGTGGTACTCTACCTGGGAAATCGGCTGAAGATTCCTGCCATTGTGGGATATCTGCTGACCGGCATGGTAAGCGGTCCCTCCGGATTTGGACTGGTAAAAGCCGTTCATGAAGTGGAAATTATGGCTGAGATCGGGATTATTTTACTTTTATTCACGCTGGGACTGGAATTTAGTCTTTCAAAGCTGACCAGACTCAAGAAAGCGGTGTTGATGGGGGGAACAATCCAGGTCTTTTTATCAGTTGCTGCCGTGACCGGTATCTTTTTGTTATTGGATATTAATCTGACTCAGGCGCTATTTCTGGGATTTTTAGTAGCTCTCAGTAGTACCGCCATTGTCTTAAAAATTTTGCAGGAAAAAGCAGCCCTTGATACGCCGCATGGCAATTCAACGATTGGTATTCTCATATTTCAAGATATTGTTATTGTACCGATGATCCTGCTGACGCCCCTGCTTGCAGGTAATGAATCGGAGAGTTTCTCACCGCTCACCTTTGGATTGAAACTGGTGTCACTTTTTATTATCCTTTTTGTGGCACAGAAATGGTTGATTCCCTTTTTATTACATCAGATCACCCGAACCCGGAATCGGGAATTATTCCTGGTGAGCATTGCTTTCCTGGCCTTTGCCATCGCCTGGCTGACATCCCAGATAGGATTATCGCTGGCATTGGGCGCATTCCTCTCTGGATTACTGATTTCGGAGTCGGATTATAGTCATAGTGCACTTATATCGGTGCTTCCATTGAGGGATATTTTCATGGGTTTCTTCTTCGTTTCCGTGGGCATGTTACTGAACTTTCAGACTGTTATCGATTATCCGGGACTCATCCTAATCCTCTTTGGA
>Ga0209536_100013956_pt1 | contig 11555 bp, 10 predicted proteins | sample DeeMarSeWOR28_12_FD_187461 | JGI IMG/M metagenome (GOLD analysis project Ga0209536, IMG submission 187461) | Marine sediment microbial communities from White Oak River estuary, North Carolina - WOR-2-8_12 (SPAdes) (version 2) | ecosystem: Environmental > Aquatic > Marine > Intertidal zone >... | reverse complement strand
TGCTCCTGGATGTGCTGACCGGTGCCCTGTTGGGACAGCACGCCATGGCGCTCAGCCTGGTCGCCTATGTGTGCGTGCGGCTGCACCAGCGCATACGCATTTACCCCATGTGGCAACAATCACTTACGGTGCTCGTCCTGCTGATCCTGCACCAGTTGCTGACCCTCTGGATAGACAGCATCATCGGCCGTCCGGGTCGCCCTTTGACGTACTGGACGCCGTCGCTGATTGGTGCGACATTGTGGCCGCTGGTCTTCCGCGTCATGACAGCCCTGCGCATCAATTTTTCGGTACAGTGATTCATGCCGGTACAGGTCACCATCAAAGATTATATCTTCGAGAGTCACCTCTTCATGCAGCGATCGGTTCAGGCACTGATATTTGCCGCAGTGCTGATTGCCGTTCTTGTCGGTCGATTGGTGTACCTGCAAGTGCTGGCTCACGAGCACTACATCACCCTTTCCGATGACAACCGCATCAAGATTCTGCCCCTGCCGCCCAACCGCGGACTGATTTTTGACCGCAACGGCTTGATCCTCGCAGATAACCTGCCCTCGTATCGACTGGAACTCACACTGGAACAGATTCCCGATATCGACGCCACGCTGAATGCCCTGTCGGAATTGGTCAACATCCGCGACATCGACCGCAAACGTTTTGAAAAACTGCGTCAGCGTACGCCGGTTTTCAAACCGGTGGCGCTGCGCTTTCACCTCAGCGACGATGAAGTCGCCCGATTTGCCATCAACCGACACCGTTTTCCGGGGGTTGATATCGTCGCCGGCCTCTCCAGGCACTATCCGCACGGTCCACTCGCGGTGCACGCCCTCGGATACGTCGGGCGCATTGACGAGCGGGATCTGCAGCGCATTGACGCTTCCGATTACAGCGGTACCACGCACATCGGCAAAGTCGGGATCGAAAGAACCTACGAAGACGTGCTGCATGGTACTGTCGGCTACAGGCAGGTGGAGACCAATGCCGAAGGGCGTATTCTGCGGACCCTGGTCCGCACCCCTCCGGTGCCGGGGGAGAATCTGTATCTGACCATGGATGCGGAACTGCAGAGCGTCGCCGAACAGGCTTTTGAGGGGAATGCCGGGGCTGCCATCGCCATCGATCCGAGTAATGGCGACATACTGGCTTTCGTCAGCCAGCCGACTTACGATCCCAACCTGTTCGTCAATGGCATAGACACCGAGACCTACCGGGCGTTGCGCGACGACAGCCAGCAACCGCTGTTCAACCGCGCCTTGCGCGGCCAGTACCCGCCGGGTTCAACCCTGAAACCCTTTGTCGCCCTGGGCGGTCTGGAACAGGGCATCACCAGTGAACACGCCGACACCTACTGTCCGGGTTTTTACAGATTGCCCGGCAAGGCGCGTAAGTATCGTGACTGGAAGCGCACCGGGCACGGCACCGTCGATTTAACCGATGCTATTGCCCAGTCCTGCGATGTGTATTTTTACGATCTGGCCCTGTCTATGGGCATCGACCGTATGCACGGCTTTCTCTCTCTGTTCGGCTTCGGCGAACGCACCGGCATCGATATCATCGGTGAATTGCCGGGCCTGCTGCCTTCCCGGCAGTGGAAGCGCGCGGCACGCGGCCTGCCCTGGTTCCCGGGTGAAACCCTCATCGCCGGTATCGGCCAGGGATTCATGCTTACCACCCCGGTGCAACTGGCCAGTGCCACGGCGACCCTGTCACAGATCGGTCACCGACTAACACCACACATCGTGGCTTCGACGCAGCGCTACGACGACATCGAGCTGACCCCGGTGCCAATTGAACCACTGGCGGACACCCCCGTCGAAGACCCGCATCATTGGACCCGCGTCATTGACGCCATGCGCGAAGTCGTGCACGGCAAACGCGGCACCGCCCGGAAAATCGCCGAGGATATTCAATTCGACATCGCCGGAAAAACCGGCACCGCTCAGGTCTTCGGGCTCAAGCAGGAGGAAAAATACGAGGCCGACAAACTGGCGAAAGAACTGCACGACCACTCCCTGTTCATTGCTTTTGCGCCCGTCGACGAACCGCGTATCGCCGTCGCTGTTGTCGTCGAGCACGGCGGCAGCGGGAGCGCCGTAGCCGCGCCGATTGCACGCATCATCCTTGACCAGTATCTGATAGAAAAACCCTCATGAGCACATTACTCGATACCAGCCGCGAAGATGCCAGTAAACGGGACTGGCAGCATATCCTGCACTTTGATGCGGCGTTGCTGTTCGCCCTGCTTGCCGTCGCGGCACTGGGACTGTTCGTGCTGTACAGCTCGGCCGGGGGTGACAATCAACTGGTGACTCGCCAGATCGTTCGCCTGGGGATCGCCTTCGGTGGTATGGTCATTGTTGCCCAGCTTCGCCCTCAATGGCTGCAACGCTGGACCCCTTGGCTGTACGGACTCGGGCTGGCGCTGCTGATCGCCGTGCTGCTCGTGGGTGATATCGGCAAGGGTGCACAGCGCTGGCTCGACCTGGGCTTTATTCGCTTCCAGCCGTCCGAAATGATGAAACTCGCGGTGCCTATGATGGTCGCCTGGTATCTGTCCGACAAGCGCCTGCCGCCAAGCGGCTCCAGACTGCTCATCGCCGGTGCCCTGATCGTGGTGCCGGTCGTACTGATCGCCGTTCAGCCCGATCTCGGCACCTCCTTGTTGATTGCCAGCGCCGGTTTCTTTGCCCTGTTTCTGGCCGGCCTGTCATGGAAATTGTTGGGCGGCCTGGGGTTGCTGGCTGCCGCCGGTGCTCCGGTGCTATGGCATTTCATGCACGACTACCAACGCCAGCGTGTTATCACCTTTCTCAACCCGGAACAGGACCCATTGGGCACGGGCTACCACATCATCCAGTCCAAAATCGCCATTGGTTCCGGCGGGCTGTTTGGCAAGGGCTGGCTGAACGGCACCCAGGCGCATCTGGAATTCCTGCCCGAACGATCCACCGATTTTATTTTCGCCGTCCTGGGCGAAGAATTCGGCCTGTTCGGGATCGTCGTATTGCTTCTGGTCTACAGTACTATTGTTATTCGCAGCCTGTACATCGCCACGCAAGCCCAGGATACCTATGGGCGTCTGCTCGGCGGCAGCCTGACGATGACGTTTTTCATATATTTCATCGTTAATACAGGTATGGTAACGGGTCTGTTGCCGGTCGTAGGATTACCGCTGCCATTGGTTAGCTACGGAGGCACTTCAATGGTGACCCTGATGGCAGGTTTCGGTATCCTCATGTCCATTCATACACACAGGAAGCTGTTAGCTACGTAAGGAAATCAGGTGCTACAGAACAAATTTGCAGTTGCATGGCTGGCGAGCCTGTTGGGGGCGCTGGTTGCAAGTCCGGGTTGCGCCGGAAACTTTCAGGACAACCCGGACGTTCAGGCGTTCATAGAGGAAATGGAGGAGCGCCACCAGTTCGACCGCAAGGAGCTCGAAGCGCTTTTCGACCAGGCTAAAAAGCGTGACGACATTATTGCGGCCATTTCGCGACCGGCGGAGAAAACCAAACCCTGGCATGAATACCGGAATATTTTTCTCACGCCAAAGCGAATCGACGGTGGCGTCAGCTTCTGGAAGGAAAACGAGGCTATTCTGAAACGGGCGGAACAGGCCTATGGTGTGGACCCCGCCGTCATTGTCGCCATCATTGGCGTGGAGACCCGATATGGCGCCAACACCGGCTCTTACCGCGTTATCGATGCACTCTCAACCCTGGCTTTCGCATACCCGCCACGCAGCAAGTTCTTTCGTTCAGAACTCGAGCAGTTTCTGATTCTTGCGCGCGAGGAAGACGTCGACGTGCGTAAAGCCAAGGGTTCCTATGCGGGTGCCATGGGCTATGGACAGTTTATCCCATCCAGCTATCGTGCCTATGCGGTGGATTTCAGCGAGGACGGCAAACGCGATTTATGGGGAAGTCTTGAGGACATCGTCGGCAGCGTTGCCAACTACTTTGATCGCCACGGCTGGAGCGCTGGTGAACCAGTCGCCAGCAAAGTGAACAGTACTTCGCAGGTCGACAGTTCCCTGGTAGCCAAAAACACCAAACCAGGCAAGAAAACAGCGGGCGATTTCAGCGCAGCAGGGGTTGCCACCGACCCGCCTCTGCCAGAGGATCAGTCAGTCGTGCTGCTGGAATTTGAGCAGACAAACGGACCGGAATACTGGCTCACGGCTAACAACTTTTATGTGATTACCCGCTATAATAGGAGCCCGCTATATGCGATGGCGGTCTACCAACTGAGCGAGGCGATACGGGATGCCTATCAGAAAAGCTGATTTCAGCGGCGCAGCGTCATGACCCTGGCAAGAGGCACACTAGCCGCTCTCGGTTTCGCCACGCTGCTGGCGGCCTGCTCGACCACCCAAAAACAGCCTGCCGGCAGCCGCTACGCACAGTCCCACGATGGTGCGCCTGATCGCGCCGTCGACGTCTCCGGTATCAAGGACGCCATCCCACGCGTCGAGCCGAAAAGCCGTTACGGCAATCCTGCGTCATACGTGGTATTCGGCAAGCGATATCACACGCTCAGCAGCAGCGATGGCTACACTCAACGGGGCATCGCGTCCTGGTACGGCACCAAGTTCCATGGCCACCGCACCTCCAGCGGCGAACCCTACGACATGTACCAGATGTCGGCGGCACACAAGACTCTGCCGTTACCTACCTATGCACGCATCACCAACCTGAACAACAACAAGAGCGTGATCGTAAAAATCAACGACCGGGGCCCCTTCCACGACAACCGTATCATTGATCTGTCCTATGCCGCTGCCGCCAAGCTGGATATTCTCGGTAATGGCACCGGACTGGTGCAGGTAGAGGCTATCGATCCGAGATCATACAGCCCGCAGTCCACGAGCCCCACACTGCTGGCCAGTAAACCAAAAGTCTCGGGCACAATACAGACAGTCAAGCAGACGGAGCCTGCAAGCAGCGGATACAAGCCTACCTTATATCTGCAGGTGGGAGCCTTCGCCAACCGCGGCAACGCGGAACGACTGAAGAAACGCCTGAGCTCGAGTGAGCTGCCGGGTCACCTGCTAATCAGTGAAGGCCTGTCCAACGAGAAACCTATCTATCGGGTTCGTATTGGCCCGCTGGCCAGTGTCGAAACCGCCGACAGACTTACGCAATTGCTGGTAGCCCAGGGTATTGAGTCACCCAGAGTGGTTATTGACTGATCGAGTCTGCATTGAAAATCACCTGGCAAGCGCCGACAATGTAGCGCTTGATCAACAGAATTCCGGACCCATGAAAAGAATCCCCGCGTTACACTGCCTGTTCCTCATTTTCAGCTTTGCGACCGCCCCCTGGAGCCTGGCGGCAACGCCCGTGCCAAAGGCGCCCGCGATCGCCGCCAACGGCTATCTGCTCGAAGATTTCCACAGTGGTCAGTCGATTGCCGACAAGAATGCCGACCAGCCGATGGAACCGGCCAGCATCACCAAGCTGATGACCGCCTATGTCGTGTTTACGGAAATCCGTAATGGCTCGCTGGGACTTTCAGACAAGGTTCGTATCAGCGAAAAGGCGTGGCGTACCGAAGGCTCGCGCATGTTCGTCGAGGTCAATACCCAGGTGAGCGTCGCCGAGTTGCTCAAGGGCATGATCATTCAGTCCGGCAATGATGCCACCGTGGCGCTGGCGGAACAGATCGCCGGGACGGAGGACAGTTTTGCCGCCCTGATGAATCACCACGCCAAAGAGCTCGGCATGACAAAGAGCAATTTCGTCAACAGTACCGGCCTGCCGCACAAGGATCACTACACCACGGCACGTGACATTGCCCGCATTTCCCGAGCGATGATCAAAGAGTTCCCTGAATACTACCAGTGGTACGCGGAGCGCGAATTCACCTATAACGAGATCACCCAGTACAACCGTAATAAGCTCTTGTGGCGGGACGAATCCGTCGATGGCCTGAAAACCGGTCACACCGAGTCCGCCGGCTATTGCCTGGTGACTTCCGCCGAACGTGATGGCATGCGTCTGATCAGCGTCGTGCTGGGCACCAAGAGCGAGGAGGCACGTGCCGATGCCACTCAGTCCCTGCTCAATTACGGCTTCCGCTTTTTCGAAACCCACAAGCTCTACGATGCTGACAACAAACTCACCACCGCACGGGTCTGGAAAGGTGCCACCGAGTCGGTCGATCTAGGACTGGACAAAACCCTATATGTCACCATTCCGCGCGGTGAGTACAATAATCTCGATGCCGCCATGCAGCTGCAGGAGCAGATCATCGCACCGGTCTCGCAAGGACAAGCGCTGGGACAGGTGGTCGTACGGCTGGCCGACAAACTGGTCTCCGAGCAGGAGCTGGTGGCGTTGCAAGCGGTCGAGGAAGGTACTTTCTGGCAACGCATCGTCGACGAGGCCATGCTTTATTTTGAATAGCGGTTTTTCGATCCTCTGCAGAGCCATGAACCGGTGATCGCACGCGGTTTCTGCGGGTGCATTTCAAACACCGCTGGCGAAGAACCGGGCTCAACAATCTGAGCGCTGGGATGCCGCCCGCTCGCCAATATCTGCCACCAGGAAACGCGATCCCCGAATGACTACAGTCTACTTGAACGGAAAATTCCTGCCGATCGAGGCGGCCTGTATCCCGGTCACTGACCGCGGCTTCCTGTTCGGCGATGGCGTCTATGAGGTCATACCAGCCTATGGTGGAAGACTCTTCCGGCTTGCGCAGCATCTGCAAAGACTGCAGAACAGTCTGGACGGCATCCGCCTCGACAATCCGCACAGTAACAGGGAATGGAGTGCGATCCTGAACAAGCTGCTGGAGCGCAATCGTGCACTGGCCGGCCCGGACGATGATCAATCGGTCTACCTGCAGGTCACACGCGGCAGCGCGGCAAAACGCGACCACAGTTTTCCGCAAGACGTGGTACCCACCGTGTTCGCCATGAGCAGCGCCATCAGCGAGCCTGAGCCGGCGGTTATGGAACAAGGTATCGCAGCGGTTACACTCGATGACATACGCTGGCAGTATTGCGATATCAAGGCCGTTACCCTTTTAGCCAATGTCTTACTGAGACAACAGGCCCTCGACCGCGGCGCCGGTGAAGCCATACTGCTCCGCGAGGGGCGGGTCATAGAAGGATGCGCCAGCAATGTGTTCGTGGTTGAGAACGGCACCATCCTGACACCTGCCAAGGGGCCGGAAATGCTGCCAGGAATCACCCGCGACCTGGTGCTGGAACTCGCCCAACAGCACCAACTCCCCTGTCAGGAAACCGACATTAGCGAGGCCCGGCTGCGGGAAGCCGATGAGATCTGGATAACCAGTTCCACCCGGGAGGTTGTGCCGGTCACGCTGCTGGACGGAACAGCGGTTGGTCGAGGAGCGCCGGGGCCGCTATGGAAAACCATGATCGGTTTTTACCAGGCCTACAAGGAATCGATTCGCAAGGGCACCGCCGAATAGCGCGGCAGCGCTGGTTCATCAACGAAACCGGCAGGCAGTACCAGGATTTCTTTCACCTACCGCCGCCTTGTTATGCTCTCGATAATTTAATTTTTCTGGTATCTCGAACCTATGCGGTAACTCAAGGCCAGCGAGCCGAAATCCTGACCATCGTTTTGCTCACGAAATTCGGGTGAACGGAAAGTATGGACGTAACTCAGTACCACGCGGCGGTAGCGGATGCCGAAACCCGCGTAAATCTCGCCGACGAGGGGTTCGCGTTTCACGCCGGTATCAAAGTTCTCAAAGACCGGGCCGTCCAGTGTAATGTCGTGGGCCACCGCTGCGCCGCGCCCTCCGGCTAGTCCGTAGATGGACCAATCGCTCTCTCGGCGGCGCCCTGTCTTGAAAGGCTGATGGGAATATGCCGTGACCAGCAAGCGGGGGTCCGAAAAATCAACCGGCAAATTCCAGCCGAAACGTATCAACGCGCCGACGTCAGTATCGGTGCGAAAGTTGCCGATCGCAAGCCGCCATTCGCCAAAGCCATCGATGGCAAAATCGCCTCTTTGTGTCTCGAGAAATGTCAGACGTCGCTTCTGTGTGTAGTAAATGTTAAAGGTCGGTTCCGATGGAATCTGGCTGTCCCAGCCTTCGAATTTATCGATACCGCGAACGTCGTGAACAAAGTCCTGTGTTTGTTTCGCGTAAGCCCTTCTCCCTGTGGTTCCCAAGGCAAGATCAACAGAATTCTGCGCATGGGAGTCTTTTGTGTGAATCGAGAGGCTTACGCCTAACCATCCCGCGTAAGGCCGCTCCCCTGGCGGCGCCTCGGGGGCGTGCGGATCCTCCGGGGTAAACATGAGCTGAGTAATAGAAAAACCATAGTTGTACTCTACCTCCTTGGGATCATCGAAACCGGAAAGCCTCCTGAATATCCGCAGACTGTCTGCGTCACCGCTGAGTTTCCGCAAGGCGTTCTGGAGGCGACCGAACTCCTTCGGGTCACGTGCGCCAGAGATCCACGACAGGCGCGCCCCGTTGCTGTAATCCTGATCGGAGCCACCGAATAGATCGTTATCGAGATAAAAAGTCAGATACGCATTGCCCCGGTCGGGCAGAAAGTTAAACGCCTGGGCCAGCGCAAGACCGGGCATTACTACCAAGAGTAACGAACCGGCCAGTGCGCGAACAGTATCTCTCAAAGCCTTGATCACCAAGCTCAGGCGGCAGGACCGAAAACCGCGGCCAGTCCAACCGCTCGGTTTTAAAACTCTGCACCGCATGCACGCCGACTCTAGATACTTCGCAGAACTGAAGCACTTGCTTTGTGAGAGGATACCATTTCAGGATCGATTTTATCCGACGGCTTGTGCCTGACCAGTGAGACATTTAGGCGCTTGGCCTGATTTACTCGATACCGTTCGTGTTGTCAGCGATTAATTCCCTCTACTCAAAAATGCCATGCAAATACCAGCGCCGCTCGCCGTCGAGTTCGCGATAAATCCAGTAACGGGCACCGGCAGGATTTATGGCGACAAAATAGTCACGCGCCACATCCTGTTCATCCCACCACCCTGATTCGATACGCTCCCGGCCAGGTCGCAGTTTGAGCTCACCTTGAAACTGGGGCAGCCCGCTGCGGGTTTCGAGCTGTCGTGGCACGGGTAGCAGCCATAGCGGTCTCTGCCGACCATTAATGTCTTTCCGGCTGTGGCCAGGTTCACTATGGCACCAGGCATATTCGGGCCGGTGTTCGGCGACGGCACTGATACCTTGCACAGCCTGATCACCCAATCGTGCGCGTAGACGATCGAGCAAATCAACCCCTCCCTCCCCATCAGTTTTATCGAACAGCTCCAGTGATTGTGCATCGAGTCTCGCAATGTCCTCCGCACGAAGCTCGACTGCAATCACAGGTCCCTGCAGTTCCAATCGTTCCAGGCGCTCACGTAACAGGGTGGTGAATGTTTCTGCATCCCTGCTCTGCTTGTGCATACCTATACACAAGGATGTATGCGTCCCTTCTCGATGGGATAAGGCAATATAGAATGTCTGAATCCCTGCGCCCAGGCCCCGCAACCAACCACACAGTTCCAGTACCAGTCTTTGCAAGGCAAACAGCAGCGCCTGTGTGTGCTCGACTTCCGACGGCAGCTGCAGGCGGTGTTTAAATTGTGGGGGTGGCCGATACAGGTCCTGTGGGTCCGGCTGACGACCCAGCATGCGATCCAGATACAGCAGAGTTTGCTGGCCCAGTCGGCGCGCCAGTCCGTCACGCGGCAACCGTAAAATATCACCCAGTTGGCGCACACCCATACCATCCATACGCTCCAGCAGTGTCTGCTCCCAGTCCAGTACAGAGATGGGCAACGGCGCCAAAGCCGCTGCCAACTCAGCCTGTTCTTCGACCATTTGCTCATGCTGGCAGCGTGCCAGACTCAGTGCGGCCAGCGGTGTCGGCGCACCGGCAAGCTGAACTTTGTAGCCCAGCTCTGCAAGTCCGGTACGTAACTTTTTGAGCAAAGCAGCCCGTCCCCCAAACAGGGTTTGGCTGCCCCGCACCTCGAGTAACAACGCATAAGGTGGATGGAGACTGACCTGGGAACTGAACTGATAGGCCCAGGCGGCAAGGCTGTGCAAGGCTGTCTGCTCAGCCTTGTGATCCCTGGTCTGTATAATCAGGTGATGGGCAAGCGCCCGTGCAGCCGCAGCCGGCATACCAGAGCAGATGCCAGCGCCTTGTGCGGCTTCGTTGCACAACAACACCTTGGCTCGCCGCCCTCCATCACTGACTGCCAGCGGTTGTTGTTTACTGCCACCGCGACTGAAAATTTCCAGTGGCAGTTGCGGCACCCGAATGCAAAGCCAGTGCACCATCTGTCTGCAGATAAGTATCGAGATGAACCGGACCGACTGCCCAGCCACCCCGGCGTTTAAGGATGGATACCGACAGGCTGCCATCGATTTCGGCGGCTAACTCGATACGTAACGCCGCCGCCGATGGTCGCTGTACGAAATGCCGGGGACGAAACAGAACACCCAGAGCATCACCGCTTTCAGCCGCCAATTGCAGGCGCCGTAATATCGCCTTGTCATCCAGCGTCGGCCAGGCCAGAACGGCAGCACAGTTTCCAGAACGCAGACTTTGCTCTACTGCCCACAGACCGTCCTGCTGCCCCCTGGGGTGTACCAGCAATATACGGGATAAATCGATGCCGGCATTGGCGAGGGCCGGGGCGTAGGGTATGTGGGGAGGAGCCACCCAGCATATCCAGCGATCACCCTGACTGAGCTGCGCCAGTGTCGGCATCAGCAAGCGCAGTGCACCAATGCCCTGACGGGGCATCATGATTTCGGTTAAGGCACCCTGTGGCCAACCGCCACCCGGCAACAACGCATCCAGTTCGGCAAAGCCGCTGGGTACGGCCTTAATGCCCGTGGTGAGTCGATCTCCACGCCAGATATCCGCACGTTGTAACAAAGTATCGAGGGTCATAGCGACTGGTTCCGCAGTATCCCCACGCCCAAACCTTCGATAACCAGCGGTTGCTGACGCAAGTCGACACGAATCGGTTCGAAGTCCTGGTTTTCGGGCAGCAGATAAACAATGGAGCCCCGACGACGGAAACGCTTGACGGTCACCTCGTCGTCCAGGCGCGCCACCACAATCTGGCCATTCTGCGCCTGCCGGGTACGGTGCACGGCCAGCAGGTCACCATCCATAATGCCGATATCACGCATGCTCATACCACGCACCCGCAGCAGGTAATGTGCCCGCGGATGAAACAGCGCCGGATCGACGGGATAATGGTCTTCGACATGCTCGGCGGCCAGAATCGGCTCACCGGCCGCCACCCGCCCCACTACGGGGATACCCTGTTCTTCCTCAGTATCCAGCAGGCGGATGCCGCGTGAAGACCCCTGCAACAATTCAATGGCACCCTTGCGTTCCAACGCCCGCAGATGTTCCTCGGCCGCATTGGGTGAACGAAAACCGAAGGCCTCGGCAATTTCCATACGTGTAGGTGGATAGCCTTCGTCATAGATATATTCCCGAATCAGCGTCAGGATTTCTGCTTGCCGTGGGGTCAGTTCTTCCATTACACCACCTGCTGTAATTTTATCCAGTG
>Ga0209536_100013955_pt1 | contig 11556 bp, 11 predicted proteins | sample DeeMarSeWOR28_12_FD_187461 | JGI IMG/M metagenome (GOLD analysis project Ga0209536, IMG submission 187461) | Marine sediment microbial communities from White Oak River estuary, North Carolina - WOR-2-8_12 (SPAdes) (version 2) | ecosystem: Environmental > Aquatic > Marine > Intertidal zone >... | reverse complement strand
ACCTCAGTTCCTCATCTGCAACGCAGGCAAGATTCCCCCACAACAACAACCCTGGGCAGGCGGCTGGCAATGGATGCTGTACGACATCACAGATCCCGCGCTTGCCCTGGAGTGGGCGGCGCGCGGCGCGGAACTGATTGAGACCCGCGATATCGGCGCCATGCTCAAGCACCCCCTACTTGCCGGAAAAGCCTGCGCACATGGCCTATGACCTGATCGTCATCGGAGCAGGCATTCATGGTGCCGCCGTTGCCCAAGCTGCCGCCGCTGCGGGCTACCGGACGCTGGTGCTGGAACAGTACAGCCAGCCGGCATCTGCCACTTCGAGCAAGTCGTCGAAACTGGTCCATGGGGGCTTGCGCTACCTGGAAAGCGGGCAGATCGGGCTGGTTCGCGAATGCCTGAGGGAACGCAGATACCTGCTGGGGAATGCCCCCGAACTGGTCAAGCTGACACCTTTCCATATTCCGATCTACGAGGACACACGGCGTCGCCCCTGGAAGGTCCGCCTCGGTCTGAGCCTGTATGCGCTACTGGGCGGAAAAGGCTTCCGGCGGGTGGCCGCAGCCGACTGGGCCGCGCTCGACGGACTGCGGACCAACGGGCTGAACACCGTGCTGCGCTACTATGACGCTCAGACCGACGATGCCAGACTGACGCGCGCCGTGCTCGCCTCCGCTCGAGCTCTCGGCGCCGAAGTTCAGTTCGACTGCACCGTCGAGCGCGTGGTGTGCGAGCCTGAGGAATGCCGCATTTTTTACCGCGAGAGGAATAACATCAGGCAAGTTCCCGCCCGCAGCCTTGTCAACGCCAGCGGCCCGTGGGTCAACTCTGTGCTGGATCATGTCGAACCTGCCCCGCAGAAGTTGGCGATCGACCTGGTGCAGGGCACCCATCTACTCATTCCAGGCAAGCTGCAGCGAGGCATGTACTATCTCGAGGCGCCACAGGACCAGCGCGCAATCTTTGCCATGCCGTGGCAGGGTCAGATTCTGCTCGGCACCACGGAATCCCCGTTCAGCGGGGATCCGGCCGGCGTACAGCCCACCGAAAAGGAAATCGTCTACCTGTTGGAGGTGTACAACCACTACTTCAAAAACAGGGTAGCGCGCTCGCAGGTCATTGGCGCATTTGCAGGCCTGCGCGTGTTACCCAAAGGCGAGGGTGCCGCCTTCAACCGTTCCCGCGATACGCTGTTGCACGTCGATGTATCGACTTGTCCGCGGCTGTTGAGCATCTATGGCGGCAAACTGACCGCGCACCGTGCCACAGCTGAACAGGTGGTACGAAAACTCGCACCGCTGTTGCCGAAACGCAGCAAACTGGCAGACACCCGAAGCCTGTCTCTGCAGGGGAAATAGGGCAGACGAGAAATAGGGGGGTGGACCACGTTTTTTATTAAAAAACGTGGCCCACCCCCCCCACCTATTATCCCGTTACCTAATCAATCAGGGGCAAGGTTTCGCCTTCTGTCGTGGGCGGTGTCAGGCCAAACTGCGCATAGGCGCTGCGTGTCGCCATGCGGCCGCGCGGCGTACGGACAATAAACCCCTGCTGAATCAGGTAGGGCTCGAGGACATCTTCGATGGTACCCTTTTCCTCGCCGATGGCCGCTGCAAGGTTATCAACTCCCACCGGTCCACCGTCAAACTTCTCGATGATGGTGCGCAACAGGCGGCGATCCTGGCTATCAAAGCCCTGTTTATCCACATCCAGCATGTGCATGGCAGCTTCCACGACACCGGCAGTGACTACTCCCTTTGCCCTGACTTCCGCGTAATCGCGCACGCGGCGCAACAGACGATTGGCAATACGCGGAGTGCCGCGCGAACGCCTGGCCAGCGCCAGCGCACCGCTCTCCTCCATCTCAATGCCCAGGATAGCTGCGGAACGTCTGAGGATATGGGCCAGATCGGCGCTGTTATAAAACTCGAGGCGCTGCACAATGCCAAAGCGATCGCGCAGCGGTGAAGTCAACAAGCCCGCGCGGGTGGTCGCGCCGACCAGGGTAAAGGGTGGCAGATCCAGTTTGATGGAACGTGCCGCCGGCCCCTCGCCGATGACGATATCGAGCTGATAGTCTTCCATTGCCGGGTACAGGATTTCCTCGACAACCGGACTCAAACGGTGAATCTCATCGACAAACAATACGTCGTGGGGCTCGAGGTTGGTCAGTAGCGCAGCCAGATCACCCTGTTTCTCGAGCACCGGTCCGGCGCTGTGACGCAGCTTGGCCCCCATTTCGTTGGCGATGATATGTGCCAGCGTCGTTTTGCCCAGGCCGGGCGGACCGAATATCAATACGTGATCGAGGGCATCCCGGCGGCGACGCGCCGCTTCAATAAAGACCTCCATCTGTTCGCTGACCTGTGGCTGGCCGACATAATCGACCAGCTTGCGGGGACGTATCGCTCGATCCAGGGCTTCTTCCTCAGGGGAGGCGCCAGCGGTTACAATGCGGTCCGGCTCTATCATATGATTCAGCATACAGGCTCAGGCGCGAGCGGTACAGAACCGGTGAGGAGCGCCTGGATTTACCCCGGATACGGATAACACAATAGTGTTCGTGCCGGCGGCACCAGCGCCCCGTCTCACTGCACGGTCGCCTGTAAGGCGGCTCTTATTATCTCTTCAGTGCCCAGGTCCTTGCTGCCAACACCCCGCACCATGCGACTGGCATCCTGGGGCTTGTAACCGAGGGCAATCAGCGCGCTCACGGCTTCCTCGACCGGGTTGGCAACATCCGTTGCTGCCGACAGCCCCGCAGCCTGCCCGGCGCCCGACGGGATGTCCCAGTCCGCCAGACGGTCGCGCATTTCCACCACCAGTCGTTCGGCTGTTTTCTTGCCGACACCGGGCAACTTGACCAGAGACGCGGTATCACCATTCTGCACGCAGGCGGCAAAATGAGCCGCATCCATGCCCGACAGAATGGTCAGTGCCAGCTTGGCCCCCACACCGTTCACCTTGATCAGGGTGCGAAACAAGCGACGATCAGACTGTTTGGTGAACCCGTACAGGGTGTGTGCATCCTCGCGCACAGCGAGATGGGTAAACAGGCTGACCGGCTCGCCGACCGCGGGCAGATCGTAGAACGTCGTCATCGGCGCCTCGACTTCATAGCCAACACCCTGTACTTCGATCAACAGCCCCGGGGGCTGTTTTTCACGCAACAGACCTCGCAAGAAGCCGATCATCGAAACCTGCCTCCGCGCAATCGTCGAGCCGATGACACTCTCCCCAGCGCCTTCTGCCGGAAGCTATGGCACAAGGCGACGGCCAGCGCATCCGCCGCATCGGCCTGAGGCACATCACTGAGATTGAGCAACACCCGCACCATATGCTGTACCTGTTGCTTGTCGGCACCGCCTCTACCCACCACTGACAGCTTGATTTCACGAGGGGCGTACTCGGCGACCGGCAGCTCCTGCATCACTGCGGCACAAATGGCGGCACCGCGCGCCTGGCCGAGTTTCAGCGCCGAACCGGCGTTGCGGTGCATGAATACGCTTTCAATGGCGAAGTGCTGCGGCCGGTATTCGCTCATGAGCTCGCTCAACTCGCGGAAGATCAAGCCCAGCTTGTCGGACAGGCTGTCGCCGCCGACCTGAAGGCAACCGCTGGCCACATAACGTGAATGACCGCCCTCGGCGTCAATCAATCCATAGCCTGTCAGGCGGGAACCCGGATCAATGCCAAGAATCCGTATCATTCGGCCGGGCCTGACAGCAAGCGGACTAAAGGATGGCGCCGTGCACAGGAAGGACGGAAAGTACTCTGGCTAAGAAACATTCTCGGATTTCCTTACCACCCCTCGACTCCCTGGTACCGGCGAATTAACGACTAAGCGGTGAGTGCTTACAGTTCTTCCAGTATTTCCGCCGCGATGTCCGCATTCGAATAGACGTTCTGCACGTCGTCCAGATCCTCCAGACGATCGAGCAGTCGAATCATTTTTTCCGCATCACTCTTGTCCAGGGACATGGTATTTTCCGCGCGCATCGTCACCTCGGCCTCATCCGTGTGGAAACCTGCACCCGCCATTGCCTCCCTGACATTGACGAAATCATCGGGCTCAGTCAGCACGTCGATAGAACCGTCGTCGTTACTCAGAACATCCTGAGCGCCCGCTTCCAACGCCGCTTCCATGATAGCGTCTTCATCGCTCCCCGCCGGATAGCTGAGTATCCCGGTCTGGCTGAACTGAAATGCCACCGACCCGCTGGTGCCCAGGTTGCCGCCGGCCTTGGTGAAAGCGTGGCGTACCTCGGAAACGGTTCGATTGCGGTTGTCGGTCATACAGTCGACCATCACGGCCACACCGCCCGGGCCGTATCCCTCGTAGCGTATTTCTTCGAAGTTCTCCCCTTCCTGGGCGCCCGAGCCGCGCTTGATCGCGCGTTCGATGGTGTCCTTGTTCATGTTGGCGGCGAGCGCCTTGTCCACTGCGAGTCGGAGACGCGGATTGGCAGCAGGATCGGGATCACCGCCACGCGCTGCCACGGTGATCTCGCGAATCAACTTGGTGAATGCTTTACCGCGCTTGGCGTCCTGGGCCTTTTTTCGATGCTGAATATTCGCCCATTTGCTGTGTCCCGCCATTGCTGCCCCTCTGATAACTCGAATCTGCGGGAGTTTAGCATCGACGGACAGCCGAGTCAGCGCTCCGCCGCGCCGGCGACCGGCCGCCTCGGGCGATCAGGGAGATACGTCGAGCATGCGCGCCAGTGCCCTCCTGGCCAACCGCGCCTGCCTTTCCGGCACCTTGACCTGGTTGACCGGTTTGCCCTCGAGCAGATTTTCCAGCGTCCACAGCAGATGCTGAGGGTCGATACGGAACATGGTGGAACACATACACACGGTCGGCGACATGAAGTGAACCGATTTACCCTGCGACTCACACTCCTGGTGCAAACGGTTTACCAGGTTCAACTCGGTTCCCACCAGCCAGCGGGTGCCCGGTTCAGCATCCCTGATGGTCTTGATAATGTACTCGGTGGAGCCGACATAATCCGATTTCTGACACACCTCAAAGCTGGACTCGGGGTGGGAAATGATGCGGGCATCGGGAAACTTCTCCTTGAAACGATCGATATGCTCCGGCTGAAACATCTGGTGCACGGAGCAAAAGCCTTTCCAGAGAATCATTCTTGCCTTGCGGATGGCGTCTTCACTCAGACCACCCATGGGCTGATCGAAATCCCACACCACCATTTCATCGAGTGGAATACCCATTCCGTAGCCGGTATTGCGTCCCAGATGCTGGTCGGGGAAAAACAGCACTTTCTCGCGCTGCCGGAAGGACCATTCCAGGACATTGCGCGCATTGGTCGAAGTGCAGACGATACCGCCGTGATCACCACAGAATGCCTTCAGATCAGCTGCAGAATTGATGTAGGTGACCGGCGTGACCATTGCGTCCGGGTCGAGGACCTGACTCAGCTCCTGCCAGGCGCGCTCCACCTTTGCCAGATTTGCCATATCGGCCATTGAACAGCCGGCAGCCAGGTCGGGCAGGATGGAGATCTGATCAGGGCGCGACAGTATGTCGGCCACTTCGGCCATAAAGTGCACGCCGCAGAACACAATGAACTCGGCCTTCGAATTGGCCGCCTCGCGCGACAGCTTGAGCGAATCACCACTGAAGTCGGCATGCCTGAAGACCTCGTCTCTCTGATAGTGATGTCCCAGGATGACCACACGCTCACCCAGCGCCCGCTTGGCCGTGGTGATACGCGCTTCACATTCGGCGTCGCTCAACAGGGTGTAGGGCGTCACATCGAGGGCGCTAGCCTGCATAGGCGCATACTCCTTGCATTGTTACGGTCACAGTGTAAACGACTCAGGCTCCGAGGTAGCGCTCGATAGCCGTCCGGTTGGTATGGGAACTGACGCGCTTGATGGCCGTTTCTGCCGGCACCCATTCGGCCCGCCGGTGTTCCGTGCTATTGAGTTGTATGGGGGTGATTTCATCAAGTTCAACCCTGAATACGTATTCGGTGTTCCGGTTGACCCCCGGGGCGTAGCGCGCGCGCCAGGCCGGCAGAATCTCAAAGCTGTTGCTGTAGCCACAATCCACCAGCCTGTCTTCGACCAGCAGCCCGGTTTCCTCCCGCACCTCGCGAACGGCAGCCTCTGCAGGCGTCTCGTTCGACGTCAGGCTTCCCGTCACCGACTGCCAGAATCCCGCTGGCTGCCGGCGCTCCAGCAGCAGCACCTCACGGTCGACGGTGTAAATCACCACCAGCACTGATTCAGGGCGCTTGTAACGCATCGCAGCCATTCACTCGAGCGCTGGGCACGCCGGGGAAAGAACAAGGAAAGAGCCGTATACCTACTTATCCGGCAGCTTGCGCAAACGGATGTTCAAGTCGCGCAACTGACTGTCCGGCACAGTCGACGGTGCATCGGTCAGCGGACAGCTCGCAGTCTGCGTCTTGGGGAACGCCATGACTTCGCGGATCGACTTGGCGCCGGCCATCAGCATCACCAGGCGGTCGAGTCCGAACGCCAGCCCGCCGTGGGGAGGGCAACCGTATTTGAGCGCATTCAACAGGAAACCGAACTTGTCCTCCGCCTCTTCGTCGCTGATACCGAGCAGCTCGAACACCCGCTTCTGAATCTGGCTGCGGTAAATACGCATAGAACCACCGCCCAGTTCGGTACCATTGAGCACCATGTCATAGGCTCGTGAGTGACAGCTGCCCGGGTCGGACTCCAGCAGCTCCAGATGCTCCTCTTTCGGCGCTGTGAAGGGGTGGTGCAGGGGAATCCAGCGATCCGCGTCATCGTCCCATTCGAACATGGGGAAATCCACCACCCACAGCGGCTGCCAATCGCCCTCCATCAGGCCACGATCTTCACCAAGTTTGACACGCAGAGCCCCCAGGGCTTCATTGACAACAGAGGCCTTGTCAGCGCCGAAGAAAACCAGATCACCATCCTCGGCGGCGGTGCGCCGCATGATCTCCTCGATGACTTCGTCGGGCAGGAATTTCAGAATCGGCGACTGCAGGCCATCTCGACCCTTGGCGCGCTCGTTGACCTTGATATAGGCAAGACCCTTGGCACCGTAGATACCGACAAATTTAGTGTAATCGTCTATTTCCTTGCGGGTGAGCTCGCCGCCAGCGGGCAAGCGCAGCGCAGCGACCCGCCCTTTGGGGTCCAGCGCCGGACCTGCAAACACCTTGAAATCCACGCCCTGCATCAGATCGGCCACATCGACCAGTTCCAGGTTGACGCGCAGATCCGGACGATCCGAACCGAAGCGCTCGATGGCCTCCTGATGGGTGATGCGCGGGAAAGGAGACGCCAGACTGACACCCAGCACCGTGTCGAACAGCTCGCGGATCATGGTTTCCATCATCTCCATGATCTGCTCTTCACTCATGAAGGCCGTCTCTATGTCGACCTGGGTAAACTCGGGCTGACGGTCGGCGCGCAGATCTTCGTCACGAAAACAGCGCACAATCTGGTAGTAGCGATCCATACCCGACATCATCAGCAGCTGCTTGAACAGCTGCGGCGACTGCGGCAACGCAAAGAACTCGCCCGGGTGGGTACGACTGGGCACCAGGTAGTCGCGCGCACCCTCGGGCGTGGCACGCGTCAGAATCGGCGTCTCTATATCGAGAAAACCATGATCATCCAGGAAGTTACGGAGCTCGCGGGTAATCCGCGCGCGCAAACGGATATGACCGAGCATCTCCGGGCGGCGCAGGTCGATGTAGCGGTAGCGCAGGCGGTGCTCCTCGGAAACCGTGTCGTCATCCAGATGGAACGGCGGCGTTTCTGCGCTGTTGAGTATGACCAGCTGTCTGCCCAGCACCTCGACTTCACCGGTGGACAACTCCGGGTTCTCAGTGCCGGGCGGGCGACGCCGCACACGACCCTGGATCTGCAACACAAACTCGCCGCGCACGCGCTCCGCGGTGGCAAATGTTTCCGGGCTGTCCGGATCGAACACCACCTGCACCCGACCTTCGCGGTCGCGCAGATCGATAAAGATGACGCCACCGTGGTCGCGGCGGCGGTGCGCCCAGCCCACCAGGGTGATTTCCTCATCCAGGTGGCTCGTATTCAGTTCTCCGCAATAGTGTGTACGCATGGACTCCAGCTCCGGGTTGGGCCAACCCCGGGCGATGCCAGGGGAACGGAGGGTTTAACCGGCCTTTTTCGTACTCGCAGACGAAGATTTCGAACCGGGTTTGGTCTTCTTCTCCGCCTTTGCCTTGCCATCCCCGGACTTCGGCTTCGTGTCCGGCTTGACCACATTTTTCTTTTTACCGCTCTTGAAATCGGTTTCATACCAACCGCCACCCTTCAGGCGAAAACCCGCCGCCGACACCAGCTTCTGCAGGCCGGGTTTCCCGCAAGCCGGACAATCCGTCAGCGGAGGATCGCTGATCTTCTGCAGTTTATCCATCTCATAACCGCATTCGGCACAGCGGTATTCATAAATCGGCATCGTTCAATCTCCGACTTGCAAAGCGCGCGATTATAGCAGCACAGCCCTGAATTGCCGACGTTTTGGCCAATTCGGTTACAATCTGGGCAATGCACGTACGACACACCGAACTGCCCGAGTCGCGCGGCTCCGACATAAAGACCCTGAAATCCCTGGCACCTTTCCTGTGGGACTACCGCGGGAGAGTCGTCCTGGCACTGGCTTTCCTGATCCTGGCGAAAATCGCCAATGTCGGTATCCCACTGGTGCTCAAGGAGATTGTCGACGCCTTGGACGAGGACCAGGTGCAGCTCATACTACCGCTGGGACTGGTCCTGGGCTACGGCGCACTGCGACTGTCGGGTTCCCTGTTCAACGAGCTGCGTGACTCGGTGTTTGCGCGGGTACGTCACGGCGCCATGCGCAGGGTCTCTACCCGGGTTCTGGATCACCTGCACAAACTGTCGCTGCGCTACCACCTCGAGCGCAAGACCGGAGGTATCTCGCGGGACATCGAAAGGGGCACGCGCAGTGTCAGTTCACTGCTGAACTACATGGTGTTCAGCATCCTGCCGGTCATTGTCGAGGTCACTCTGATCGCCGGCATCCTGTTGGACCGATACAGTGTCTGGTTTGCCGTCATCACCTTTGGCTCGGTAGTGGTCTACATCTACCTCACCTTCAGAATCACCGAGTGGCGCATGAAATACCGTGTGCGAATGAACGCCGCGGATTCCAGAGCCAATACCCAGGCTATCGACAGCCTGATCAACTACGAGACCGTCAAGTACTTCGGCAACGAAACACACGAACTGAGGCGTTACAACGAATCGCTGGAGGAGTGGGAAGATGCCGCGGTCAAGAACCAGACCTCGCTGTCCGCACTCAATGTCGGCCAGTCCGCGGTGATCGCCATCGGTGTTACCCTGCTGATGATCCTTGCCGCCAATGGCGTTGTCACCGGCACCCTGACGCTGGGCGATCTGGTACTGATCAACGCTTTTCTGCTGCAGCTTTTTATTCCTCTCAATTTTCTGGGCATCGTCTACAGCCAGCTGAAACACTCTATCGCCGATATGCAGCTCATGTTCGACGTGTTGGAGCGCTCGCCGGAGATAGAGGACCGGCCGGATGCCATCGATCTGGAAATCGGCAGTGGTGAGGTGCGTTTCGATCGCGTCAGTTTCGCCTACGATAAGCAACGCCCCATCCTGCACGACATCAGCTTCGTAATCCCCGCAGGGCACAAGGTCGCGGTGGTAGGTCCGAGCGGCGCCGGCAAATCAACGCTTGCGCGCCTGTTGTATCGTTTCTACGACGTGGAATCCGGCCGCATTCTGGTCAATGGCCAGGATGTGCGTGCGCTCACACAGCAGAGCCTCAGAGCTGCTATTGGCATCGTACCTCAGGATACCGTTTTGTTTAACGACACGCTGTATTACAACATTGCCTATGCGCATCCAGGAGCCAGTCGGGAAGCCATCGAGGATGCCGCCAGATCCGCTAACATCCATGACTTCATCAGCAGTCTGCCAAAAGCTTATGAAACGGTGGTCGGAGAACGGGGTCTGAAACTGTCCGGCGGAGAGAAACAGCGTGTCGCCATTGCGCGGGCGATACTCAAGAACCCGAAGATACTCGTATTTGACGAAGCGACATCCAGTCTGGACAGCCATTCCGAACAGGCGATTCTGGAGAGTCTGCGCAGTGCCGCCGAGAACCACACCACGCTGGTGATCGCCCACCGCCTGTCCACCGTCGTCGACGCCGATCAGATCATTGTCATGAAGGATGGGCGAATCGTCGAACAGGGTAGCCACCAGCAACTGCTCGGCCGGGAGGGACTCTACGCCAACCTGTGGGAACTACAGCAACAGGAAGAGCAGGACCAGGCGGCGGTCTAGTCTTCTTCCCCGCGCTGGGAACGCAGCTGTTCTGTTTCCTTCGACATGATATGACGAACCAGAAGTTCGCGATCGGTTTCGCGCAGATCTTCGTAGGCCACCCCGACCTGCCAGGGCAAGTGGGTATTGCCGTCTTGCACAGGCTCGCATTGTATAACACGGCTGACCGTCAGGATCCCGACCAGTGACGGGAAGACCACCATGCGCAGCTCCAGCAGGCTACCGACCTCCATTCGCTCCGGAGCACGAAATGCGACGCCACCGGCACTCAGGTTCACCTCTCGAGCGACCTGTGTACTGAGATTCATTTCCTCGCTGACGAAAAGCTGGGCGACCATGTTCAGTTTCTGGTCAATCGCCTGCAGACAACGGGCGAGCTCGGGCGATTGATTCTGCACCCTGTGGATAATGTGGCTCATCTGCCTGGACGTGGTGTTGAAACTGGAGGCCGCCGTAAACCTGTCCACGACACGAGAACGAATCCTCTCCCGCAAACTGTCAGCCTCTCCCTGATCTATCAGCCGATAATCGAGAGCAACTTCATCATCGATACGGAAGTATTCCCTGCGTTCTTCACTCATAACAATCCCTGTACTCGTCGGTGTAAACAGTTCCCTGCACTAGTGCCCCCCGGCCGTAATGCCCGCCAGAGGTTTTGCGACCCGCTTTGATTTCGCCACCGGGCGCTTCGACACCGTCTCTCGCTGACCACTCCGCTTTCGCGCTACTGCCGGCTCACTCGTTTCCGTCTTTTTCCCGCTGATGAATTCATCGGCGGAGGTTTTATCCTCACCCTGCTGCAGAATAATCTCGACGCGGCGGTTCTTGGCGCGGTTGCCGCTGGTATCATTGTTTACCATCGGTTTGGTGTCGGCAAAACCCTGCACCAGGAAACGATCAGACGGAATCTTGGTCGCCAGCATCATCTCGTGAGCGACAGATACGGCGCGCGCCGCCGACAGTTCCCAGTTGGAACGAAAACGCTCGGTATAGATCGGCACATTGTCAGTATGCCCGGCGATGATAATTTTGCCCTCGGAACCCTTGAGGATCTTGGCGACCCGCTCCAGAATCGGCCTAAATGCATCCTTGAGTTCCGCGCGTCCGGATCCGAACGACGCCTTTTCCCTGACTCGTATAATAATCTTCTGCCCCTTCGTCTCGACGTCGACCGAGCCGCTCTTGATCTCCCGTCCCAGTGCC
>Ga0209536_100013954_pt1 | contig 11557 bp, 10 predicted proteins | sample DeeMarSeWOR28_12_FD_187461 | JGI IMG/M metagenome (GOLD analysis project Ga0209536, IMG submission 187461) | Marine sediment microbial communities from White Oak River estuary, North Carolina - WOR-2-8_12 (SPAdes) (version 2) | ecosystem: Environmental > Aquatic > Marine > Intertidal zone >... | reverse complement strand
CCATTTGCAACCGGGCCAATGTCTCGAGAATGTTGGGCACCTGCCGGGTCCCCCTTCCAATCGGCAATACAGCGGATCCGCCGCCTTTTAGCACGCCGTCGGTCGCCAAACCCACGGCAAAACCGTCCCGATCAAAATAAACCGCGGCTGAAGCGGCCACTTCCAGGGTTTTTTCAAAATCAGCGTGGGCCTGGTTCTTAAAAAAATGATCGACCGCAACAATCAGCAATATTTTTTCCTGCACCGCAGGCTCGCAGATCTTTTCCTGCAGCTGTGACAGCCGGGCGCTGGCCTTCCAGTGGATATAACGCGCCGGGCGGCCGCTTTGATACTGACGGGTGCCGTATACGTAAACCGGATCTTCGATCGGGCTTTTGGCGCCGGGAATGCCGAATAAATCACGCCTTGGCAGGCGCACGGGCTTTAAGGAAACCAGGCGGGGATAAACGATGACTTCAAGGGCGGAAGCGGTGGCAGCCGCCCTGGAATAAAACCCGAAAAGGTCGCCGGCCCTCAATTGCGCCTTGCCGAGCCGGTGCACCCCGCGTCGCAGCGCATTCAGACGGCACGTAAAATTCACCTCTTGATACCAGAGCAGGCTGCAATTTTTTTTCAATGCCGCCGGGCTATCGGCAGATTGAAAATCCTTTGAAAAAGACAACGACAGGCGGGCCAGAACCGGCAGGATCTTGGCGTTTCGGATCCGGGCGGAAAAAATAAATGTCTCGCCCGGGAAACCCCGCTGTTTGTCCACCATGGTGTCATGATGAATTTTGGCCGGACTCAGCCGGCTCCAGACTTTGGTTCCGATCAAAACAGCGAAAGCAATCAGGATCAGTACCGTCAATTCGCGCTGATCGTTTAGCAGGGCGATAACCAGCAAAACGCCCACCAATATCTGAATCAGCGGGATGATCAGAAGCGTCGGCAGTCTGTATTCATCGGCGTGCATGTTGGTCATTTGGTATTGAGTATTTGGGGTTTGGGGTTTGGTGTTTTTAACGCTTAATTCTGGCAGATGACAGATAAAAATAGCTCATAGCTGATGGCTCATAGCTCATAGCAAGGGGACCAAGGCAATTGAATTCGATCTGCTGGAAATTGTAATACACCCTAAAGTATCCAATTTGCTATTCGGCATCCCAGCCTTCCGGCTTCCCAGCTTTCCGGCCTTTATCCTTTGTCTTTTTTTCTTGACTACGAGCTACGAGCTATGTGCTGTCAACTGGTGCACCAGCACCATCGCCTTTATCCTTTGCTCTTTCACCTTTGATCTTTTTCCTTTCACCTTTGACCTTTATCCTTTCACCTTTGAGCATTGAGCTATTGCCTTTCACCTTATACTTTAAAACCACCGCCGAATACCATGAATCATGCGCCGTGCGCGGAATGCCGAAAGCCTTGCACCGTGCGCCATGCGCCATGCGCTGTGCCCTTAAACGTCCCCGACCGGCACCGGTATCCGCTCAATGATTTCTGCCACAACCTGCTTGGGTTCAGTGCCGCGCAGCCGTTCTTCTTCCTTGAGAATCAGCCGATGAGACAACACCGGATCGGCCAATTTCTTGACGTCATCGGGCAATACAAAAGATCGCGCTTTTAAGCCGGCCATGCCCTGAGCCGCCCGCATCAACCCGATCGATGCCCGTGGGCTGGCGCCATACTGCAAGGCGGCATGCTCGCGGGTGGCCCTGACAATATCGGTGATGTAAGCGGCGACCGGTTCGGAAACGCGAACCTGTTTGCTGGCCTGCTGCAGTTCAACAAATGCCTCCGGGCCTATGACCGGTCCAAGTTCCTTCAAGGGATCTTTTTCCCGGAATCGATTTAAAATTAGAATTTCTTCCTCACGCGCCGGATAACCCAGTTCAATTTTCAATAAAAACCGGTCCAACTGCGCCTCGGGCAGGGGAAAGGTTCCCTCGAGCTCTATGGGGTTCTGGGTTGCCAGCACAAAAAATGGCGCCGGCAGGGGATAGGTCTGGCCGTCAACCGTCACCTGGCGTTCCTCCATGCTTTCCAGCAGGCTGGACTGGGTGCGGGGAATCGTCCGGTTGATTTCGTCGGCCAAAAGGACGTTGGCCATGACCGGTCCGGGTTGAAACTCGAAATGGCCCGCCTTGCGGCTGTAGACATTAAATCCCGTCACATCCGACGGCAGCAGATCCGGCGTAAACTGCACCCGCTTAAATATGCCCCCGATGCTCTTTGCCAGACACTTGGCAATCAGAGTTTTACCCATCCCGGGCACATCTTCGAGCAGCACATGCCCGTCCGCCAGCAGCGCAACCATCAGCAGCTCGATGCTGGGTTTTTTACCGACAATTACGCGGGCGATATTGTGGATAATTTTCTGACACAGATTGTGGTCCAAATAAAATTCCTCCGGAAAAAACAAACAACTGGGGTATTGGAGTGCTGGAGTAGTGGAGTAATGGAAAACTGTTTGAGACTTATTCAGGTGCTCAGAATGGTTAACACACATTTATCCATTGAGAGCATCGCCCCAACTGGAATGCCGGGATACCTCAGCACTCCGGCACCAATACTCCAGCACTCCAATACTCCAGCACTCCATTAACTTATTCTCGACGGCGCCCGTTATCGCAAAACTTGGCTAAACGGCAAAGATATCCTTTTTTTGCCCCCCTACCCATGCGCCTTAAACAGCGATGTCAATCCCAATTTTTCCAGGGTACCTTCGTCCGGGCGGCCGCTTTCGGGATCCCAGCCCATGGCCTGGCGATACTCATGGGCCAGGCTGTCGACATCCAGGGTGACATTGGCAACCGGTCCTTCTTTCTGGGGCGGGCGGCCGGCCATGCGCGCCGGCAATTTGATGTCGGACGGCTGAAGGCCTTCGCGCACATTAAACCCCTGCCGCAGGGTCTGGATGCGCGCACCGGCGGTCAGGACATCGGCCACCGAAAAATCCCAGCCGGTCACGGCGTTAAAAAAATCGACAAAGCGAAAATTGCCGAAAAACATCAGCGGCATCAGACACAGGCCGGCACTGGCGCCGGCCTGCAAATAGCTTGTTGCGGTGGCGCTCATCGGCCCTTTACCGGTGTAGGCATAGCGGTCAAATTCTTCGATCTTTAATTCCGGATACGGTGCATAGGCGCCGGGACCCGCGTCGATGCGCGCCATGCTGGCAGCGGTGTGCCGTCCCGGCGTCGGGTCGCACACGAACCCGGTACCGCGGCTGGGCAGAAACAGGGCATTGTGCAGTCCGGGCTCCTGTCCGCCCACGTGCATGGCAAATTTTTCAGCATCGCCGCCGATTTTTTCAGCGGCAAGCTTGACCCCATCCGCAAGAATATCCCCGAATCCTTCGCGCACGATCATCTTCTCCACCATGGTGATCATGGCGTCGGCATTTCCCCATTGCAGAGCAATGCCGTCCATATCGGATTCGGTAAGGACGCCGTTTTCAAAGCACTCCATGGCAAAAGCCAGGGCCGTGCCGGCGGATATGGTATCCAGGCCGCTGCGGTTGCACATCTCATTGAGCTTGATAATCGCCTCAAAGTCGTCGCACAGGCACATCGTGCCGAAGGCGCCGATGGTTTCGTACTCGGGTTTATGGGTTTCGCCGACCGGATATTTTCCCGAGGTAACGTTAAAAATACCGCCGCAGGCAATCGGGCAGTTGGCGCAGGCATACTTGCGGGACTGTTGGCCGAGGATGGCATCCGCATCGGCAATTTTAGCCAGGTTGGGAAAGGACTGCTCGCCGGTCATTTGCCAGTTTTTGACCGGTGTGGCCCCGGATGCCACCAGTCCCGCTGTCAGCCCGCAGGTACCGTACTGCATTAGTAGTTCGGGAAATCCGGCCATTTCCCGGATTTCAGCAATAAATTCTTGGCGCAGCCGATCCAGTGTAACTTTATCGGCGACGGCCGCCCTGCCGGTGCCGCGCACCGCCACGGCCTTGAGTTTTTTGGAGCCCATGACCGCCCCCACACCGGAACGGGCCGCCGCCCGCCCGCGATCGTTGATGATACCGCTGATCAGAGACAGCTTTTCCGAGGCCGGTCCGATGCAGGCCAGCCGGATTTTCTTGTCGCCGGCCGCAGTTTGGACAGCGATTTCGGTTTCGACGGTGTCCTGGCCCCAGAGATGGGAAGCATCCTTTAACTCGATCTGATCATCAGCAATCATCAGATATTGAGGACTGGGCGCGACGCCGCAGACAAAAACGGCATCCCAGCCGGCTGCCTTCAATTCACTGCCGAAATAACCGCCGGAGTTGGCGTCCCCCCAACCGCCGGTCAATGGCGATTTGCAGACTGCCATGTAACGGCCGCCGGTGGGTGTTTTGGTCCCGGTCAGCGGTCCGGTGGTGAAACCGAGAATGTTTTCCGGGCCCAAGGGGTCGATCCCCTTTTTTTGACGTTCGAACAAAATCCGGGCACCCAGCCCATGCCCGCCGATATATTGGCGCGCCAGGTCCGGATCCAGAGTTTCAGTTTTTATTTCACCCTTCGTTAAATCAACAAATGCAATTTTTCCTGCATAACCGCCGGCCATGGAATACCTCCCAGGTGTTAATAGTTAATGGTTATTTGTTATTGGTTATTTGGGTTGCAGCCGTCGTTGAATAGTCTACTGATTGACTGGTTGATTAGGTAAATTAAGTTTATAATTACATTATATTAGGATCGTTTAAACATATAGTGCCAAAATTTACACTACATTTTTGGCATTGAATCGACAATTCGGCTCTACCCAATGCTACTGGGCAACTTTGTAACTGATGGAAATGCCGGCCGAACTGGACCGATCGATCGTGGTGTCGAAATTTGGCCGGCTTTGCACATAATCGAGAAACGCTTTAATCCCGCCCCAATAGCCGGCGGCATTGTGGGCCGTGAAACAGCCGCCGATTTCGAGTTTGGGTGCCAGGGCCATGAAATAGTTTTTGTACCAGTCTTTATCGGCATCGGAAAATACGAAGTCAAACGGTCCTTTCAGTTCTTCGACCAATTGATGGGCATCAGCCAGCCGGGCATCGATATAGTCTGAAAGCCCGGCCGCTTTAAAATTGGCAAGCGCTTCCTGGTGGCGGCCCTTGTCGATTTCGATGGTAATCAGTTTTCCGCCGGTTTTGCTGAGCGCCCAGGCCATCCAGATCGCGGAGTGGCCGGTGGAAGTGCCGATTTCGAGCGCTTTTTGATAGTTGTTTTTGATGATGAGATCGTACAGAACCTTCCCGTCGACTTCAGGAACATTCCAGTCGACCCAATTACCTCGCTGATTCGCCAGAAACCGTTTCACTTTCTGATCAAGATCCGCGCTGCTGTCTGATTTTTGGGCAAACCCGGGATTCACAAATAGATTCAAAACAAGTAAAAGCAAAACGGAAACAAATCCTATTTTAGATCGTATATCCATTTTAACCTCCGAACCGGGGCTGTTGACCCTATCTTTGCGAAAATTATCTACCGTATGGCATCAAATAGGTCGTAATTGCGTTATCTTTACACAAAATATTACTTGAAATCAATGTATTACCTGATTTTTGCATGAGAATAATCTTGAGTGTAATTCGAGGTCAGGTCCGCGCAATGGACTTTAGGCGGTGACTGCTGCGGTGCTAGTCCCGCAAGGCGGATCATAAGCCTGTGCGGTGACTGTCTTGTATTTTTTTAAGCTGTTCATCGTTGACTCCGGCTTTAGCAGCGAAGTCTGGCCAACGGCGCACGGCTTTAATGACGCGTTGAATCATCTGTTCGGCGCGTGCCTTTTTTATGTCAGCCGCCCGAGCAAGTGCGAGCAAGTCCTCATGTTCAAACCTATCTCGTTTGCCATTAACGCTCATCTGGTGCTGACTCGTCCACTCGCCGCTGGGATTCCACGCGTAGGAAACATCGAAGGCCGGCGACAGGCGCCATTCACCCCGTCGATTCATGATGAACGCTATGTTCTTGACGTGATCATCACAATTGCGCCCGACGACATTAAAAATGGCGCGCAACACCTGCTGATCCATGTCCTTTCGAGAAAGTCCCATTCTCCGAATGACTTGGATCGCCTGCTCGTAGGAATAGCTCGCAGGTTGCCTGTAGTCATAATGAGCGATAGCGCCCAGGGACTGCATGTGTAATTTCCTGCCATTCGCAGACCGATCAAACCTTTTCGTCATAAAATGGCTACGGCCACCTTCATGATGAAGGCGGCACGTCGTCATCTCGATACCGGCCTCGACGGCCATCAGGTGATAAGCATACTCTATCTTACCGTAGCCCTTCGGGGTGGCGACTTCTGTATCGCTACTGCTGGTGATTCCATCAAATTTCATTATCCAATACTCAAAGCCCGTCCCTGCCTCAACCTGGCCTGACCTGAATTCGTTGGTTTCTTTATTCCAAGCAAGAATCGCCTTAGCCCGGGCTCCACCTGCTGAAGTCCCGACTCGGAGAATATCATTGATTGCTTCCCGGTCGTCGCCACCGGAGAAAACACCACCGAATTTAGCGCGTTCATCAAGGATCTTGTTTGCCAGGCCGACGAGACTTGCGACTTCAACTGTTCGCTTGCTGGTTGGTGGTCCTAGTGTTGCTGGTTGATACTCGAGAGCCCCCATGCCGCGACTGCCGACATAGCAGAGTCGTTCCACTGGATGGAAACTCGCTGCGGTTCGCCCCTGTGAAGCAAGCCAGGCGTCAATAATCGCATTGCCGAATTTGTCTGGAAGTGAGTCTGCAACCAATCCAGGCAATCCTTTGAAGGTGTTCCGCGCCAGCGCCGGGAACTCATAGGGGAACTCGCCAAGCGGCATCATGATCGGTGCCAGCTGTATACCGCTGTTAAGGAAGCCAGGCGCGTATTGGAAGACCCCAATCTCCCTGTCTTCAAGCCAACTGATGGCACCGATTACACTACCCCACAGAACGACGCGTGCATCATTGTTCATCATCGTCCTCCCCGTCACCCCACGACCAACTTGGGAGTTCATCAATAGATTTAGCAGGACGTGCGCGCTGACGCTCTCCGGCGCTCATTCCAACCCGTTCGATTGGTCTCACACTTGGATCCGGCAACAGGGCTTCAAGGTTTTGTTGTATGCCAAGCGCCATCATAATGCGAATGAAGGTGTCCATGGAAACACCTTGGCCCTTTTCAAGCCGTCCGATGGTTCTCAGCGAGACGCCTGCTTCTTCAGCGAGTTGTGCTTGGGTTATGTTACGGGAAAGCCGTATGCTTTCCAAGCGCTTGCAGAGGGCAGCTTCGATCTGATTACTCGTTGCTAATGAAAAATCAATATTATAAGACATTTTTTACTCATTAACCTCGAATTTAACTTTTAAAATGCAATATATTGCCTATTAAACGACAAGTCAAGTACAATGATTCAAACGGCAATTTGTTGCTATTTATTTAATAATTATGCAATTTATCGGCAATATATTGCCGATTATCATATATCGGTATGGCCATCCATTAAAGATGCTGCCCTTAAGCTGACTTGGAAGCAGTCTCGACTCTTTATGGCTCGTCCGGCAGTGACCGGCACCCTATATTACTAAGGAGTTCATTAGTGTTTAGACATGGATTCACCGCCCGCTTCCGGGTAACGGTTGAACGCACCAGGCGCGTTAGCGATCTGATCGAAAAAATCATAATCATTGTGCCTTATTGAGATGGCGACGGCCGGCGAGCAGCTGGATGAAAACCAGATACTGCCGGCCGGTTGCGGTTATGCGTTTGGCGGTACTGACGAAAGAAGGACGGCGGGTCAAGAAGCACGTTTAAATATGTTGGAGTTTATTAAACCCCTACCCGGACAAACCGCAACCGAAAAGATCTCACGCAAAGACGCCAAGATCTATTTTTCAGTTCCCGCTTCGGAGTTGATTTTGCCGGGTGCCGCGGCCGGATAAACCACCATGCCCGATTTGTTGCTGGTGGACATCTTAAAATCCGGATCGCCGAGGCAGGCCGCGACCCTGGTTTGCTTGTCAAAATTATTGCTTTCGCCGCGCGCCGGTTCGTATCGGCCATTCTGATTGCTGTCCTCGCATCCGTCCATAACGAGGTCGCCGTCATTGTCAGGATCCAGCTCTTTTCGCACACCGTCGTTATCCAAGTCCGCAACTCTTTTGGCGTATTGGTGCTGCGCGTTAAAGACGTATTCTCGAATGTCGTTCTTGTCGTCGACGCCGTCATAGTCGGTGTCCGCCCTGAGCGGGTCGGTGTGAAACCGTTGGCGCTCGTCGAAATCCATGATGCCGTCGCCGTCTGAATCAATGCGAATACTCGCTTCATCTGCACGGGCATGCGGCGCGCTGACCGGTCCCACCCAAACCCCCTTGATGACCTCATGCCGGGTTGGTCCGACCGCAATCGGGATCGGGTATTGCCGCCAGCCCAGTTTGAAGTCATCTTGCGGCTTGACCATCGGGTCCAATATGTGAACTTCCTGCTTTTTGCTGCCGTTGTCATCGGTAATCCGGTAGCCGTCAACGACGCAGATATGCAAAATGCCCGTGCCGGCATAATTTGTCCGCCGGATCATGATCGGACGATTGTCGTCCAGCCATTCCTTCAATTGGCTAAAGGCGGGATTGACAGGTTTGAATGTAACCGGTTCGTTGAGCGCCCACTGCAGGGCAACGGTCTCCTCGCCGCCATCGACCGGGCTGTATTGGGTGCCTTTTTGATGCGCCAGATCACCCTCAGGCGATTGGTCTCCCGCACCGGATCGTTCCTCTTCCATGTAGTACGCGATACGGTCCTGGCTAAGATGTTTACCGTAGAATGACACCATCATTGATATGGAAGCACGGGCACAATTGCCGATGCCGTGCTCGAGCATCGAACGCCCCGGTTGCCCGCTGTCCCAGTGCATACCTTTCACTTTTTCGCTCGGATCCAGCTCGGAAGCACACCCATCCAGGCAAAGCAGTTTGGTGTCTTTTCGCTGAAGCTGGTAAGCGAAGCCCGGCAGGACCTTCTCCTGCTTGGCGGCATCAGACGCCCCTCCGGTCTGCGCAAACAGCAGAAAACCGGATCCTAGAACCAGCGCTGCTCCGGCAAGGACAGCGCCGGCTGCTCTAACACGCATTCGCTTTTTCATTGAATTATCCTTTGCAAGATTCAGGCATTAGGCCAATAGACTATACATCATGGCGCCCCTGACTTCCGGATCGAAATTCTGCCCCAGCTGGGCCAGCGTTTTTTTGAAAGAGGCCCGCTGCTTGAGCGCATCGCCATATCTGTTGCGCCACAAGGCATCATAGGAGCGGGTATCTTCAGTGTCTATGGCGCGTGCCGCAATTTTGGCTGACTCAAGTGCATAATAGATGCCTTCGCCGACAATCGCATCAACATGGCCGGCGGCATCACCAACCAGCAGCCAACGATCGCCGCAGCACGGCCGGTCAAAAAACCGCTCAGTTGATGGGGTCGGAACGAGAGCTGAATATCTGGTTTTGATATGGAAGCTTTGAAAATTTTCAGCAAGAAAGCCATCCAGTTTTTTGAAAAGATCCCGGCCGGAAATGCTGCCCAGCGTTGCACCGATGCCCGCACTTGCGTGACCCACACGCGAATAGACCCAGAGATACCCCTCGATGTCCAGAAATTTAGTCATAAATTGGCCTTCGGGCACGCCCTTTAAAATATACCCGCAGGTCAGGGAGAGATGCGCTTTGGGGAGTTTTCCGACCGTAGCCTTTCTGACGATGCTGTTGACACCGTCGGCGCCAACGATAATATCGGCTTTTTGACAGTCGCCGTCGGCTTTAATTATCCAATCTTTTTTATTCCGTGAGAGATGCCGAACTTTTTTTGGAATGAATTCTGCCCCCCGATTTTCAGCCAAATCCAGCAAAAACCGATTCAGCTCCCGACGTGATATGACCGGCGTCGGTTTTTTCAGCGCTAAGCGCTTGCGGTCATTTCTATTGGAAATATAGACCATATCATTGCAAAGGCTTAACGGATAGGGGTAGCGCTTCAGTTCCGGATTTTCGCTGATGGCGTCCGGTCTCAGCATGCCGCCGCATGGTTTTTCCCAGGGAGCCCGGTGGTCGTAGAGGAGCACTTTTTTACCGGTGCCGGCCAGTTTATACGCCAGCATCGAGCCTGCCGGTCCGGCGCCAATTATGCCGATGGTGTTAATATCTGTCATCATCATGGGGCCGCGAAATCTCTGACAGGAATGTCCGGGCCTCCATAATTTTCCCGATCTCGCTTTCCGGAATGTCATATCCGTTGTCGTCAAAAAATTTTTTTAAATCCTTGGCATCCGGTATTTGCAAAAAGTTCATGACGAGCTGTCTGTTGTTTTTGGCGTCCAGAATAAAATCGACAAAATTTTTTCCGTTTGACATGATTGATCTCCTTTTTTTAAGAGGTTAAACTACCCGTCAAAAGCACATTTCCCATAGCGGCTGGGGCCCTCCGATCGGCTGCCGGAGCCTTATGTGAAATTGCATTTACCCAAATATGTCAGACCGAGTAAATCGCGGCCGGCCGGCGACGCACTCACCCGGCTGCCCGATCCATGACGCGTTTGCAGTAAGGCGCTTCGAGCTGTAAGTCCATATGCCGGGCCGCAGGTCGCAGCATTCCGTTTTCGCGGCACAGGCCGCTATACTTGCACGCGGGACAAGTTGAGCGGTCCGGTGCAACGGCACGCCGATATTCGTCAGAGGCCAGCACCTGCTGAATCATACCGGGGGCGTATTGGCCCAGGCTGTCCCGCCGGGAGTGTGCCAGGCTGATATTTCCGTTTGCCATGACAATTAGGCTGCCCGCGCGGTAAAGGGGGTACGACGGCGGTACCCACGGCATGCCGATTAGCTTCGAAACCACCCGCGCCAGGGGTGAATTCTTCAGATTGGTTCGAAGACCGGCGAGATTTAAAAGGCCGGCGGTCTGCACCAGCTCTAAAAATTCCTCCGGCCCGAGAAGCTCCTCTTTCAGGTCAAAACCATTATCGGTTGCAGCGATAAGCTGTATCAGGGTCAGATACCGAATACCCGGAAATCTTTGGTAGACCTCATCGACAAAATGAGGCAGAACCGCAAGCAGGCTCTTGCCGGCAACGGTAAATATAGCCAGGTCAACCCCCGCCTCAAGCGCTTTGTCAATTCCCGCAACCGTCCGCTTATAAGAGCCGTCGCCCCGAATGCGGTCATGCAGCACCTCGGGGCCTTCCAGGCTCACCGATATCGATAGGCCCGGATAGGCGGCAAATCTTCCGGCGGCCTCCGCCGTCAGGAATCTTCCATTGGTGTTGAGGGAAATTTTATGATAGCCGACACCGAAGGCATAATCCAGTGCCGCAAACAAACCTTCCCAGAGCAGCGGTTCGCCGCCTGTAATATGAAGCCGGCGATAGGCTGAGTTATAGCCCTCCTTGACAGCTTGTTTAGCAACATCAAGGCCGAGGCTCGAACGCTTGGCAACCCCGGTTAGCGCAAAGCAATGCCGGCAGTGACCATCGCAGTAAGTCGTAACCTCAATACTAAGGCATTCATCCCTGGCAGCCTCAGATATCGCCCGTGCAACGTTGCCCTTCATAAATCCACCTGCGTATTCTCCA
>Ga0209536_100013953_pt1 | contig 11557 bp, 10 predicted proteins | sample DeeMarSeWOR28_12_FD_187461 | JGI IMG/M metagenome (GOLD analysis project Ga0209536, IMG submission 187461) | Marine sediment microbial communities from White Oak River estuary, North Carolina - WOR-2-8_12 (SPAdes) (version 2) | ecosystem: Environmental > Aquatic > Marine > Intertidal zone >... | reverse complement strand
GGCGCAGAGAACGAAAGCGGCTGGACGGAACCCCGCTACTTCCGGGTGGGAACCATGCCTTTATGGGCTTTCGTTATCCTCATGGTCGCGGCGGCGGGAGGCATCGGTACTTTAGTCTACTTCCGATGGATAAAACAAAGAATATATTACTACTAAAAAGGCGCCATTGTGAGCGTGATTACCGCCTGTCATTGCGAGGCTGGCATGATCAGCCGAAACAATCTAGGTAGGGCCCACAAGGATGGAGATTGCCACACTTCGCTCGCAATGGCAAATAGGAAAAGCAGGGATTAAGATAAAGAGAGAAGGAGGGAAACATGAAGTTAACAGTTATCGGGCTGGGTCAGTGCGGCTGCCGCATTGCCGACCAGTTTGCCAGGTTAAATTTCAAGGCGCGCGGTCAGCGCAAGGCAACCATAGCCCCCAGTGTTATCGCCGTTAATACCGACCAGGCGGACCTTACCGGCCTGAAGTTTATCAGGGACGATTATACGCACAGGGTGCTACTCGGCTTGCGCCAGACCCTGGGACACGGTGTCGGCAAGATAAACGAGCTGGGAGCTCAATTGGCCAAGGAGGACGGTGACAAAGTACTGGATGCCGTGAAAGCCACTCCACAGTTTTATGAGACACATGCCTTCCTGCTCATTGCCGGCACTGCCGGCGGCACGGGTTCCGGCTCACTGCCCATAATAGCCAGGGCAGTAAAGGATAGATACATCAGCAAACCGGTCTATGCCCTTGCGGTTCTGCCTTTTGAACATGAGCAGACTTCAGAGTCCAGGAGCACATTTAACACCGCTACCTGTCTGAAATCCACTTATGACATAGTGGACGCTATTTTCCTGGCTGACAACCAGAGATACGTAAGAAAGGATGCCAGTCTGGTCAGCAATATAGACAGGATAAACAGGATGATTGCCGAGCCCTTCTATGATTTAATGTGCGCCGGTGAGGTAACCAAGGCCAAATATGTGGGTTCACGAACCATAGATGCCGGGGACATAATCGCCAGCCTGGAAGGGTGGACCACCATTGGCCTGGGGAGAACCGAGCTTCCTTCGTTCCGCTTCCCCTGGGAGATAAAGAAAAAGAGTTTCCGTGACAAAGCCCTGGAAAGCTTCCGAGGCACACGATCCCTGGACGCTACCATATCCGACCTTTCTCTAACATGTGACCCCAAGGATGCCGGCAAGTCCATATATATCATATCCGGTCCCGAAAGAGAGCTGAATATGGACATGGTCAAGAGTATTAGCGATTACATTAAGGAACTGGCGCCCAACGCCCTGATTCGGGGCGGTGATTTTCCCGGAGAAAGACACTATATCGACGTTACCCTGATATTGTCCCAGCTGTCCTTTGTGCCCAGGATAAAGGATATCTATGAGCAAGCCACGCAGTATGCCAAGGAACATAAGGGACAGTTGGAGGACACCAAGAAGAAGATCCAATCGCTGGCTGACCTGGGCAAAGACCTGCCTACATTGGAGTGATGCCCCTATGTTATTGCGAGGTTGATCTAATCAACCGAACCAAAATAGGGTTCGGGTAGTCGTAGGTTCGAAATTCCAAGTCTTAGATATAACCGTCCTGAAGATATGCTAGTGTGTCTGATGATGGTCATCATGTTCTCACATAACTAGGTCGTTGACATGTATTTCTGGTCAGGTATAATACATAAAGTATCGCTGGTATATTAGCAGTACTTCTAATGGTGGAAGCATGAGTAGAGGGCGTGAGGTCGCGCATGTTGGGTGCAGTGCGGGGCTCTATTTGGAGCGATTCTCCTTGCCGCAGCCTCTGGCATTCTTATCTTCATTCCTTTCCTTTAGGCTGTTTCAAATGATGTACTGGCCAGGTCCCTGTCTGGTATAGGCTGTGGTTCATACGGTTGACGTAGAAGATGCGGGGGATACTCTGCCTGCTGATTAATGTTGACTGACAAGCAAAGTCGTGGTTATTTCTGTGAGAGACTTAACGAAGGATAGTACTGCGCGGTCAGAAAAAGCGTAAACGAAAGGAGGTGAAACAAGGAAAGCAGAAAACCGACTTTGACCGAAAATCAGGGAACAAAGTCATGTTCGGATAAAACATATGGAGGTGAATCATGAAAAGGCGGGTTATTTTCATCATTCTGCCAATTATTCTGGTTCTGGCAGTATTAACGAGTCCTGCGTTGGCTAAAGACCCTGAACAACCAGATAAGGGACTGTTGTGGGGAGCTATAGCGAGTTTACAGGAAGGGTTAAGTACTCTGGCAAAGCAGCTAAGTGACGGGTTGGAAGCATTGCAGGAACAGATAGACGGCATTCAAGCTTATTTGGCTAACTTTACAGAGGAAGACCCTGTATTCAGTGAAATGGATACTGAGGCAGACCTGGAGACACACATAGGTGATAATGTCTTGACGGAAGGTGAGGGCATCAGCCTACTGAACAACGATGCCGGATATATCACTGAGGCGCTGCAAGTATCGAATATAGCACAGGTGCGGAAAGTGGAATGGGTGGATGCCTTTGTCGGCAAATGGGAACGTATTACTTTCTCATATGACCTGCCAGCAGGGGCTGTTCCCATATGTGCAAATGGGGAGGCATGGGTCCAGTGGTGCACCTTTCCAATAGGTTGTGACCAATACCGTTTGGATGCCGATGATTACCGTATATTCCCATCGTTCTATGAAGGAGGAAAGGTGCTCTTCAGATGTTATTATGAGGTTCCTTTGAAATATCCACTTACCGATTATGTTGTATTTTATTTCTATTACTCATATATAGAACCTTAGCTGAGGAACGGGCGGCAATTAATTACGCTTAGGTTTGTGAGCCTCTCCACTGGCTGTCAGGAGTAGCATCAGGCGGTGAAGGTCGTGCTTCATTAGGTGGAGTGGAGACCGGGATGAACAGAATCGTGTTTGTGCTGTCTGGGGCTTGCTGTCGCCAAGAAAAGATGCCACAAAGAGCTTCAAAAGGCAATCTTTAGAAGCGACGCTATTATCCAGCCCAGAGCACCGCATATGGGGAAGGTTAGAACCCAGGCCAGCACGATATTCTTTGTTACACCCCACCTTACTGCGGAAAGGCGTTTTGTGGCACCTACACCCATTACAGATGCTGTGGAACAATGAGTGGTGCTAACGGGAATGCCCAGTCGCGAGGCTATCTCAATAACAGTAGCCGCTGAAGCCTGAGTGGCAAAACCGTGGATAGGTTGTAGAGCAGTGATCTTCATTCCCACAGTCCTGATAACCCGCCAGCCGCCGAAAGCTGTGCCCAGGCTGATAGCCAAAGCGGATACGATTATCACCCACCACGGGATATTATCCCACAACTCGACCCTCCCGGTATGAATTACCAGCGCCATGGTAATGACACCTATGGGCATCTGGCCATCGTTCTTGCCGTGGCTATAAGCTAAAAAAGCGGTAGTAAGCCATTGCAGACGGCTGAACACAACTCTCATCCTGGCCGGCGCGCTCCGCCTGAATACCCAGAGCAGAACAACCATAATTGCAAAGCCACCGATAAAGCCGAGCGTAGGAGCAGCGACCACCGATACTCCTATCCGTTCCAGGACATTCCACATTACTGCATCACTGCCCACCACTGCTATTCCCGCGGCCGCTAGCCCGGTCACAAAGCTATGGCTGATACTTACCGGCAGACCCCAACGGGTAGCCACAGTCCCCCAGATGATAACCGCAGCCAGGGCAGCAAATACTACAACATATGATATGGCTTCCGGCTCTAGAATCCCCTTACCTATAGTTCTGGCAACCTCCAGGCCGGTAGCAGCACCGGCGAAGTCGCAAAAAGCAGCCAGTATTATGGCGTTTCGAGGTGAAATGGCCCGGGAGCCGATAGAAGCAGCAACAGCATTGGCAGCATCGTTAAAGCCATTAACCACACCGAAGCCGATGGCTGCTGCAATAACCAGAACCAGCAGAACGAGCTCAGGCATGCTTCAATACTATACCTTCAAGAACATTGGCGACATCTTCGCCCCGGTCGGTGGCACTTTCCAGGTGATCGTAGATTTCACGCCACTTGATCACATCACATGTGTTAAGCTGGCAAACTTCAAATAGCTCGGCAAGGGCAGCATGTTGCACATCGTCGGCCTCGTTTTCCAGCGTATTGATCTCCACGCACTGCTTCAGGATCCAGGTGTACTGGTCGCGGCGTCGCAAACGGGGTACTACCTCGTTCAATTTGCGGGCCATCATAAGCACGATTCGGGCTAGTTCTCGGGCTCTCTCCGTGGGCTCAGTAATACCGTACAGAAAGGCTGTTCTACCCGCAGCCTCGATGAAATCCATGATATCGTCCATGCTGTGGACCAGCTGCGTAATGTCCTCCCTGTCAATGGGTGTCACGAAGGTGCGATGCAGTTTGGCTATTATCTTGTGCGTAATAACATCGCCCTCATGTTCTAATTCCTTGAGTTCTTTTGCCTTTGCCTCCACGTCTTCATATTTGTCAAACAGGTCAACCAGCTTTTCCGCAGCGACTACAATATTAGCCGTTTCCTGTTCGAACAGTTCGTAAAACCCTACGTCTCTGGGGATGAATGAGAATCTAGCCAAATTGCACCTCCGTCGATTAGAAACATACCCTCTCCAATCTCAGACCTATCTCGTATTATAACAGGCCGTGGGTAACTTGCACTATGATTTATACCTCTTCCTTTGCACTCCCCCACCACTTCTTTAACCTGTCGGCAATCTCTTTCTCGTAGCCCTGTTTGTTCGGGGTATAATATCGTTTCCCCTGAAGTGATGGTGGCAAGTTCTGTTGTTTGACGAAATGGTCGGGATAATGGTGAGCATATTTATAACCGCGTCCGTATCCTGTATCACGCATCAGCTTGGTTACCGGGTTACGTAGATGGAGTGGCACCGGTTCAATTCGACCATGCTCTATATCATGCCTGACCCGGGAGTAAGCCTGATAAAGGGAGTTGCTTTTGGGCGCCGTCGCCAGGTACACCACAGCCTCCGCCAGGGCCAGGTTTCCTTCGGGTAAGCCGACAAAGTGAACCGCCTGCTGGCTGGCTACTGCTACCATCAAGGCCTGCGGGTCAGCCATGCCGACGTCCTCGGAAGCAAAACGCACAAGTCGACGGGCGATATAGAGAGGGTCTTCCCCGGCTTCAAGCATACGTCCCAACCAGTACAGGGCAGCATCGGGGTCTGAACCGCGCAGCGATTTATGTAACGCCGAAATCAGGTCATAATGCTGGTCACCGGTCTTATCATATAGCAAGGCACGATGCTGTAGAGCCTCCTCGATGGCTGACAGCTCTAGTGACCGGGAGCCTTCACTGTCAGGCGAAGTAGCAAACACTGCCATTTCCAGAGCGTTCAATGCTACACGTGCATCCCCGTTTGATGCCGCCACAAGGTGGTTTAAGGCTTCCTCACTCATATTAATCTGGAGCTTACCCAGCCCCCTTTCTTCATCTTTGATGGCACGCTTTACGATGACTTCGATTTCTTCATCGCTGAGTAGATTCAATCTAAAAACCCGGCAGCGCGAAAGAAGGGGAGCTATAACTTCGAAAGAGGGGTTTTCCGTGGTCGCACCGATGAAAGTCACCGTACCGCTTTCCACGAAAGGTAGTACCGCGTCCTGCTGTGCCTTATTGAAACGGTGTATCTCATCGACGAAAAGAATGGTTCTACGTCCTGATGACTTCAGCCTCTTCTTGGCTTGTCCAATAACATGCCTCAAATCCGCCACTCCGGCACTCACAGCACTCAACGAACTGAACTTCGCTTCAGTAACATTGGCGATAATATGGGCCAGGGTCGTCTTGCCGCTGCCCGGCGGTCCCCAGAATACCATGGAAGGTAGCCGGTCTGCCTCGATGCATTTCCGGAACACACGCCCCGGAGCCACCAAATGTTCCTGCCCCACGAACTCGTCGAAAGTCTGCGATCTCATCCTGGCCGCCAGCGGCATGCTCTCAGAGTCAGGTGAATCCTTCTCCTCGGGCAGCTCAAAAAGAGGCATGCTATCCATCATCGTCAACCAAGATCTATCACTGGTATCTTCTTACCTGAAAACGATATAGCTTAATTGGGTCATCCATGGATATCCCCGCCTTGAGTCGGCAAATGGCAATTTGTTCTTCAACGCTATCTACACCCTCCAAATCGGGTAACAAAAGCCCCTTCCTCCAGCCGCTCTCCACGATAACTCCATATTCCTTGTGGTCAAGTTGACTGATATCTATGACAGGTTCAGGCTCGGTTAGTATGTCTACGCTATATTCCAGGTCACCAAGCTCGGACGCAGTCACCGGGGGAAAGCGGGGATCGCTAGTAGCTGAGCTAATAGCATTGGCAATAATTTCTGCGGCCACATTCTTTTCACTGGGCTCAAAGGTACCAATACATCCTCTCAACTGTCCCCCCTTGTGAATGGAAACAAAAACACCGGCCCGTTCTCTCATTTCCGCAGTTAATTTCGTTGGCCTGGGTTTTCTGCCCTCCCGAACGTAGCTTTCCACGGTCTTTTTAGTCAGTCTTATGATAGGATGAAGTCGCTTTGCCATAAAACACCCCCTCTCACGTCCGAAAATTAAGCTCCACCCCGCAGAATTTACACCTCGAGCCATCCAGTCCAATTACCTCAGCATCATAGCCGATTCGACGAACGACTAACTTTCCACAGGAATAACACACGGTATTTTCATACTCATGCCCCGGTACATTGCCCAGATAGACAAACTTCAGCCCTGTTTCTTTTCCAATCTGATAGGCCTTTTCCAAAATGGATAGTGGTGTAGCCGACAGATGGCTAAATTCGTGCAGGGGATGGAAACGAGTTACATGCCAGGGAGTCAACTCACCAAGGTTATCTCGAATCCAGGTAGCAATGTTCTTGAGCTGTTCCTCGTCGTCGTTCATTGCAGGCATGACATTGGTTACCACTTCGACATGCATATGCCATTTCTCTTTAGCTCGACTGGCTATGTCCAGAATGCCCCGCCATTTAGGAATCCTGGCTGTCTGTCGATAAAACCCGTCGGTAAAACCCTTGATATCCACCCGCCAGGCATCTAGCCAGGGCCCCATCGTATCCAGAGCTTCAGGAGTGGCATAGCCGTTGGTCACATACACAGTGTATAGATTATTTTCTTTAGCCAGTTTGGCGGATTCCAGGGTATATTCAAGCCAAATCGCCGGCTCGTTGTAGGTCCAGGCAATGCCCTGGCAATTATATCTGCGGGTCAGCTCTATCTCTCTTTCCGGGAGCAACTGCTGGGAACCCGGTGGGATATCCGTACATGAAATCTCCCAGTTCTGGCATCCCCTGCAGTGGAAATTACATCCCCAGCTACCCAAAGAGAGCGCATAGGTACCGGGGAAGAAATGAAAAAGCGGTTTTTTCTCTATATGGTCGGGGGCAATCGACGATACCTCGGCATAATTCATGTTATACAGCTTGCCATCTCGATTGATGCGCATATGGCAGACGCCGAGTTTACCGGGGTTAATAAGACATCGCCACTGACAGACATGACACCTCACCCTGCCGCCCGAAACCTTCTCATAGAGCATCGCCTCCCTTTCCATCCCTTAACATTATACCATCACGGTCTGAGCCGATATAGCTCTAAAGCAATCTGCCAGTAGTGTGATAGCGGAGCGCCTTTCGGGTTTGGAATTCAATCCTTGTCCATATACACCCTGCTCAGGTCAGGAATAGCCACGGGGCTGAGCTCATAATCTTTGACATAGGACTCTACCAGAATATAGTTGGCGCCATGGAAAAGGGGGAGACAAGGGACATCCTTAACAATAAGTTGCTCGGCCTGTCCGTACATACTGAGCCGGGCAATTTCATTCTGTTCTACAGCCGCTTGGTCAAGCAGAGTGTCCAGGGAGTGGTTGCTGTAGTCGGATAAATTGCCTTCGCTTCCGGTATGAAAGAGTATATCCAGGAAATTATGAGGGTCCGGGTAGTCAGCTACCCAGCCTGTTACGAACATTTCATCTTTTTCTTGTTTCACGTTGTAAAGGAAATTATCCGTTTCCAGTTGCCTAACCGAGATTTCCACGCCGAGGTTTTGCTGCCACTCCTGTATGATGGCACCGAGATAGCCGGGAATGCTATTGCCATAACCCTCAACGGTCAGGGTGATAGGGGGCAAGTTCGAGACATCTCCGTATTCGGACGCGGCGATAAGGTCTAGCGCTTCTTCTATATCGTAGTCCAATCCCGCGAGAGCCTCATTATAGCCCGGCATGCCCGGCGGTAAAATACCGTCGGCTTCACTTACCGTATCCCTCAATATCACCTCAGCGATACGCTCTTTATTTACAGCATGACAAAAAGCACGGCGGACATTAACATCATCGAAGGGAGGTTCGGCAGTATTGAAGCCCATATAATAAAGACTGAGCTCGGAGGTTACAACTAGCTCTGGATAAAATGGACCAGTCTCATCGAGCACCCGGTCAATATATGGCAAGAAAACAGTAACAACATCGATTTGCCCTGTTTCGTATAGGACCATAGGCGAACCGTACAGTAAGTATTGGACCTGTTCCAGCTTAGCCGGTTCACCGTAATAAGTCTGGTTACGCTCTAAAATCAACCACTGACCCGCTTGCCATTCTTTTAGTTTAAAGGGCCCCGTTCCTTCCGGTTCTCGCCACCAGTAGTCCCCGGACTCGACATTATCCTTATCTACTGCAAAAGCGGTAGGGTAAGCTAACTTACTCAGGAAGTAGGCTTTGGGGACATCAATGGTAACCCGAAGAGTATGGTCACCGATAACCTCGATTCCCGAGATTTCCTCGGTTTCCCCGGTCAACATATCCCTGGCACCAACGATATCGCCCAGATAGGTAGCTGCTGTGCTGGAGCCTGTCTCGGGGTCGCAGGCTCGCTCCCAGGAATATTTGAAATCATCGGCTCTTACATCCTTACCGTTATGAAATTGGATATTCTCGTGCAGGCGGAAAGTATATGTTTTGTTATCAGAGCTTAATTCCCAGCTCTCGGCAATATCCGGCACTATGTTTAACTCATGGTCAAGACGAACCAGGCCGGAGAAGATTTGCATGATGTAGAGATGAGAAGACATGTCCCCTGAAATCGCCGGATCTAGTGTTACCGGGCCAACGTCCCGGAGACGAAGCGTGTTTTCTCCATCCCACCAGGAACAACCGGTTAAAGTGAACAGAAACAAGACAATAACAAGCAAGAGAAATACTACATACCAAGTTCCTTCACTATGAAAATACTTGAATTTCATTTAACTGCTAATGTCCAGGTTCCTCACTTGATCCAGAGGAATTTCAATATTTCCTTACCAGATGACGACAATCCGTGCTATGGTGTCATCATATTCAGGTTCAACCATATACTGACCCGGCGGAGGTACGACGCATTCATAATAACGCCGACCGACTTCAAGTTCTACGTCCCAATCGAACTGTGGCTCAATATAAATTAGGCCTCTGTCTGTAGTATCAAAGGCGACAATGGCATGCCCATTTGTCCCAAGGTATTCAATAACTACATACGCACACCGCAGTCCTTCCTCGGCGGCGTTTGCCTTAACATTCGCAGCAAAATCAACGCAGATATATTCGTTCCTCAAGTATTCTTGCTCACTCGTCTCGTCCTGCTCTAAGAAATCCTTCATTTCCTGGTAGTCGGGGTCTCTTAATACATAACCGTATCCCGTGGTCAACCTGTTATAGTTAGTTTGTAGATTAGATAACGTATCTTCCAGAGATTCGGCTAGCTTTTGCGATGCGTTTAATGCAATTTCAACATTTGTTAGTTGGGCTTGTATCGCCTCAAGATCATTGTCTGCCAGCAGTAGGGAGTTCCGTGCCCTATCCAGTTCATTTAACACCCAGGCTGTTGCGACAATGGATGCAATAGCCATTATTGCCAGGATAGCAAAGATAACGCGGAATCTTTTATGGGAATCTCTCTCCATCATTATTATGGTCTCCAAACATCGATTCTAAGTTGGAAAATAATTGAGCAGGATTTTCTGCATTGCTTGCCAGTTTTTCAAAAGGGCATATGTCAGTACCATCGTAGTTAGAAATATAAGGGACTATGTTCTTACTGCTGATGGCCACTCCTTGTCTTTTGAGCATATCAAGTGCTCCCTGGCTTGCTATGCCAGCATACACCGAGGTTATCCGGGCATGAAGACAAAGCATAGCTACAGCCGAGCCCACGATGCGGTCAGCCATAGCAGCATTATGTAAATCTTTCCCCATACTCTGAATAGCCTTGAACAGGGGAGTTACTCCACGCTCTTTAGAACTTAAAAGAACGCGCCCTCCCTTCACTATGACGAGATTCCATTGCTCTTCCTCTAAAAGAGAGCGAGCAAGTTCAATATCTTCTGTGTCACCTGGCATAGCGTTCTAAACAGGTACTAGACCCTGAGAGGAATATCAAGTTGGTATTCCATACTGCCCAGGCCAAGCTCCTGAGCAGTTCTTATCTGGATCAGGCTATCCGTACTATGTATTGTGCCCAGTATATCGGTGGAGCTGATACCCGCGAACTTCCCCAGGGGCTTGCTTTGAGCAATCAGGTCCAACGATGCCTTGTCGATAGCTACTACATCCATGGAGGCAAGAATACCAATATCGGGAACCACCGGCAAACCCGATGGCGTAACGCAGTCACAATCTGGCGTTACATCTTGGACGAAATTGATGAAAGCCACTCCGGACTGAAATCTGCTTAAAACCCCGGCCGCTGCGTGAGCCAGGTAAACCTGGAACCTCTCCTTAGCCTTTGGAGGCAGGGAAAAAACATCCTCGGGGCAAACATAGAGGCAATTATTACAGTTCATGCATTTCTCGTCGTCGCGCACCATTTTCTCGTCAAGCAAAGCTAGAGCTCCAAACGCGCAGCTTTCAATACATTTTCCACACCCGGTACATTTGGATATTTCGATGACACCGCGATTTGCCCTGTGTTGAGCGGCCTTGGAATCCTTGGTAACGCATCCCATAGACACATTCTTGATTGAGCCACCAAAGCTAGCCAGCTCATGCCCCTTGAGATGAGTAAGGACTATCATGGAGTCGGCGTGGAGAATCTCTTTGGCTACTTTTATCTTATCCAAAGAACAATCCGAAACCCGCCCGGGGATATCCACGAACTCTCCGTCGTAGCCTTTCTCTCCATCGGCGATAACCACGGGTGCTCCCAACGATTCCTCGGTGAAGCCGTTGCGGGCTGCTGTAGCCAGGTATTGGCTGGCCGTGAATCTCCCTGCGGAATAAAGAGTAGTCGTATCCGTGACAAACGGTTTCCCTCCCGCTTCCTTAATCAAATCACAAACCCGGCGCACTATCGGTGGACGCAGGTAGGCACTGCCACCATATTCCCCCATGTGTAATTTAACCGCTACAGAATCACCTTCGGAGATAACATTAGCTACATTCGAAAAGAGAGTCCTCAGACCTTTGAGGAAAGCTGTACTCTTATCATAGGGGGAGAAGAAAACCTGGCTTTTTTCACTAATCTTCATAATGCTCACCTGCCTACTAGTATAG
>Ga0209536_100013952_pt1 | contig 11558 bp, 10 predicted proteins | sample DeeMarSeWOR28_12_FD_187461 | JGI IMG/M metagenome (GOLD analysis project Ga0209536, IMG submission 187461) | Marine sediment microbial communities from White Oak River estuary, North Carolina - WOR-2-8_12 (SPAdes) (version 2) | ecosystem: Environmental > Aquatic > Marine > Intertidal zone >... | reverse complement strand
GAACTCCGACCGTAGGTCGGAGCTTCTTCCTTAGGAAAAAGCCATGGGAGCTTCGCTCCTAAACTCATTGTTACCATTCATCCCCAGCCATAGGCTGGGGCATTCTGGCTTTTTCCCGTAAAGAGGGAAATCCTGCAAAATCGCTGGCCGAAGCGTGAATTTCAACAATCCTTGAGGTATGAAAAAATAACAGATACTCTTGTATTTCCTGTTGCAGTTTACGGATTCACAGATCGGATAATTTTTAACGTGCTACGTGAAACGACGCTTTAATTATTGAAAGGATTATTCCTGTGGACGATTCAGCGCAAAAACTCCTTGTGACTGCCGCTCTTCCCTATGCAAACGGCCCCCTGCACATCGGACATCTCGCCGGAGCCTATATCCCGGCGGATGTCTTTGTTCGATTCCAGAGGTTGAAAGGCTCCGACGTTCTGTTCATATGCGGTTCCGACGAACATGGTGTTCCAATCACGATCCGCGCGGACAGCGAAGGGATTTCGCCCAAGGAGGTGGTCGACCGATACCATTCCATTATACGCAGAAGCTTCGAGAACATCGGTTTGAGTTTCGACAACTATTCCCGAACTTCGCTGACGTTGCATCACAATATTTCCCAGGAAATTTTTCTTGCTTTAAATCAAAAGGGATTCGTCAAGGAAAAATCCGTAGAGCAGTACTACTGCAAAACGTGTGCCCGGTTTCTTCCCGACCGTTTCATCGAGGGAGAATGCCCCCACTGTCATCAGCAGGAAGCCAGGGGAGATCAGTGTGAAGCCTGTGGTCGATGGCTGGAGCCGGAGCAGCTGATCGATCCGAAATGCAAGGTATGCGGATCGAGCCCCGAAATGCAGTCAACAAAACACTGGTATTTCCGTTTGTCGGAGTTTCAGGAAAAACTCCAAAAATGGCAGGATTCCAAGCCACACTGGAAAAATAATGTCCGGGAGTTCTGCTCCGGATGGTTTCAGGAAGGACTGACCGACCGGCCGATTACGCGGGATATCGACTGGGGCGTGCCGGTTCCGCTGCCGGACGCGAAAGGCAAGGTGCTGTACGTCTGGTTTGAAGCTCCCATCGGGTACATCTCATCGTCGGTCGAATGGGCTGACAAGCAGGGACAACCGGAGCGCTGGCGCGACTACTGGTGCGACCCCAAAACCCGGCTGATTCATTTCATCGGTAAGGATAATATTGTATTTCACGCCATCGTCTGGCCCGCTACGTTAATGGCTCACGGGGATTTTATACTTCCGGACCACATACCGGCCAATGAGTTTCTGAATATCGAAGGTGAAAAGCTTTCCACAAGCCGCAACTGGGCCGTCTGGGTGGACGAATACCTCGATATATTCCCGCCCGACCCGCTGCGCTACTATCTGGAGGCGAATGCCCCGGAAAACAAGGACGCAGATTTCGCATGGAAGGATTTCCAGGCGCACAACAACAACGAGTTGGCCGATGTGCTGGGTAATCTGGTCAACCGATGCCTTTCATTTACAGAAAAGAATTTTGAAAACAAGGTGCCCCCCGCATTAAAGCCTGAAGAGGCCGATGGTGCAGTGCTTGCGGCCATAGCCCAGTTCACACAGAAAATTGCTGACTCTCTGGATAAATTCCAGGTTCGCCGTGCGGTGAATGAAATGATGGATCTAGCCCGGATCGGAAATAAATACTTCAATGATTCCGCCCCCTGGAAGTCGCTAAAAACCGACCGGGAGCGCTGTGGAACCATTCTGAATACCACCCTGCAGCTGATGGCTGCACTTGCGGTCATTATGGAGCCTTTCCTGCCTTTTTCAGCTGAGAGACTGTGGAGAATGCTGAACGGTCCCGATTCCCACCGGGATCAGCACTGGGTTTCAATACCGGACCTGATGCTTGCCGACGGGCATCCGCTGGGAAAAAGAGAAATCCTGTTCGAGAAAATCGAAGACGAAATTATTGAAGAGCAGATCGCTAAACTGAAGTCGTAATCCGAAAAAGCTTACAGGGGAATGTGTTCCACGACCGTAATGCCGTATCCATGGAGGCCGATAATCTTTTTGGGACGGTTGGTAAGCAGCTGGATCTGATGCACCCCGAGCGCCCGGAGTATCTGAGCACCGATGCCGTAGATTCTTAGATTGCTGGAAGGATTTGAAATAGGATTGCTCCCGGCAGCTTCGGCCTTGGCGTTTTTGATCGCATTCCCATTGATTTCATCGACGAGATTGTGCGCTTTTTCCTCCTGCCGCAGATAGACAAGAATCCCCTGCCCGTTTTCCTCAATTTTCCTTAGGGCAGCTTTTAACTTGTTCTTTCCGCCGGTCCGCAATGAATTAAACACATCCGCCATGGTCGACTGAGTGTGTACGCGAACCATCACAGGTGAATCCGGATCAATTTGCCCTTTAACCAGGGCGATGTGCTGCTCGTTATCCAGTTCGTTCTCAAAGATGACTATTTTAAATTCCCCGTATTCGGTTGGAAATACAGAATCGGCAATACGCTTGACGAATGTCTCCGTCCTGAGCCTGTAGGCGATGATATCGGCGACCGTAACGATTTTTAATCCATGTTCCTGGGCTACTTTCTTCAGGTTGGGAATCCTGGCCATGGTGCCGTCTTCGTTCATCACCTCACAGATAACACCCGCCGGGTATAATCCTGCCAGACGTGCAAGGTCGACGGAAGCTTCCGTCTGGCCGGCACGCATCAGTACACCGCCGGACTGAGACCGCAACGGGAAAATGTGACCGGGACGAGCCAGATCCGAGGGAATCGAGGCGGGATTGACTGCCGTCAGGATAGTCTTTGCACGATCCGCAGCGGATATCCCCGTGGTCACGCCGTGTCGCGCTTCGATGGAAACCGTAAAAGCGGTCCCGAATTTGCTGGTGTTGTCCCGGACCATCATCGGGATGCGCAACTCGTCCAGGCGCTCTCCGGTCATGGCAAGGCATATGAGACCACGACCGTACTTTGCCATAAAATTGATCATTTCCGGCGTTGCTTTTTCAGCTGCGGCCGTAAGATCGCCCTCATTTTCTCGGTCCTCGTCATCAACGACGATGACAATCCGTCCCAGTCGTATTTCCTCAATAGCTTCTTCAACACTGTCAAATCCCAAATTACACCTCGTACCCGATTATTCGTATAACCTTCAAAAATACCTCATAAATATGAGGACACAATACTTAATTTAAAAAGAATATGTATTATGTCCCCATATTTTATCAGGCTTACCGTTCAGCGTTCCCCGTTCCGATCCGTTCACCAACCCGGAAATTATGAATTTAATTGGGAAAACAGTTTAATGCATTTCCAGTCTGCGCGGTAATTGAAGTAAAATCATCTGGTTTTCAATGGGAAAGCGCGTACTATGATTCGAGCAACTCTGGTTTATATATTTATCGGTCTGTATGTTCTGATTTTAGCGCCGCCGGTGATACTTTGGACATTTATTGTAAAGGATGCGCGCATACTCTACGTTCTGGCTCGATTCTGCATCCGGACTGCCGGGTATGCATGCGGGATCAGGGTATCCATTGAAGGCCGGGAAAAAGTAACTGCCGGGAAAACCTATCTTTTTCTTTCCAACCACCAGGGGAATTTTGACGGCCCCGTCCTCACTCATGCCATACCCAGAAACTGGAAAGCCCTCCTGAAAAAGGAAATAATGCGCCTGCCGCTTCTATCCCTGGTTTTAAGACAGGCTCAGTTTGTTCCAATCGAACGTTTGAATCCAAAGCAAGCCCGTGCGGGGATTGAGCAGGGCGCCAGATTGCTGGCTGAAGGAAATTCGTTCATTGCATTTCCTGAAGGAACAAGAAGCCGCGACGGCCGGCTTGGTGAATTTAAAAAAGGCACTTTTGTCATGGCAATTAAGGCGCAGGTCCCAATTATGCCCGTAACCATTATCGGAAGCGCAGCAATCCAGCCTCCCGGCAGTTATGCTATCCGTTCCGGGCGTATACGTGTTATTTTCCACGACCCGATACCCACAGAGGGCATGGATCTTGAAGGCCGGAACCTTCTCGCCGAACGCACACGTCAAGCGATCGCATCAGGATTAAACGTCAAAGGTTGAAAGTTTTACGACGCTTTTAGTTTGGGAGGAGTCTTCGGAGTTTGGGCCCCTTCAACCACCGGAGTGTGTTTTTACGATTTGTGGTTATACTGACAAGGGTTTGATTGTATTGGCGCAGTGTATACTTCATCATTAGAGGATTCTGTTCCCAATCCAGGAACCATCTTTCAGCCCCGCGATCATCCTGTACTATTATCACGGGCAACACCACCGTGGAACCGTTCACTTCCACTGAAATTTCTCCGTCTCCTTCATAGGTCATCCGCCCCGAGATAAGGTCGATGTCACATTTTGCTTTTTTCTTTTCCTTCAACTCCCGAAAAATTTTCCGACTCAACCACATTGTTGTGGAGTTCTCGGAACGCGTATCCATACCGGGCTTGAAGAGCCTTTTATTCGTGAATCCTTTCGCCTTCAGAATATCCTCGTTGGGAATAAAGACCGTCCCCTGTGATCGGAAATCTTCCCACTCCATAAGCAGGTCCGGGTAAAAACCGGCCAGCCTTACAACAAAATCCCTGTCTGTGCCTTGGGTGGTTATTTCCCAAACCAGGACGGTATCCCGACCGAATTGAGGCAAAAGGGATTCATTCTCTGCCGGACGGCTCCACGGAGCGACAAGCCAGAAAGATGCGAATAGAAGAAATAGACAACATTTTTTTAGCGGCATTTTTCTATTAAAAACCCTGACTTTGTAAATGTTCCAGACTTATTTTGGAATCTGACTTTTCATTCATTGCTATTCCGAGCTGGAAAAAGCGTTCAAAATATTTGCCTAATATATCTACTTCGAGATTCACCGGATCGCCGACATTGAGCTGGCTAAGATTCGTAGCTTCCAGTGTAAGGGGAATCGCAGCAACCGTAAACGACTCCTTCTCCAGTGAGGCGATGGTCAGGCTGACTCCATGAACCGCAATCGATCCCTTGTAAACAAGATACCGTTCCAGTTCCCGGGGGAAATAAAAGGATAGCTCGGACCCCTTCCCGCTAGGGATCCTGCCGAGCAGACGACCGACACCGTCTACGTGTCCCTGTACGATGTGCCCGCCTAACCGTCCGCCTATCATCAGAGGCCTTTCGAGGTTGACCTTCAGTCCCCGTTTTACCTTCTTGAAACTGCTCAGCCTCAATGTTTCCGCAGAGATATCGCACGAAAAAGAGTCTGCCCCGACAGAGGTGGTTGTAAGACAAACTCCATTGACTGACACGGAATCCCCAATTTTCAATCCCGGGAGGATGCCTGCGGCAGCAATTGTGATTACGGCCCCTTCATGCATGAAACGAATTTCCTGGATCGTACCGATCTCTTCGATTATTCCAGTAAACACATTCGCCTCCTAACCTGCCTTATTCTCAAATGTACCATCACCCGGGGGACGTCTTCCCTTCCCGGATGCCCGATCTCTCCTATTCGTCAACCGGAACACCTGCGCCACTTCGCCCGGGGTAAGGGATCTGTAATGGCCGACGGGAAGGCCTTTATCCGTCAAAAAGCCTATTCTTATCCTTCTCAGCTTTAACACCGGGCTGCCAACGGCTTCAAACATCTCCCTGATCTGCCTGTTTATCCCCTGGATCAGGGTTACCTCATACCAGCCGTTCCGGTCTCCGCCAAGGGGCACAATCCTGCAGGGAGCCAGTTGGATCCCGTTTTTCACCCGAATTCCCTTTCGAAGCTTGTCAATCTCCCCATTTTCAGGTTTCGATCGGACCTTGACCCTGTAAACCTTGGGCATATGGTTCCCTGCCTGCGCAACCCTTTTCGAAAAATCGCCATCGTTGGTCAACAGGATCAGTCCTTCCGTATTGTAGTCCAGGCGACCGACCGGATAAACTTTTCCCTTCACATTAACAAGGTCCGTCACTACGGTCCGCCCCTGCGGATCCGCAACGGATGAGATGACCTGTCGCGGCTTGTTCAGAAGAATGTAGAGTTTTCTGGGTGGTATCCGGAGACGTTTTCCATCCACCCTTATGGAATCTTTATCCGGATCCGCACGGGTTCCAAGGCGGTCGACTATCTCGCCATTGACAGTCACGCGGCCCTGCTGGATCAACAGCTCCGCTTTTCGGCGGGACGCCACTCCTGCGTAGGCAATAATTTTTTGAAGTCTTTCCCCATGATCCATGCAGAATCAAATCTGCTCACTGGCAAGTTGAGCAAATTCCTCAAGTGTTGGCAGATCCTTAAGACTGTTCAGGCCGAAATGTATGAGAAACTGCTTGGAAGTTCCGTACAGGATAGGACGGCCGACAACCTGTTTCCGACCTACGATGGCTACCATATTTTTCTCAAGCAGGGTATGCAGTGCGCTGCTCGATTTCTTTCCCCGTATTGCAAGAATTTCCGCCAGCGTAACGGGTTGTTTGTAGGCGACCACGGCCAGCGTTTCCAGCGCAGCCATTGATAGTTTTGCATTCGGCCGCGTTTTAAGGTACGCCCGGATCTGTTCGTGATGCTCCGTGCGGGTCGTCATCCGGTATCCGCCGGCAACTTCCCGTATACACATTCCCCCCGGACGGGCATTGAATGCCTCCACCATGGTTTTGAGGGCCTGTTCTATGTTTTCCTTATCCTGCTTGGGAAACACTTCCTGGAACTGTTCCGGTTTAACCGGCTCTTCCGCCACATAAATAATGGCTTCCATGATTGCCTGCATTTCGGTTGTATCCATGGTATCAGGCGTCTTCCTTTTTCTTTGATACTTGAATTTCTTCGAACGCGCCCTTTTGGTAAAGCCATACTTCGTTCATGCGGACCAACTCCAGCAGGGCAAGAAAAGTTACAATTAATTGACGCTTGGAACGGATTTCTCCGAACAGAGTCGAAAATAAAATCTGGTCGTGGATCAGAAGGCGGTTCCGGATATCCGTAATTTTCTGTTCGACAGTGATCTCTTCCTTGTCTACCTCCAGGATCTGCTGCTCTTCGAAACGCTTGACTACATCATGAAAGGCTTTAAGCAGATCGAAAAGGCTTACTGCGACAATTTCGTTCGCATCCTCGAGAACATTCTTGGGAGGTTTGTTCCATACGGCATTCTCCACTTCCTCGCGCGTATAGAGCATCTCGGCTGCGTTTTTGAATTTCTGATGCTCCAGGAGTTGATAGACAAGCTCGTGCCGGGGATCTTCAATATCCTCATCCTCGGATTCTTCATTTTCCTCCTGAGGAACCAACATCCTGGATTTTATGTAAATCAGGGTCGAGGCCATCGTCAGCCATTCGGCAGCAATATTGATATTGAGATCTTTCATGATCTGGATATATTCCAGGTACTGCTCGGTTATATGGGCGATCGGAATATCCCAGATATCGATCTCCTCCTTCCTGATCAGATGAAGAAGCAGATCGAGAGGGCCTTCGAAAGCATCCAGGTGTATGGTTATCCCCGTCTCCTCGAAAGGCTCCTGCAGATCGGGAATCAGGTTTTGATTGTTCTCCATATAAACCAGCCTGCCTTAGGATAAAATCTGCAATCCGATCACCATATTTAGGAGTAATAACTATAGCACAGCCCATATTCCCAACCAGTATTTTCCCCTGTAACAGGCGAGAATCAGGACACCGGAAACTTCAGCGGCATAGACGCAGCTCTTGAATTCCGAAAACGGAGATTGGACGGGTGCTGCAGAATGGGGGGGCGGATCGTATCGCTTCCCTGCATCATATGCTGCAGGGAAGCAATACACCGTATACAATGTGTTGCAGAATCATATCAACGAATAAGAAAAAAATTACCTCCATTCATCGATTTTGACGCTTTGGCCGGGACGCAGACCGCCGGCGCTCCAATAGTTGTTATTCGAACCCCCGGTAACGATAATGGGGATATTGGAACCGCCGAAGCCTCCCATTTTGGCTTTTGGCATCGGTTTTTTGGCAGCCGGCGTGTCGCCTTCAGCGGCTGGTTTCGGTTTCATTTTTGCAAAACCGCCGCCAAAATTGGGAGTCGGCGCCAACCACTGTTCTAATTCCGCTATCGTATCGAAACGGGCTTTGACAAAATCGGCGATCGGCGGGCTCAGGACGAAACATGTCCCGAATAAAAAGCCCTGTTGAGCCGCAATATCTTTCATAATCTGGGGATAATCCATCTCAGAGCCCCATCTGTTCGCGGCCCAGTTGGCTGCGGAAAGAATCCCCCATCCCTCGAACAGGGTTACGATGTTCTCACCCTTTTTGAAGCCTCTCCGAACAGAAAATGGTTCGAAGGGAGACTTTTCCTCGTTCTCGGCAATAACGATGTTGATCAGGTTCATGGGATTTCCGATGGTTCCCATGTAGGTCGTTCCCACCTTGCCGCAATTCCCAAGATTGATGGCTATCAGGCTCCAGGCTCTTCCAATCGTGGTATTGGCATGAGCATAGGGTCCTACGGCGGCAACGTCGTAATTCAGACCGATCTCGTTGCGGATGTTTCCATTGATAACCAGAGCTCCAACAAAACCGTTATCTGAAACCGAAATGGCCTCTTTCCCTGTCGATGACACGGCCAACAGCAGTGGCAGGTATTCCGGTTTGCATCCGGCCATAACGGCATTCACTGCGACATCTCTTACTGTAAAGGTCCAGTATTCAAAGTAATTGCCGGTATTGGTGGGAGACATCTTCCCGACAACCATGTCGGGATCCATGCTGGTCCCCTTCAACATATCCGCAACTCTTTCTTCTGTCGGAAGAACAATCGGCAGGAAATCCGTATACCTCTTCTCCAGGAACATCTTATGAAGGTTTTCCTCAGTGTCGGTAAAAGTGGCCGGTCCCTTATCCCGTAAGATCTCGCCGGTCCTCTTTTCCTCTGCAGTCAGGGGTTTTGTCAGCTTTTCGACAATTTCCTGCATCACTGGGCGCCCGGAGATCGGATTCACACCGTTGATGATATCGTTGCGCAACTGTTCACGCGTCTTTGCCCATACCGGACCCAACACCCACTGGGTCCGCAGCCCGGGCATCCCTTCATGCAGCGCTTTTTCTTTTTCCTGTTCGTAGAATTCGGAAAGGACAAGAGGGATAGCAGGAATCTTCATTTTATCTTCAAAATTAATGGAGTGGCCGACGACCGCCGGCGCACACTGGCTTCAATGGCCCATCCCGATAATTACGGCATCCCCCTCTTTCTCGATCTCGGCCCATAACTGCGGATCTTCAGATTCGAAACCGCCCCCCCCTTTTCTCTTGTAAAGAGCTTTGGTATTAGGGTAGTTCGCTGCAAACCAATCCACTATTTCATTGAGAAGGTTATCCCCTCCTATATAACCGTCGTCAACGATATAGATGGTCTTGCCGTCCAGAGTATCCAGTCGGGGTGCCATGGGTTTCAGGGTTATCGGGGGCGGAGTACCCAACGGGTTGAGAACCGTAACCTGTTCTTCCGCGGGCGCCGCCTGCGCCTGGCTGTTTAAACCTGAAGAACTGCAAATCAGGCCCAGGCACAGCAATGTAATTAGACCTGCTGACATATACCACTTCATTAGCTATTGACTCCTTTGATTAATGTTGGGAAAGGAATGCGTCTCTGGAATGGATGTGAAGGGAGTTGTGCGAAACTTGCACAACCGTTCCCGATTCTTTTTCCCAGAAGACGTTCGAATCGAACCTATCTATCGGTACACGCATGCTCTCTCTTGAGGGCCAAGGATGCCGTAAAGATCGCAACCGGATTGTCTGACCGGCAACCATTTCAAATACAACCGGATCCTCACAACTCTAGGCGGGTTATCCCCTATATGTCAAGGACAAGAGAATGATCCGTAGACAGGCCTTATGTATTTATGCTTTGAATAAACGGAAAAATTCACAGCTTGCCGCTAATAACTACGTTGACACCGCATATTAGTTACGTGTTATTCCTTGCGGACAACCCACTTCTGATAAAGGGCCGATGAGGCAATCAGGACAACGGCTACACCGACAAAGGCTCCGATACGATAGAGTTGATCCAGCCGGCTGAGATCGAAGAGAAATAGTTTAAAAAGCGTTACCCCCAAAAGCCCGAGAGCCGCCAGTCGAACGGGCCGAAGCTTTTTCCTGATCCCCACAATGAGCAGGCACAGTGCGAATAAGGCCCAGGCAATGGAATAGGTCATGCCCCTTGCCAGATCACCCGTAAACTGAAATTTGATGGCAACACCAGGTGAAAACAGATCGGCGATTTCAATATTCATCAGAAGGAATGCCAGAATCGTCCCCATTGAATAATGAACCGCCTGGACATTTATTCCGAAAACCCTATTCCTTGGCGACGCCAGCAGACGCCCCCCTGTCATCAGGCAGAAAACGGCGATTCCATAGGTGTACAGATACCAGTTGAAAATCGGTATGACACTTTGATCGTAATCCAGCAACACGGCAGGATTCAAAGCAAGCCGTATGAAAGTGACCAGCAATAGAGCCATACCCACATCCCGTAGACCGTTATGGGGGACTTTGCGGTACAGCCAGATTAAGGCAACTCCCTCCAGAGCCCAGCTGACCGTAAGCCATTGATGGTCGAACTGGATTGGAAATACCAGTGTAATAAAAAACAGCGTCGTGCCGCCGAACCAGGCAAAAATCGCATCCCGGTTCTTTGATTCTTTTGGAATCCATGCGACCAGCTTGGTTAAGCCGAAGAAAAAAGGAACGGCAAAAACCGCCGGAAGCAAACCCATAAAACTGTTGGGATAAACCTGCTTGACGGCATCGTAGATAAGCAGGAAGTGCAGAGGCCCGGATGATGCGGCCGTCGCCCAGGGAAGAATTGTTTTTAAATAATCCTTTTTGTAATGAAACGGCAAAATAAAGAAGAAGGCCGTTGCCAGTATGTAGAAACCAAGAAACACGGTTGCGTTTTCGGGATTAAAGTGATCAACGTGTACAGTAACTTCGAGCAGGAATAAGCAGCCCATTGCTACGGGCAGAAGCACTGGCGCTTTGAGAAAACGGGCGAGCCCGACGGAAATAGCAGTCAGAAGTAATCCGAGTCCGAAAATTGAAGCAGGGTTGGCGATATCAATTTTTATGGAAGCAAGAATCAGCAGTAGAAATGGAAGCACCGAGGATACGGAGGGTATCTGGAAAAACAAACTGTCGGAGAAGGATTCGCCTGACGAACCTGAAATTCCTTCGGGCGTTTTAATACCGGCTCCGGACATTTTCTGCCGCAAAAAATTCAACACATAAGTCGCAATAACAGAGAAAAAGACTCCGAAGGCGCCGACGAGAATCACTATATCGCCCGTTCCAAGTGCGCCCGCCGGTTCATTGATAATCCATAAAAACACCACAAATCCGGTGACTATAACCGCAACCAGAATAGCCGGCGCCGAAGTTGTCAACAAAGCAAGCGCCAAAACGCCTCCATTGAAGATCAGGACAAAGGGCCAGATCAGCCAACTGCCGGCGTCCTTAAGAATCGGTATCATTATCACAAACAAGGCCAGCAGCGGGAAAAGATGCACCTGCCAGGATGTCATGGATGAACGGGTCATTTTCGCAACC
>Ga0209536_100013951_pt1 | contig 11558 bp, 9 predicted proteins | sample DeeMarSeWOR28_12_FD_187461 | JGI IMG/M metagenome (GOLD analysis project Ga0209536, IMG submission 187461) | Marine sediment microbial communities from White Oak River estuary, North Carolina - WOR-2-8_12 (SPAdes) (version 2) | ecosystem: Environmental > Aquatic > Marine > Intertidal zone >... | reverse complement strand
CCCGCCGTATCATGCCGATACGCCAATCGTGCGCAGAGACTGGAGCATCTACTACGATAACGTGACGCTGATGGATAAGGAAGTCGGCAGGCTGCTCGATGAGCTGGATGCCAAGGGTCTTGCCGATGACACCATTGTATTCTACTATGCCGACCACGGCGGCGCGCTGCCTCGCGGCAAGCGCAACATCCACGATTCGGGCACGCGCGTACCTTTTATCATGCGTTTTGGCAAGAAATGGGCGCACCTGGCGCCGGCCGATCCGGGCGAATGGGTCGATCAGCCGGTCAGTTTCGTCGATTTTCCCGCGACCGCGCTTAGCCTGATGGGTGTTGCGATTCCCAAACATTTCGAGGGCCGTGCTTTTCTGGGCGGCCAGAGCGGCAAGTCGCAGGATCATGTGTTCCTCTTCCGCGCCCGGATGGACGAGCGCTATGACACCGTGCGTGCCGTCCGAAATCAGCGCTATCGCTATATTCGAAACTACAGCCCGCACCGTCCGTGGGGACAACAATACTCGTATCCTTTCCGCGTCATGCCATCCATGGGATCGTGGTATCAGGCCTTCGTCGACGGCAAGTGCAATCCGGTTCAGGCGCGGTACTGGCAGCACAAGCCCTCAGAGGAGTTCTACGACATCGAGTCCGATCCTTATGAGGTCAAGAACCTTATCGACGAGACCCGGCATGCCGATCGGATCGCGCAGATGCGCGAGACTCTAAAGCGGGACATCGTGCGGACCCGTGACACCGGCTTTATTCCCGAGGGGATGTTCGAGCGGCTGGCAGGCGACAGGACGCTGTATGAGTATGCCCAGAGCGATCCGTACCCGATTGAGCGAATTGTTGATGTGGCGAACCTTGCCGCCTCGCGCGATGGCTCGGCGTTGAAGGAGCTGCTCTCTGCCTGCGACGATCCACATCCGGTGATACGCTACTGGGGCGCGACGGGCTGTCTGATTCTGCAGGGCAAGGCCGCGGGGGCCAAGAGCAAACTGAAGGATCTGCTAGAAGACGAATGGGATGACATCCGAGTAGTCGCGGCCGAGGCTCTCAGTTATCTTGGCGAGACGGATCTCGCACTGGGGACGATGGAAAGCATCATCGACGGCAAAGAGACCTTCGCGACTCTCGCGGCGCTGAACGCACTCGATTACATGATGCAGGCCGGCCATGTCTCTGCAAAACGCATCCAGAGTATTGTCGCAGGCAAACGCTTCAAGGATGTTTCCGGCCGCATGGTTGATTACTTCAACGCGATGAAATGACCGAATGCAGCATGAGGAATCCGACTGACTGCGATCTTGTGAGGCTTCTGCTGGCAGTGTTTGTGTGTTGGTTGAACTCGCCTGTTCGGGCGGCGACTTACTACGTTGATGCGACCAGCGGCGCCGACGGCAATTCCGGGCTCAGCTCTTCGCAGGCGTGGAAGACATTGGAGAAGGTCAACTCGAGCACTTTTGCCCCGGGTGACCGCATTCTCTTTGCCGCCGGCAGCCGCTGGGAGGGTAAGCTCAATCCCAAGGGTTCGGGTTCGCCAGGCAAGCCCATTGTTATTGACCGATACGGCCGCGGCGCCCGCCCGGTGATCGACGGCGCCGGTGCGACAGGAGATGGCGTCGTCTACCTGTACAATCAGCAATACTGGGAAATCGCAAATCTGGAGATTACCAACGATGGCGCTGCCGGCGGCGACCGCAGAGGCGTCATGGTCGCAGCGGCAGACTTCGGAACGGTTCATCACACCTATCTAAAGAATCTCTACATCCATCACATCAAGGGGATCATAGGCCAATCGCTCCAGGCCAAGGATACCGGGGCAATCGGTATCTTCATCGAGGCCGACGAGTTGGTGGACACACGGTTTGACGATGTCCTTATAGAAGGCTGTCGAATCGAGACTATTGACAATACGGGCATCTTCACGAGAGCCCGCTGTGGCGGTTCCAACACGCCCGGTCAGGCAAACTGGAATCGCCGCAGGATCACCAATCTCAGAGTCCGCCACAACAGGATCAACGACATCGCCAAGAACGCCATGATCATTCGTCTGGCCGATGGCGGCGTGGTCGAGCACAATGTCTGCTGGGACACCGCCTATCGTACCGGAACAGGCAACACCATCTTCTCGCGCAGCAGTCGCGGCACGGTGTTCCAGTTTAATGAAGGATACCTCAACCGCTCCCGTGACTACGACGGGTGCCTCTACGATGCGGACCTTGAAAGCCCCGGCTGTATCTTCCAGTACAGTTACAGTCACGACAACAATCACGGCCTGTTCTGGATGTGCACCGTGCAGGCCGACGCCAACGTCATCGTCCGGTACAACATCAGTCAGAACGACAAGGGCAATATCTTCTGCATCAACTACCCAAACACAAGCTGCTATATTTACAACAATGTGGTTTTTGTCCCGCCGCATCTTTCGCCAAGAATTATTGACGAACGCAGAGACGCCGACAAGACGTACTACTTCTACAATAACATAATATATAACCTGAGCCCCACTGCCTCGTACAATTGGCGCAACGCCAAGCGCACGTTTGCCAACAATGTTTTTTACGGATATCACCCCGATTCCGAGCCCAACGACCCGACGAAGATTACCGATGATCCTATGTTCGCAGATCCGGGAAGCGGCAGGCTCGGTATAGAGACACTTGATGGATACAGACTGAAAGCCGGTTCACCCTGTATTGATTCGGGCATGGATATTCCGGACAACGGCGGATTGGACTTTTGGGGCAATACCGTGCCTAACATCGGCGGATCCACCGACAGAGGTGCGCATGAATACCCGACGACCAGCACCGCTGGAAATGACAAATCAGTAACGTCAGATAAAAAGAAGCTTTTAGTTGGAGTTCTGAACCATGTCGAATAACACAATTACTCGTCGAAGATTTATGAAAGATCTGGCGCTGGCCGGTGGCGCCCTGCTGGCAAGCGGCAGGGCGACTGGAGTTGGTGTGCGCAGCAGGCCGGACAAGCTGCACGTGGCGTGCAACTCATACTCATGGCTTGTGTTCCTCAGACGCGAGAACCGCGATCTCAACGCCGAGCTTGACGCCGCGTTGGGAGAACTTGTCGCGAGTCAACTCGACGGTTACGAGCCCGGCGCGAATAATCCGCAGGAGTTGGACCGGCTGGGCCCGCTGCTGAAAAAGCACGGCGTCGAGATGCGATCGCTCTACGTCAACAGCGTTCTGCACGAGTCTGAGAAGGCCGAGAAAAGCATCGAGTCCGTGCTGGCCATTGCGCGCAAGGCAAAGACCCTGGGCACGAAAATAATCGTGACGAATCCCAGCCCGATTGCCTGGGGCGGTGCTCAGAACAAAGACGATGCCCAGCTCAGAACCCAGGCGGCGGCGATGAACAAGCTGGGCTGCCAGCTCAAAGCGATGGGACTGACATTGGCCTATCACAACCACGACATCGAATTGCGTAACGCCGCCCGCGAATTTCATCACATGATGGTCGGCACCGATCCGGCGTATGTGACGCTGTGCCTAGACGCCCACTGGGTCTACCGCGGCGCGGGAAACTCGCAGGTAGCACTGTTCGACGTGGTGAAACTCTACGGCTCTCGAATCACCGAACTGCACCTGCGCCAGTCGAAGGACGGCGTCTGGGCCGAAACAATGTGTGACGGCGACATCGACTACCGGCTCCTGGCCACACGCCTGCTGGAGATCGGCATCCGTCCCCACATTGTTCTCGAACAGGCGGTAGAAAAGGGAACGCCCAAGACGATGACTCCGCTCGAAGCCTTCAGCAAAAGCTCGCAGTACACAAGAGCCGTATTTGCAGCCTTTGCGTAGGTGACGGACCGCAGCGATTATCTAAAAAGACTCCTCTACCTTGGCTGATGCGAGAGGCTCGTGGGCTTTTCTCTTGTACACCTTTTCGTAGGCTTTGCATGCAGGGCAGATGCCGGATTCAAGTCTCTTTACGAACCAGAAAAGCAGGCCCTTCTGTCTGGCACGGGCTCGTCTGCAAAGCGGGCATTCAAGACATTGTCTGGCAAGCTTGCGATCTTTCTCGGTAATAGTCTCGCTGTCCATGTACTCATCCTTGTGCAATTGTGCCAAGTCAGACTTGCCGTCTGAGCCACTCGGTGAAACTGGCCAGACCGGTCCGGATGTTCGTCTTAGGACTGTAGGCTAAATCTTTGCCTGCCCTCGTTACATCGGCATAGGTCCGCTCGACGTCGCCCGGCTGGACGGGCAGATACTTTTTGACTGCTTTCTTGCCGAGAGCGTTTTCTATTTCGGCTACTAAGTCGTTGACTCTAATCGGACGCGATTCGCCGAGATTGTAGATGTTGAAGCCGCTGCATTTGTCAATCGCTGCGACGGTGCCGTCGATTATGTCGTCGATGTACGTGAAATCGCGCATCATAGAGCCATCACCGAAAACGGGGACCGCCTCGCCCCGCTCGATGAGTCCTGAAAATTTGTGGATAGCAAGATCCGGCCTCTGACGCGGGCCGTAGACGGTGAAGAAACGCAGGCAGGTTATGGACATCCCGTAGAGATGATGATACGTGTGACAGATGAGTTCGCCCGCCTTTTTCGTCGCCGCATAAGGCGAGATTGGAAAGTCCACGTTATCATCCTCGGAAAACGGCACCTTCTCATTGTTGCCGTACACGCTCGAACTCGATGCGAAAATGAATTTGTCAATCTGGTGTTCTTTCGCCAATTCGAGCAGAACCATTGTCCCGTTTATGTTGACATCGCTGTAAAGCAAAGGCTGAGCGATTGACGGTCGAACCCCGGCTTTGGCGGCCAGGTGCACGATTATTTCAACGCCCTGTCCGATTGCCTCGGCCATGGCGGCCCTGTCACGGATATCGGCTTCGAAGAGCTGAAAATTGCTGTTTTCCAGGCAGTCGGCGATATTCCGGCGTTTGATCCCAGGGTCGTAAAAGTCGTCAAAGTTGTCGACACCGACTACGGACCAGCCGCTGGCAACAAGTCGCTCGCACAGATGCGAGCCAATAAAGCCGGCAGCTCCGGTTACCAATACTCTCATGCTTGCTGTGTCTCCTGTCCCGTCATAGAGTGACTGTCACGAACTTACTCTCACGCAGAGTAAATGATTATTGCTCCGAAGATCAGAACGATCAGAGCGATGACTCTGAAAATGAGTGTCGGTTGCTCTTGATAGAAGTCGAGTATCCGTCGAATTCTCTCGGGCCCGAGCATGAATATCAAAAGACCTCCGGTCAAAAAGATAATTCCGGAGGCGAATATTACCCAGAAATACCTGCATTCGCGGGCGCCCAGAAAAAAGACGACTGCCAGGGCGAATCTGAGCAGTCCGGAAAAATATATTCGCCTGCCCTTCTTGAAGAAGTTCATCAGGCGTTTGATGATTTCTGGCCTGAGCAGATATGCAATTCCAACAAGAGCGATGAGTATGCCCAAACTCTTAATCGCGATATGCATGGACTTCTCCCTTGTGCAGGCCTGCGATGTTCTCAGACACAGGCCCTTCCTACACTGTGATACTCGATTCCGGCCTTCTTGACAACAGCCGGATCGTAGAGATTTCTTCCATCAAAGAGTACGGGCCTGGCAAGTTTCGACGAGATGGCATTGAAATCAGGATTTCTGAATTCCTGCCAGTCGGTGAGGATGACGAGGGCATCTGCGCCGTCGAGCGCATCGTATCCGTTTTGGCAGATCTCGATCTTGCCACCCAGAGCCGCCGTCGCCGCGGACGCCGCTTCGGGGTCGTAGGCGCTTATCTTCATGCCGAGATCCAGGAATTTTCTAATGCAGTAGATTGCAGGCGATTCTCTTACGTCATCGGTCTTTGCCTTGAACGCAAGTCCCCAGACAGCCACTTTGGTCCGATCATGCCTTCCGGCGAAATAGTCGGTCACGCGCGCGGCAAAACGCTCTTGCTGGTCGGCATTCACCTGCTGGACGGACTTGGCCATTTTCATTTCGACGCCGTGCTCGGAGCCTGTGTGAATCAGCGCCCGAATATCTTTTGGAAAACAGCTACCGCCGAATCCAACGCCGGGAAACAGAAAAGCAGAGCCTATTCGCGAGTCACTGCCCAAACCCTGCCTGACCAGCTCGACGTCGGCGCCGAGCTTTTCACACAGTGCCGATATCTCATTCATGAACGAGATTCTCGTCGCCAGCATTGTGTTGGCCGCGTATTTTGTCATCTCAGCGGAAGCCGGATCCATAAACAGTATGCGGCTCCGCTGGCGCATGAACGGGCTGTAGAGTTGTCTCATTATTTCCCGCACAGCCGGATTGGTTGTGCCGATGATTATCCTGTCGGGGCTCATGAAATCTTCTACGGCCGCGCCCTCCTTAAGGAATTCCGGATTGCTGACATAGTCGAATTCCGTTTCGGTCTTGTCTTTGATGATCTCCGCGACCCGTTTATGCGTGCCGACCGGGACGGTGCTTTTGGTCACAATGATGCGATAGTCGGCAATGTTCTCTCCTATGTCGCCGGCGACCGAGAGTATTGCAGATGTGTCGGAAGAGCCGTCCGGGGCTGATGGCGTGCCGACGGCGAGAAAGACGATAAGACAATCGTCCAGGCCACATTTCAAATCGGTTGTAAAGTGAAGTCGGCCGAGCTTACTGTTGCGGCTGACCATTTCGGCCAGGCCCGGCTCGTAAATGGGGATTATGCCACCTTTCAGGCCGGCGATCTTCTGGCTGTCGTTGTCGACACATATGACGTTGCTGCCGGCTTCCGCCAGGCACGCAGAGGTGACCAATCCGACGTAGCCAACGCCAACCACACAAATACGCATTCTTTCAGCTCCCGTTCTTGACTTTGCTTAGTCGTCGTTCAAAAATAACTCACCGGTTTTACATCTCAACTACGCGCCATCTTCGTGCGTTCCTCAATCGCGAAATCCTCAACGTAGAACAGCTACGCTTGCGGTTTCGCTCAATCGAGAGTCTCTATCATGTCCAGGTCTATCTCAACACTCGCCGCCTGGCCGAGCATGTCCACCTGCAGCACCAGTCGCATAGCGCCTCTTGTCCGGACGACGACACCTTCCAATCCAAGCAATGGTCCGGCAGTGACGCGGCACTTCTGGCCGGCCTTGACATACTTGTGCGGCACCAGCGGTGCTCCGGCTTTGAGGGCCTGCTCAATTTGGAGCAGCTCCGTTATGAACTTCTCCTGGTCGACGACGTCGATCACATTTGCCACGCGATCTGTTCTCAGAAGTTCGAGGCGATCGTCCTCTTTACCGCAACAGAACAGGTATCCGGCAAAAAGAGGCAGTAATGACCGCACCGTTCTTCGGCTTTTGCGCCGAACCTTCCAGCCCATTGGAAGAAAGTAGCTCACTCCTCTTCGCATCAAATCGTGGGCGAGTGCCTTTTCGTTCCGGCTCTTGGTGTGTGCGACCCACCATTCGCCTGCAAAATCGGTAATCGATTCGGCTTCGGGCCACGTCATCGGGGGATTTTCACCTACTTTAAGCAAAATTTGTCGTCCTAACTTATACCGTGTACCCTTCAGGGTACTAAATTCCAGCGAGCAAGATCATAAACAGTTATTGTAAAGCTACTTACCCGCGCAAAAACGCGAAATTTCAATCTTGAGCACTATAATACTCAAGCACTTTTCCGGCAACATGCTCAATCTTTTCCGGCGACAGTTCCGGGTAGACCGGCAGCGATAAAACCTCGTTACAAAGCCTCTCGGCGACCGGCAGGTCACCTGGTTTGTAGCCCAGTTGGGTGAAGCAGTCCTGCAGGTGCAGGGGCTTCGGGTAGAACACCGCCGAGCCGATCTGGTTCTCGGCCAGGAATCTTTGCAGCTTATCTCTTTCGGGCACGGTCACGGTGTATTGATGATAGATGCTCACGTTGTCTGTGTCAATCTTGGGTGTCTTGACCGGTGAATCGGCGAAGAGACGGTTATAGAGGGCAGCATTTTGCCTGCGTTTGTCGTTCCAGCTATCGAGGTATTTGAGCTTGACGCCGAGAACTGCACCCTGAATGCCGTCCAGGCGGAAATTGCCGCCGATGACCTTGTAGAAGTACACCGGATCCTGGCCGTGGTTACGAAGTATCTTGATCTTATCAGCGATATCCTCGCTGTTTGTGGTTACCATGCCGCCGTCGCCGAAAGCGCCGAGGTTCTTTGTGGGATAAAACGAAAAGCACCCACAGTCACCGAAGTTGCCCGCTTTCGTACCGCTGCGGCTTGCGCCTATTGCCTGGGCTGCGTCCTCGATGACGGCCAGATTGTGCCGTCGGGCAATCTCATTGATGGCGTTCATATCGGCCATCTGCCCGAACAGATGGACCGGAATAATCGCCTTTGTCTTTTCGGTTATCTTCTCTTCGATTGCGGCCGGGTCAATGTTGAATGTGTCCGGATCGACATCAACGAAGACCGGCCTTGCGCCGACTCTCACGATAGCACCGGCAGTTGCGAAGAATGTAAAGGCAGTAGTGATAACCTCATCACCCGGCCCGGCTCCAAGGGCCATCAGCCCTGTGAGCAGCGCGTCGGTTCCGCTTGAAACGCCGATTGCGAACTTACTGCTGCAATACGCGGCGACATTCTTTTCAAACTCGGCGACAGCCGGGCCGAGAGCAAAAATCTGACTCTCACAGACCTGGTCGATAGCCTTTGAGACTTCATCTTTAATGGTCGCATACTGCAGCTTCAGATCCAGAAGTGGGACTTGCACGGAAACTCCTCTTAAGCTATTACGCTTTTACGATCTTTTTGCCTGTTCCGCGAATCCCCGCCGTTGCGTTTCGGGTGTCGACAATGAGCTTGGCGTTCTTGGCGATCCAGTCATAATCATAGTCACTGTGATCTGTTGCGATCAAAACCACGTCATAGCCGGCCAGCATCTTCGCCGACAGTTTTCTGCTGGCCATCTTCAGGTCATGTTTTCGCTGCCTGTGCGTCCTGGCAATGAACGGGTCGTTATAATCGACCTTTGCGCCCTTTGCCCGCAATAGCTCGATCAGTTCAATCGAGGGGGACTCGCGCAGATCGTCGATGTCCTTCTTGTAGGCCAGGCCCAATACGAGTACCTTGGAACCCTTGAGGCTTTTCTTGTGCTCATTCAACGCCTCCATGGTTTTGGTGACGACATAGCCGGGCATTCCGGTGTTGATCTCGCCGGCCAGCTCGATGAACCGGGTCGGCATGCCGTACTGTCGGGCCTTCCACGTCAAATAGAACGGATCGATCGGTATGCAGTGGCCCCCGAGTCCCGGCCCTGGATAAAAGGCCTTGAAGCCGAACGGTTTTGTGCTTGCAGCTCCGATGACCTCCCAGACGTCGATGCCCATCTTGTCAAAGACCACCTTCAGCTCGTTGACCATGGCGATATTGACGCAGCGATAGATATTCTCGAGGATCTTTGCGGCCTCAGCGGCTTCGAGACTCGATACGGGGATCGTCCGGACTATGGCCGCGTTGTAGAGTTGGCGGGCCATTTCACGGCATTTCCTTGTCAGCCCGCCGACAACCTTTGGGATGGTCTTCGTGGTAAAATCCTTGTTACCCGGATCCTCACGCTCGGGTGAATACGCCAGATGAAAATCCTTGCCTGCCTTGAGGCCGGTTTTCTCCAGTATAGGCGCCATCAGCTCACTTGTCGTGCCGGGATAAGTCGTGCTCTCAAGAACGATTAACTGACCGCGCTGAAGGTACTTTGCAATGGTCTCAGTGCTTGCGATTATGAACTGCATGTCCGGCTCACGGTTCTCAGTCAGGGGCGTAGGCACACAGACCAATACAGCGTCAACGGTTCGCAGCCGGGCCATTTTGGTCGTGGCGCTGAACAGGCCCGCATTTACCATCTGCTTGACTTGTGAGTGGGGAACGTGCTTGATTATGCTCCGGCCGGAATTCAGAATCCCGACCTTCTTGTCGTCGACATCGAAACCGACTACCTTCAGGCCAGCCGAGGCAAACTCTCTTGCCAGAGGCAGACCCACGTAACCGAGCCCCATGACCCCCACGACAACTTCCTTGTCTTTTACTTTATTTTCCCACTCACTCATACACAACATCCTTTCGTCAAACGAGAGCGGGCAAGTTTACAGCTAAACCGCCGAAATGTCAAAACAATTGGGCACTTGCATTAATATGTTGACTAATTGGCCCTTTGAATTGAGAATCTGCCGTTGTTGAAGACCACCGGCCCAAAGAAATTTACCGGCTGGAAGAAAATCGAGAATCGCAAGCTTGTCCCGAGCCGAGCCGAGGGATCGAAAATGAAGAATGGTTTCAATGTCCTGTTCACGTGCATAGGCAGGCGCGTCTCGCTGCTCCGCAGCTTTCGCAGGGCGGCGGCGCAACTGAAGATAGGCGCTGCATTTCTCGGCACTGAAACCTCGGAACTGAGCTCCGCTCTGCAACTGTGCGATAGACGCTTTCTTGTCAAGCCGACCACTCACGGCGGCTATATCACGCAGCTGCTGTCGATTGTCAAGGCCAACAGGGTCAAGCTGCTGGTACCGACGGTCGATCTGGACCTCAAGGGGCTGGCACGAAACAGGGCAAGGCTTGCGGCGGCCGGCTGCCTTGTACTTGTCTCAAATCCGGACGTGATCGATATTTGCCAGGACAAGAGGAAAACCTACCGGTTCCTGGTCAAGAACGGTTTTGACGCCGCCAAGACCATGAGCGTTCGCTCGGTACTTTCCAAGAAGAGAATCAACTGGCCCTGTTTTCTAAAGCCCTGGGACGGCTCTGCCGGCAGAGAGAATGCCGTCGCGACCAATCGCAAAGAGCTGTTGTTCTACGCTAAGAGGATACCAAACGTCATCTGCCAGGAGTTTGTCGAGGGCACTGAGTTCACGTGCGATGTCTACGTCGACTTTGACATGAAGGTCCGCTGCGTCGTGCCAAGGAGACGCATTGAGGTGCGGGCCGGCGAGGTGGCCAAGAGCCAGGTTGCCCTGAACGGTCGTATTATGGATGAGGCCGCCGCTCTGGTCGAGAAACTCGGAGCCGGGCCGGGCGTAGTCACTCTGCAGCTTTTTCTTACAGACGATGACAAAGTGAAATTCATCGAGATAAATCCCCGTTTCGGAGGCGGAGTTCCGCTATCGATCAAGGCGGGCGCCAACTTCCCCAAGTGGATTTTGCAGGAACTGACGGGCAAAAGACCAAACGTCCGCCCGGAAGGCTTCAAAGACGGCTTAACCATGCTCCGCTACGATAGCGAAGTCTGGCTGGAACAATCACTAATCATTGATCACTAATCACTTACAGCATTGCTGTCAGGTACTGTGTGTCGTCGTCGAATATCATTGCCCCTTCGAAGGCGGCAGGCACAAGGATACAATCGCCGGCGCCGAACTCCACGGGCTCGGCCTCGGCTGCGAGAATTGTCCCCGACCCCGAAAGGAGGATAATTGTTTTCATCTTGCCGGGTGACAGTAGAACCTCGCAGTTCTTGCTCTGATGGCCCTTGTCGATCTTGAAGTACTCGCAGTCGGCCAGCCGGCCGATAGTCGCCACCGGCAAGTCATCGGGAGACTGATCGAAGTGAATGCTTTCCAAGGCCTGCTCGATATGCAG
>Ga0209536_100013950_pt1 | contig 11558 bp, 13 predicted proteins | sample DeeMarSeWOR28_12_FD_187461 | JGI IMG/M metagenome (GOLD analysis project Ga0209536, IMG submission 187461) | Marine sediment microbial communities from White Oak River estuary, North Carolina - WOR-2-8_12 (SPAdes) (version 2) | ecosystem: Environmental > Aquatic > Marine > Intertidal zone >... | reverse complement strand
GCTCCTGTCTTAGTCAAGAGCAGAAACCCCATGGCATAAGGAGTTAGAGAAAATGATGCTTACGTGCGTGGCGTGCAAAAAGACCTTTAGCAAAGAAGATCCTGTGACCGTTCATCTCAGCCATGACGGAATGTATTTTTTCTGCACCAGAGAGTGTAAGGAAAACTGGTTGTATCCTATCGAGGAGACCATGGATTCTGAAGTTATAGTCGGTCGCAATGAGCATGGCGCATAGGGCATAGCGCAGAGGGCAAATGCAAAATTCTTCACTCTATGCCCTTTGCTCCATGCTCTTTGCCTTCCCAATACGCAAATCCGAACTCTCACATCCCAAATCTGCCATTCGCAATTCGAAATTCGCAATCTCAAGACCAAATCTCAAGGTGTCATGTTTTCAGCCGCAGGCGGATCAGGTGTCAGGCGTTACTCAGGCACCAGGTAGCAGGTTTCAGGAAAAATAAACAAAAATGCTAAACTCGAACCCTGAATAGTTATGCCTGAACACTGAATCCTGAAACCTAAATTCTGACTCCTGAATTCTGACTCCTGACTCCTTCCATCCAGGTGTTACCTTATTTGGTTAAAAATGGAATTTATTTTCCACTATGTGTAAGTGTCTTTCTTTGTGTTTTTATTACTAAGTTATTGTAAACTATATAAAATTAGTTATCCAGATGAATTGGCACGATTATTTCAATATACCCATCCAAGTACCTAGATTAGGAGGATAACAGATGGACAAGCGTTATTTCGCCAGAGCCAAGATCAAGTGGCCTGTCTCGATGCGTACTCGCGAGAAATCTGCTGATGGGGTGACCTTGACTCTTAGTACAAATGGGGCCTACATCGGATGTGCACATCCGCTTCGACTCAATGAAGTATTCGATGTGACCATCGACGTTCCCAATTCGGAATGTTCTATACAAGCCACAGTTGAAGTGGTCTTTTCAAATATCTATGGGCCTGACGATGCTATTTCGCCCAGGGGCATGGGCGTTCGCTTTCTGAAGATTTCTAGCCAGAACCGACGGATTATAGCCAGGGAAATCCTCCAACACATTCAGGCGGACAAAGTAAAGATAGATTCACGGGCGCTGCAGTGTTTGGAAACCTTAATAATCGATCCCAATGGAAATGGCTAAGGAGTTCGCGACTCGTCTTTCCTAATGCATGCGGCCTTTGGGCTCCGTTTTTTGATTTTGGTAGTAATGAGCGGTAATCGATAATTTTTAACTAATCGACATTTCTCCTTAATTATCGAATTTCTTCATTCTCTAGTTTAACTTTCTGCCCGCTGTCCGCTATTTCCGTTTTTCTCACCGTAACACTATACACTCTGCGCTCAGGCAAAACCTCGCCCACTTTTTTTTCCGAATCAGAAATAGCAGTTCCGAGCAGTCAAATTTCGGTCCTGGGAGTTCCTATCCAAGAAATTAGACTGATTTCTACAGTCTCTCTAAGCACTTGGCCATTTCCTGGCTGAGGCAGAGGAGATATTCTTTCCGAAAAAATCGGAACTTTATGTTCCTATCAATGCCATCAAGAAAAACTTTAATATTGTAATATCAATATGTTATTTCTTTGGCACTTTCGTTGCTGTGATGATCAAACCATCGAATTCACCAACACTCACAGGAGGAAAAAGATGAAGTGTAACAGGAAGCTTATTAGCATGATTGCTTGTCTAATAGCGATTGTACTGGTTGCATCAACTATTGGTGCGGCGCAGGAAGAAGGGGAAAAAATTGCTATTACCGGAACAGTTGAACAAACCGATGCCGGTGCGGTGATCATGGGTGACGATGGGGAAGAATATCATGTTGTCGACAAAGACCTGTCCGCCATGGTTGGTAGAGACGTAGAAGCTATAGGTACCGTAACGGAAAACGAAGGGGTGAAAAAGCTGCGCTTGATTACAGTGAAAGAGGTTGAGTAGATAATCAACCAGCAAGTCGATATGCAGGTGAATCAGCCCAGGACTTCAGCTGGTGTTTGGAATCTAGCCCCTGTTGATGGAAGGGAAGGTGGTAGGAACAACCTTCCTTTTTTGCGTCTAAGTCACCCTGAGGGAGGGAGAGAAACTCTACAAGAAAAGGAGATGCTGCACAACGAAAAGCGTGGTAACAGGCAAAAAATGTAATAATTACTGGGTGGTAAATGGTGATTCCCCCAAGGTTAGATACCTGAGAGTAGGAAGGACAATCTATGAGAAAAACTCTTTTACACTGGTCGACCCACCGCACCCGTGTCAACGGCAACAATGGAAAGGTGAAGCATCTCACCCATTGCGGCAAGTGGATCTTGTATCGCGGTATTACGCTACGTCAGCCATCCTCCCAGTGGGTGAGTAAATTTTCCGAGAAATTCTGTGAGAAGTGCAGACGGCGTATCGCCGGAGCTTAAGTGACACGGTATTTTTCCATGCTCATTAAAGAGCGAATCTGGAAGAAGACACTTCTTCTCGTACAGTACATAGCACAATGGAGGCAGCAGCATGACACTTTGCTAGCGGGAATAACGAATACAGTGGTGAACATAATTTCTATTTCGTCTAAGAGAAACAAACACGCTGATTCAATCAGATCGAGTGTTTACGGGGACCCAGTAAGGGCATAGGTGTGCTGCATGGAAAAATGCAGCCAAAAGGAGGGAAATGGTATGAAAGGTGTGCTGAAGAGTTTTGGCATGCTCCTAGGTATTGTGAGTGCCGTCCTCTCAGTGGGTGCGCTCACAGCAGAGTCTAGCGACAAGGTAGTGGAAGAGATTAAGGCTGCTTATTCAGGAAACAAAGAGATAAGAGTCACTCCGAAGATTGACAACTTTATCATTCTGTTGGATCAATCTGGATCGATGTTTATCAGAGACCAGGGCACAGACCAAGCCAAGGCCGAGACGGCGAAGAAGCTGATGGCTGCTCTGAACGAGCGTGTTCCGGAGCTGGGTTATAAAGGTTCACTGGCCGTGTTTTCACCTGGCAAAACTTTGATTGGCCCCACCGAGTACAACAGGCAAATCTTCAAGCAAACGATAGAGGGATTACCCGAAAGTGGTAGAATTTTTGGCAACCAAACTCCTCTGGGGGAAGCGATTTTGGAGCTGGAAGGAGCGCTGAGTAAGACTGCCGGGAAAACCGCGGTACTAATTATCTCTGACGGGGAGAAAAATGTTGGGGTTGATGCACTGCAGGCAGCAAAAACAATCAGGGAAAAGTATCCGAATGTGTGTTTCCATGCCCTCTCTTTTTCCGAGGACGAGAAGGGAAGAGGGACACTCAGAGATATCACTCAGTTAGGTGATTGCGCATATTTCGAGGCGAGTGAACTATCAGCAGATCCGGCGGCAGTCGACAAGATGGCAAATGATATTTTTTACACTGCGGAAGTTCATGAAGTTATAGAGGAAGTAGTGGCAGTGGAGGCAGCTGCAGTTGTTCCTGAAAACATTGAGTTTGGCGCCGTAACCTTTGACTTCGACCAAGATGAACTTTCTCCCATGGCAAAGATGAATCTGGACCAGAACCTGCAGAGGTTGTACAGCCAGCCTAATATGCGCATCGTCATAAAGGGCCATACGGATTCAACAGGAGCAGAGGACTACAACCAGAAGCTCTCTGAGCGACGAGCGCAGGCAGTGTATGACTACCTTGCCTCACGAGGTGTCAGTGGTGAGCGCATGAAAACGCTCGGCTACGGGGAGTCCCAGCCGGTTGCTGATAACAGTACGACTCAAGGGAGATCTTTGAATCGGCGGGCAGAGATTATTGCTGGCCAATAGTAGCCAGGGAGAATGGCTATCTCATTGAAAAATCAGCACATTAAGATTGGATGCTGAGCTTTTGGATTTCGTGCCCGAAAGCCCCTGAGGGACCAGGATCGGTCCTGAGGGGGCTTTTTATTTTGGCGGCTGCGTCAGGTGGAACAGGCCGGCTCACCGCTTTTAACGAATCCCCTAATTCTCTCATCAACTCATCAACTTTATGGTATGATTCTTGAGCCTTACAAGCTTGGTGAGGTACCATGAAGAATAACAGCACCGTATACCGAATTCCTTTCGGCACATCCTACCAGGATTTTCAGTTGCCAGAGGGAATGCGCGGCACCTATTTACAATTCAGACCTATGAAGCCGCTGGGGAACTTGGAGGAGATCATTGCTGACGCATTAGCCAATCCCATCAATTCTCCACCGTTGAGGGAAATAGCCAAACCGGGCCATACCGTCTGCATTGTTTTCACCGATATCACCCGGGACAGCCCTGACCATCTGCTGGTGCCCGCCCTTTTGGCGGAGTTAGAAATGGCTGGTGTGCGTGATGAGGATATCACCTTACTCTGCGGTATCGGCATGCACAGGCCGAGCACGCATGGGGAAAAAGTTATCAAGCTCGGGCAGTCACTCGTGGACCGCTATAGGGTAGTGGACCACGAGCCGCTAAAGGCAACCGGGCTCAAAGACTTGGGTTCAACTGAGAGCGGAATCCCGCTTGCAGTAAATAAGATTGCTTTTGAAGCGGATTTGCTCATTGCCACCGGGATTGTTGAGCCGCACCAGTATGCCGGTTATTCAGGGGGTCGAAAGACTGTCTCCATCGGTGCTGGAGGTGAGAAAATGATCACCTATACACATGGTCCCCAAATGATTGACCATCCTGGGACCCGGCTGGGCAAGATCGAAGACAATCCATTCCACCACGCAATCACGGAAGCTGCCCGCCGTGCAGGCTTGAACTTCATCCTTAATGTGGTTCGGGATAACCAAAAACGGGTAGTAGCTATTCTCGCTGGTGAGCCGGAGGCGACCTTTGAGAATATGGTCAAGGTTGCCAGACAGTTATACGAAATCCCCGTTCCCCAACAATACGATGTAACCGTGGCCGGAGTCGGCTTTCCAAAAGACAGAAACATCTATCAGGCCAGCCGAGCCGCCAGTCAGCTCTTTTTCTCTCCCCTCTGTGTCGTCAAGGAAGGAGGAGTCTTTATCGTCCCGGCCCCCACGGAGGAAGGGGCCGGCCAAGGGTTCGCTGAGCGGTCTTTTTTGCAAACGATGAAGGGTGCGGACAATATGGACTCTCTCCTGACTGAACTGCGACGCACCGGTTACCCCCCAGGAGGGCAAAGAGCCTTTATTATGGCTAAGGTGCTTGCAAAGACCACCGTCATCATCGCAGGGACTGTGACACCTGAGGTGGTCCGACAGCTGCATATGACCCCGGCTGCCGACATGGACGAAGCCTTCCGTATGGCTGCATCAAAAATAGGTCGGCACGACCTGGATGTGCTTATTGTACCTCAGGCGCTGCTGACGCTGCCCATTGCGATTCCAACTTTTTGTTAAGCTCTTGTTACCTTTCATACAAGCGCGGTTCACGAGAACGGGGGAAGAGGAAGCGAGATATTTTCCAAAGGGGACCTGGAGTTTGTTGGTATGGTGGAATTTTGAAACTGCTAGAGCGGTTTTTATTTTTTACTGAGCTTGAGGCTAGAAGCCTATTATGAGTCGAACGAAAGCGTTTGTTCTACACTTTTTCGCAGTATATACATTCGCTATTGTACTGTATGTCTTTACATATTTTTCAATCGGTGAAGTAGATCGTTTTTTTACGATTTATTTTTTAGATCTGCCTAGATTTTTTTATTTTTATTTTTCAAACCTTATTCAAGGTCGTCCTGTTTACTCACATTACCTTATCTCGCTAACGCTAATCATGTATTATTATCTTCTTACTATACCGATATATTTTTCTATTCGTCGCAAGAAAACTAGCTACCTTTGGCTTCAGCTGGCCGTTTTTCTCCTACATTTTGCTGTTACGATTTTCATTTGGTATTAGTGTGGGCAGAGCTTTTCGCAGAGGGTTTAGCGTATGCGACGATACGAGCCCTTCACCAGGCGAACTTGTCCTGAGCCACGTCGAAGGAGGGTAAACTCACGTGGGGACGGGCGAGACGTGGATTAGAGGAGAGAGGATTTTGTGTCGGTTGTCCGTGCTCCGCTGCGAGGAGAGCATAAAAGATGAAATAAGGAGGAGGAAATATGCGGAAATGGTTTTGTTAAATTCCTACTTTTTGAAAACCACTCGACCAGAGCCATAACCATGCCGCAGTGAATGCCAGCGACAAAATCGTTACAGGCAAGCCTACTCGAGCGTGTTCCAGCCAAGTTATCCTCATGTTCAGCCTTTCCGCTTGATCAACAACGATGATATTGGCAATACTCCCCACGAGCAGCAGATTGCCTGCAAGGGTGCTTGCCAGGGCCAAAATGGGCCCGGACAAGGGATGTGAAGCTACGGGCAGGAGAAGTATGGTTGCTGGCACATTAGAAACCAAATTGGACAAGAATACTGTGACAATGAATAGCCAGGCAGGTTGCCTGACGGTGACTCCAGCGGACTGCAGCCCTTGGAGGATTTCCGCTAGCATGCCGGAAGACTGAAGAACGTTGTTAACGATGAAAAGCCCAACAAAGAGAAGGAGGAGCTGCCAATCTACCAGGCCAAGGGTGTGCCGGGAAGCCATTTTTCTGCTGGCTAGCAACAGCCCCGCAGCAGCTAGGGCAAGAACTTCACGGGGCCAGCGAGAGAAGAGAAAAGCCAGCAGCAAGGACGCAAGGATGAAGAAACCTTTTGCCGTCTGCCAAGGGCTGAATTCAGGTGCTTTCACATGTGGAACGGGTACCGCCTTATACCAGTTCGAGCCAAAGCGCTGTTTTATTACCCACCAAACTATAAAGAGCCCAAGGGAAGCGGGCAGGCTGGCACAAAGCAAGTAACCGCCAAAGGAAAGGTGAAGCGTCTGGCCAATGAGCATGTTTTGCGGATTACCGATGAGAGTTGCTGCAGATCCTACGTTGGCCGCACATGCCAGGGCAAGAAGGAAAGGCAGAGGATCGAGTCGCTGTCTCGCGCAACCTTCGACAAGAATGGGAGCCATGGCTAGGCAGACTATATCGTTAACGAGAAGGGCTGAAAGAATTCCAACGATTGCTATTAGGACAGCAAGCAACAGTTCTGGTCTCAGCTTGCTTGCAGCCAGTCGACGGGTTATGAAGGTGTAGAACCCTCCCAAGCGAAACTGGGCAGAGACCACCATAAGGCCCAGGAGCAGCCCAATCGTGGGAACATCCACTGCCTCCCAAGCGGTTCTGGGATCGATCCGGTCAACGACCAGCAGGGCGATGGCACCCAGGATGGCAATTCCAGTGCGATCTAGTGCGAGCCCCGGTATTTTTCCGAGAACCATACCGAGGTAAACAAAAAGAAATATGCCTAGAACCGTGGCGTCCATGGCGGTGGTTCTATCATTAGACAAGGGAATAGTGGGGAGAGGGAGCGATGCATTGAAGTGGGACTCGCTAGGTTAGTCACCAGGGGCATAGCGTTTTGTTTATGAGTTGAACAGAGAATCAAAGAGTTAGTACATCAGGTACAACCATACTTCCACATTAGACAACACCACTATGCTTCGGACCCATCTGCTGGCAGACTTGTTTGTTTTTTCTTCTTTTTGGCTTTTTCTGGATCGGCGGATGTTTTTTTTCGTTTTTTTGACTCGAGCCCTTCGGCGGCCATTTTTCTTTCACGCTCCAGTTTCTGCTGCTTTGCTTTCTCCCTCACTTGGAGTGTGGTATTTATCGTAGTAAGCGCCCTCCTCGTTCTTTTGAATTCAGCCTGCAGATGTTGAATGACCTTGTCATTTTCAATGTTTTTTTGCTCTAACCCTCTCCCCATCAGTAAACTCTTTCTTGCAGCCAGTTGCTGAGCCAGTTCCAGCTGTTGTCTCTCCTTAGTTTGTTTTTGTTTTGATCCCATTTGTTGTTGCGCTCCCTTACACAAGATCCGGCTGATATAATCCTACCATTTGCCCGATTGCAATCCATAGACTAGAACAACTCTTTTTCGGTTGACTTAGTTTTTCCGCCCCTCATGGTTGGCTTTTCCCATTTCACCTGCCTCGATCTGTAAGCTTTCAGGGTGTTCAAGTTTTTGCTCGAAGGTGGAGGACGAGCGTGGTGTGCCCAAGCAGTCGGACAAAGGATAATCCTTGTCACATAGCCAGCAGTGGACCACCTTCTCTGCAGCGAACCAGGATATCTGTCGATGTCCCCGGGGACACTTCGAAGGATGCTTGAACAAGCCTCTGCTTCTCATGGCATCACGTTTCCTCTCTGGCCAGTGCTCATAGGGGCCGGTGTAACGGCAAAGATAAACCTACCTGCAATCTGGGTCAATCCTGGAAGTATCTCATAAATGTCTAAAAAACCTTAAAAACACCATTTTTCCCTTTCTTAGGTGATGATTTTTTGGTCTCTCATTTCCGGGAAAATTCGTTCGCATAAAAACATCGATTTTTACAGTAGCTGTCGGATGCAGATTGGAGTGGTAGCTCGAACTCTGGTTCGATTTTTGCATTTTGCTTCAGTGTTCTTTTGATGATTTAGATGCAAATGGGGTCGAATCTACACGACTGACTGAATCGCCAGACTTTCGTCTTTGATGGTTACCTGGAAGGGTCTATCCTCGAACTCACTCGAATCCTGCAGTGCACAGAACTACTTGAGAAAACCAGATGAACAATAATAGCTGCATATATGGCGTCGGTGGAGGAAAAGGGGGGACTGGCAAGAGTTTTATAACCGCAAGTCTTGGAACGATTCTGGCGCAACAGGGTAAAAAGGTGCTGCTGGTGGATTTAGATTTGGGGGCTTCAAACCTGCATACGTTCTTGGCCCTCGGCAAGCCTCAGATGAGCTTAAAGCACTATATTAATAAAGAAGTTCGGGATATTAACGATGTTGTGATACAGACAGTACAACCAAACCTATATGTCATAAGTTCAAGTGGCTGTTCATTGGAGATTGCCAACCTGTACTATGCCCAAAAAGTAAAACTGATTAGGGCAATAAAGAAACTGTCCTATGATTATCTTTTCATCGATTTAGGATCAGGAACGCACTACAATACTTTAGATTTTTACCTTATATCCAATCAAGGGATTATTATTACGACACCTGAGCCCATATCAGTGGAAAATATGTTTCGCTTTTTGAAGTCTCTTTATCTAAGAAAAATTAAATCAATGCTTAAAGAGCGTAATCTGAATATTATTTGTCAAGAATATCTCAGTAGAATAAAAGATTCACAAATCAAATCATTTTCAGACATAATACGTTTTATAAAAGAATATGATGCAGAAAATGGCACACATATAGAAAACTGTATTAAAGATCAAAAAATTGGATTAATTCTCAACCAGTTCAGATGGCAAGTAAATAAGAATTTTGGCCACGAGCTTACGAAAATTTGTAACAAACACCTATATTTTACCTACCACTTCTTGGGAAATGTATCTTCAGACCACAAGATTGGTGATGCAACTATGAAGGACAGAGTATTTGTCAATGAGTATGGTTATGCCCAGACAGCCACAGAAATATATAACATCGCCAGAGCTATAGTCGATGAATCTTACCGAGCTGAATTTTCATTGCCTTTAGTGTCATGAGAAATTTTGAAGAGATGAACCTTTACGAAATTTTAGAAATATCAATGGACGCATCCCCATTTAAAATCAGGAGGGCATACAAGAATGCTCTCGAACTCTATGGGAGAGAGTCCTTGCTAACATATTCTCTCTTCAGTGAGGAGGAAAGGGTCGATATTCTAAAAAGGATTGAGTATGCTTACAGTACGTTAATTGATAGAGGCCAGAGGGCCGCATACGATGCAACCTTGGGGGTTAATCCAGAAGGTATCTGACCACCCTTCTTTTAATCAAGTGTCAAGTCAAGTCCGTCTTGTCACAGGTAAATCATTGAAACTTTCATATCGCGGCTAAAAGCCGCATCCACAGAGGAATCTATCATCTGAACTCTTACATCTGTGGTTTTCATTCCGTTTTTCCTTTGAGCTGTGAGCTATGAGCATCTAAGATCTTCCGGCCTCTGATCTCCGATCTCCGTCTTCTGATCCCTGATCCCTGAGCCGCGATATCTTACTCTATGCCCTCCGCCCCATGCCTGGTTATCGGTACATGCCACGTGATTCGGCGGGTCTTTTTTCAATCTATCTCCCAGCTTCTTCTTACGCCTATCAACCTGGGCTTTCACATCGCCCTTTTCAGGGTCGGATACAAGGGCAGAGCTAACTTCCTGTAGTTTTTTGCGGAACTCGGAATGGGCCATTTCTAGGCGATGAATCTCGTCTTTGATTATTTTATATTCCGGCCAATCATCGGTATCGTCATAAAAGTACATTGACATGGCAGACCCCTGTATTCTTTACGTCTTGCCCTATAGTGTGATCAACTTAAGCAAACACATCCCTTTGTCAACCTCCTTAGCCGACACTGTCGGCAAGGATGGTGTCGGGTTTACCAACCCAGCCAAGAAATGAGGAAGCTCTTGGTGTCACCCAGATTGACTTCCTCGACTAAATGGGATAGATGAACAAATTCCCACGCGGTTCATGCCGCCCGAGCCGCGGGGGTGGAAGATGGAGAAATATGAACCAGACTCGTAATTTCAGCATTATTGCCCACATCGATCACGGTAAATCCACCCTGGCCGATCGTTTCATCCAATACGCCGGTCTGGTAAGCGCCAGGGAGTTCAGGGAACAGGTCCTAGACACTATGGATCTCGAGCGCGAACGCGGCATTACCATCAAGAGCCATACCATTACACTGCCCTATACCAGCCGGGCAGGGCAAGACTTTGAGCTCAACCTGATCGACACCCCCGGTCACGTGGATTTCTCTTACGAGGTGTCCCGGGCGCTGACTTCTTGTGAGGGCGTGCTATTGCTGGTGGACGCCTCCCAGGGGGTGGAGGCCCAGACCGTGGCCAACGCTTACCTGGCCATGGAGCAAGATCTTATCATCATCCCGGTAATCAACAAGATCGATCTACCCTCAGCCGACGTGGAACGGGTTAAGGTAGAGATCGACAGGGAGCTCGGCCTTGATCCGGAAGAGGCCATTCTCTGCTCCGCCAAGGAGGGCCTTGGCATAGAGGAGATCCTTGAGGCCATAGTGAACCGAATCCCGCCGCCGAGGGGAAGCGTGGACAGGCCTCTCTCCGCGATCATTTTTGACGCCACCTATGACCCCTTCCGGGGGGCGGTCATAAGTTGCCGCGTCTTCGACGGTAGGATACGGGTGGGGGACATCATCCGGCTTATGTCCAACAGGGCGACCTACAGGGTCGAAGAGGTGGGTGTCTTTCGCCTGCGGAGGGAGCCACGGCGGGAACTTCCGGCAGGAGCGGCGGGTTATATAATCTGTGGGATCAAGACGGTGAGCGCCACCCGCATCGGAGACACCATCACTCTCGACGCCAGCCCGGCTTCGGAACCACTGCCCGGGTTCAAGCGGGTGAAGCCGGTGGTCTTTTCCTCTCTCTACCCCATCTCCTCGGATGACTATCAGTCCCTCGCCGAAGCGCTTGAGAAATACGTACTCAATGATGCCGCCCTGGTCTATCAGAAAGACTCCTCCGCGGCCATGGGGCAGGGTTTTCGCTGCGGCTTTTTGGGGTTGCTCCATCTAGAGATTGTTCAGC
>Ga0209536_100013948_pt1 | contig 11558 bp, 10 predicted proteins | sample DeeMarSeWOR28_12_FD_187461 | JGI IMG/M metagenome (GOLD analysis project Ga0209536, IMG submission 187461) | Marine sediment microbial communities from White Oak River estuary, North Carolina - WOR-2-8_12 (SPAdes) (version 2) | ecosystem: Environmental > Aquatic > Marine > Intertidal zone >... | reverse complement strand
GTGGCTGAGATGAGTGAGCTGGCTGGTAAGGCCCTCTCAGACCTCGATCTACACCGCCCATATGTGGATGAGGTGCAGTTTGACTGCCCGGAGTGTGACGGTAAAATGAACCGCGTGGTTGAGCTGATCGACGTCTGGTTTGATTCAGGTTCCATGCCGGTTGCCCAATGGCACTACCCCTTTGAGAATGAAGGGCAATTCAAAAACCAATTCCCGGCTGACTACATCTGCGAGGCCGTCGACCAGACGCGCGGCTGGTTTTATTCCCTGCATGCCATCAGTACCTTGCTGTTCGAGCAAGTAAGCTTCCGTAATGTGATCTGCCTGGGATTGATCCTGGACGAACAAGGCTTGAAGATGTCCAAATCACGTGGCACGGTAGTCGATCCCTGGGATGTGATCAACGAGCATGGTGCAGATGCCTTCCGCTGGTACCTTTATACTGCCAGCCCTCCCGGGCAGGAACGACGTTTCTCGATTGACCTGGTGGGCGAGGTGATGCGCAATTTCACGCTGACGCTGTGGAACGTTTATTCTTTCTTCGTGACCTATGCTCTGCTTGATGATTGGAAACCAGAGGCTGGAGAGAATCCAAAGGTGGGTGAGATCGAAAATGATCTCGATCGCTGGCTACTTTCCGAGCTGCACACCCTGACACGTAATGTTACAAATGCTTTGGATAATTACGATGTGCTTGGTGCGACACGCCCGATCCAGAATTTCGTGGATACACTCTCCAAATGGTACCTGCGGCGCTCCCGGCGTCGCTTCTGGAAAAGTGAATCGGATAGCGATAAGGAAGCTGCATATGCAACGCTCTACCAGGTGCTGACCACCTTGAGTAAACTGCTGGCTCCCACCATGCCTTTCCTTGCAGAGGAGCTGTACCAGAACCTGGTTACCTCCGTAGATCGCACCGCGCCCGAATCAGTTCATATCGCGTATTGGCCAGAATTCGATGAAGGCTTAATCGATGAGGAGTTGAATGCCGATATGCGCCTGGTGATGCGATTGGCTTCCCTGGGACACTCTGCACGGAACCAGGCCGCGATCAAGGTACGCCAGCCACTCGCGGAAGCATCCTTCTCCGTTGGAAGCATGAGAGAAACCAAGGCATTGGAGGAGTATGCAGACATATTGGCGGATGAGCTGAACGTAAAGAAGGTGAGCGCCTTGGCATCCGCAGGGGAAGCGGTTTCTTATGCATTGAATCCACTACCGAAGCAGCTAGGTCAGAAGTACAAGTCTGACTTCCCGAAAGTGCGAGAGGCGATCCTGGCTCTGGATGCTGGAGATGCAGCACAGCACTTGTTAAATGGTGATTCAGTCTCGATCACATTCGGAGAAGAATCGCTTGAAATCCTCCCTGAAGAGGTCGAGGTGAGGGCAGAAGCACATTCAGGCCTGGTAGTAGCATCGGAAGGTGCTTACCTGGCTGCGCTAAAGACCGAATTAACGCCGGCACTGGTCCGGGAAGGTCTGGCACGGGAATTTGTAAGGCGGGTGCAGGATTTACGTAAGCAAGCGAATTTTGATATCGCAGATCGCATCCATATGCAGGTCAGTGCTTCTCCCGACCTGGAGCATGCGATCAAGGAACACCAGGCATATATCATGGGAGAGACACTTACCCTTGCGTTGGAGTTTACTGAACCATCTGGTTCTGCAGCAGAGGGAGATTTTACTTTCGATAATGAGCAAGCCCGGGTCGGCCTGGCAAAAGCGAACTAGGACAACGGCGTACTCGCTTGTTGAGTACGCCGTTTCTATTTAACCATTCGAATTCATAGTGCGAGCAACTTTGTCACGGAAGAATTCCGAATACCGTTCGGCACCCAGCATATCCTTTCCCCGATTTTTTGACTATCTGCTATACATACCAATATATCCGGAAGTTTTTTTTACACCTGGCCTGTTAGCTAGTCACCTCGATGTCACAAGATGCCGGTGAGTGGTGTTTATGTTAATGAGCGCTCAATAATTTGTTTTTTAGGTTACACTGATGACTGTGACAGCGGAGAAAATCAATCTCAAAGGGCAGGAGACCAGCAGGGATTTTGAGCAGATCTTCAAGGAATACTGGTCCCGGATTTACGAGGTTGCATTTCGCTTGGTTGGGGACCAGGACGAAGCCCAGGACCTCGCCCTGGAGACCTTCTGGCGGTTTCATCGCAACCCGCCAGCGAAACGGGATAACCTCTCCGGTTGGCTCTACAGGGTGGCGGTAAACCTGGGTTTCAATGCATTGCGGGATAAAAAAAGACGGTATTCTTATGAAAACCAGGCAGGTACTAATGAGATTGAGCAGCGGTCTATACCTCAACCAGAGCAGGAGGTGATCCTTGCAGAAGAGAGGCAAGCTGTTCGGGGGGTGCTGATTGAGATGAAACCCCGGTCAGCAAAATTGCTGGTCCTGAGGTATTCAGGGTTAACATACGCGGAGATCGCAGGGGCATTGAATATTAATCCATCATCTGTAGGTAAACTGCTCGCCCGCGCCCATGACGAGTTTAAAGTGCTCTATAGCCAAATTCAAGGAGGATGAGATGCACTTATCCGAAAACGAATTCAAGATTTACTTCGCAGGCGATGAGAGCGATCCTGAAGTGATCCGCATTGGAAATCATCTGGCTGAATGTTCATTTTGCCAGGATAGAGCTGACGAGTATTCACCTTCTGGTGTGGAAGCCAAGCAACATTTAGATGCACTTGCTCCAGGAATTTCTGAAGGTGCAAGATCAGAAAATTTGGCGTATGCAAGTTTTCAGCAGCAGTATGTGAATAAGGAGCGTAACAATATGTTTGATAGGTTATTTGCCCGCAAGTATCATCTTGCCTGGGTGGCGGTTGGGGTTGTAGCGCTGCTCGCAATTGCCATGCTTTTTCCCCAGGTGCGCGCGATAGGTAGCAGCTTCCTGGGTTTATTCAGGGTTGAGCAGTTTACAATCGTCCAGGTCGACCCGGAAAACATTGAGCAACAGCTGGGTTCATCATCGAATTTTGAATACCTGTTGGCCGAGGATGTGCACTTTGAAGAGTTCGGCGAAATTCTCGAGACCGCCAGCAAGGAGGAGGCAAGCAGGCAGGCAGGCTTCCAGGTCCGTTTACCTGCAGAGGCCAACGGGGAGGTACAGTACGTTGTTCAACCCGGTGCCAGGGTTTCAATGCTGGTCGATCTTCCAAAGGTCCAGGCAGTGGTGGACGAATTGGGGATTGCAGATTTCGAGCTGCCAGCGATCCTGGATGGTGCTGAAGTATCCTTGGAACTGCCAGTGGCGGTCGCAGCAGCTTATGGAATTTGTGATGTTTCGCCGGAGGTTTTACGGGAAGAGGGGTACGATCCAGATACTCCCATGCCGGATTTTAGTGAATGTGTCACCCTGACCCAATTCCCAAGCCCGGAGATCAATGCTCCACCTGGACTCGATATCGCCGGTATCGGGGCAGCATTCCTGCAGGTGCTTGGTATGACACCAGAAGAAGCAGCCCAATTCAGCCAGAGCGTAGATTGGACTACAACACTGGTGATCCCTATCCCGCGCTATGGCACTGAATACCAGGAAGTATTTGTTGATGGTGTTACCGGAACACTGATTATGCAATCCCAGAGGAGTGAACTACCAAACTACCTGTTGATCTGGATCAAAGATGGGATCGTGTATGCATTAGCTGGTCCTGGTGATGCGCAAACTGCGTTAGCACTGGCGAACTCAATAGAGTAAGGTAGAATTCAAGCCAGAAAACGGCAGGCGTGAAACGTGGCACGCAGCGCGTTTCACGCCTTTCATTTGTTTACACCTAGAAATTCAATATGCACCCATGTCACACACAATCAGCACACAGGCACTAAGAAAGGATTTCGGGGAAAATACTGCGGTTTCCAACCTGACACTCGAAGTTGGGCGCGGAGAGGTTTTCGGGTTCCTGGGCCCGAATGGGGCAGGAAAAACAACTGCGGTTAAAATGCTTTTGGGTTTGATCTCACCCACCGCAGGCTCTGCAAAGGTGCTTGGTGCACCACTCGGGGATCATCACGCCAGGGCGAAAATCGGCTTCCTTCCTGAACATTTCCGCTTTCACGATTGGTTATCTTCGGTGGAGTTTCTTCGCCTGCACGGGAATTTATACCAGATGCCAGCACAATTACTCGATCGAAGAGTCGCCGAACTGCTTGAGCTGGTCGGCCTGGAGAATCACACAAATAAGAAGCTGCGAACATTTTCTAAAGGTATGATGCAGCGTATCGGGTTAGCCCAAGCATTGCTGAACAAACCGGACCTGGTTTTTCTCGATGAGCCCACATCGGGGCTTGATCCTGTGGGAAGGCGCTTGGTGAGGGATATCATCCATGATCTGAGCGAAGAGGGAACCACAGTGTTCCTGAATTCCCATCTATTAAGCGAAGTAGAGATCACCTGCGACAGGGTAGCTTTTATTCGCCAAGGTGAAGTACTGACCACAAACTCGTTAAAGAACCTCGTAGAAGGGGAGCTGACCGTCGAGATCAGGGCAAGGAATGTGACTCCCTCCGTTCTGGAGGAGCTTTCTCGATGGGGTGAGAATATTCGCCTGGATGGAGAGCACCTATCACTCACCCTGTCCTCGGAAGCTGATATGCCCCAGGTCATCCGCCACCTGGTGGAAAATGGAATCGATGTTTACGCGGTTAAACCACAGCAGCTATCTTTGGAAGATTTATTTATCCAGGTAGTCGGAACGGAGGGTGGCTTATGACCATTCTCGTTATTGCCCGTTTGACTTTTCGGGAAGCCGCGCGGCGCAAGATCCTATTAGCCGCGCTTCTCCTGGGATTGCTATACCTGGCGATTTACGGTGTGGGATTTTATTTTGTCAACCAGGATATAAGCAACTCCCAATTCGGTCCGGGATTGCTGGAGCTGAATCAAATTCGCAATTTCCTGTTCATGGCTGGCATGTACGTGGTTAACTTCCTGACAGTAGCCATAGCTGTATTGACTTCGGTAGATACCTTATCTGGAGAAATTACTTCTGGCACGATTCACACGCTGGTTTCAAAACCGCTGCAGAGATGGCAAATTGTGGTTGGAAAATGGTTGGGTTTTGCAGGTATGCTTTCCCTGTATTTGTTATTGATGGCTGGTGGAACGGTCTTATTGGTGTATCTTATTTCCGGATATACAGCGCCGAATATCATGCGCGGTCTGGGTTTGTTGTGGATGAACGCAATCCTTCTTTTGGGTGTTTCCCTGGCGGGTGGTGCCGTGCTGTCCACACTCGCGAATGGTGTGCTCGTATTCGGTATGTTTGGAATTGCGTTCGTAGGTGGCTGGATCGAACAGATTGGTTCATTCATCCAAAACCAGACTGCGATCGACGTCGGGATCATCTCTAGCCTGTTGATCCCCAGCGAGGCGCTCTGGAAACGAGCTGCGTTCGAAATGCAATCACCCCTGGTTAGTACTTTGGGGTTTTCTCCCTTTACCGCTTCATCCATGCCAAGTCTGGTGATGGTTATTTATGGCATGATTTATGCAATACTGGCATTATTGCTGGCGATCAGATTATTTAATAAAAGGGATCTGTAGCTTGCTCCCGGTATGCGAAAAAATACTTCCAACATCCATTGCCGAGATCTGACCATCACAGCGATTGTTTATCTCTGTTTCCTGTTTGGCTGGTTGGGATTGTACCTATTTACGGGGGATAAAATTATCATCATCGCTTTCCTTAATTTCATCGCTCTGTACTTATTTTTGCCACTGATATTTGTGTTGCTGGTTGCTTTATTATGTAAAAATAGGTGGTTGGGGATCGGTTTCCTGGTTGGTTTGCTGGCAATGCTGGTACTTTGGGGGGATCATTTTATTCCCACGAATGGGGTAGAACCGACGAATAAACCAAAGTTGCGCGTGATGACTTATAACGTATGGGCTTGGCATGATATTTATGGTCCGATTCTGGAGACTATAGATTTTGAAAATCCAGATGTACTGCTTATCCAGGAATTAAATCGTGGTTTAGCTGAAATCTTGCAGGAAGAATTAATCCAGGAGTACCCTTACCAGGTGTTGGCCCCACAAGATAATCCAGAAGGCATTGGAGTAATCAGCAAATACCCACTTGGACCGAGTGAAGTCAGCCTGCCACAGCTGTGGGCGGGTGGACCACAAATCCTGAACCTGGAGTGGAACGGTGAGGAAATCCTGTTGGTCAACATCCACATGACCCCAACTGATGGGATATTTCCGATCGATGTGGAAGAATCCCACATCCGTGCGCGGGAGCAAGAAGCTCGGCTTCTAAGTGAGCTGGCCGGCCTACCAGGGGCTGCAATCATCGCTGGTGATGGCAATATGCCTTTCTTGAGCGACGCGTATAAGGAGATGACGAAGAACCTGGTGGATGCGTACCGGTCTGTTGGAGCAGGGCTGGGGCATACCTCACCAGGCGGGTGGCTCTATTCAGGTGATGGGTTGCGTAAAGGATTTAAGTTAATCCCTGCCTGGATAATGCGTATAGATTATATCTTCCATACTGAAGAATGGTCGACAGTATCCGCTCACACTGCGAAAATTGACGGCGTATCTGATCACAGGGGAGTGGTAGTGGATTTGGTGCTCATAGATTGAAAATGGGTTTACTCGTAGGGGGATGGCAAGCAATGTTAGAGGGTATGACCTAATTCACAACTTGGAAATTTGTACCTGGTCAGCAATCGACGGAATAATTGGTTGCACTTATTCTCAACCAATACCAAGATATTCACTTAGGTTTAATATTAAAAAGATATAATTTATAACCTAAGTGCAATTATGCGTGTTCCGATACGATCTACCAATACCATCAACAAAGAATTACATATCCTGCGTAGAAAATGGAGTGGGTTGTTAATCCTGCAAAGCCTGCTGATTACGACCGGTACCATAATTATCCTGAACTGGTGGCAAAGTCCAGCAGCATACAAGTGGTTGATCTTCGCCGGGGTTTCTTCCGGTCTGTATTTCTGGTACTTGTGGCGTCGTCTTGAATTGAACCATCCCCAGGGAGAAGTAAGGGTGCTATCCAATTTTGGTCCAGGCAACCTACTGTCTATCTGGCGAGGCATGCTGTTGATGCTCCTTGTGGGATTCCTCTTCTCTCCCAGGCCTCCAGGGTGGTTGGCTTATATCCCAGGTATGTTGTACATTTCCGCAGCGCTGGCTGATCTATTTGATGGTTACCTGGCGAGGCTATCCAGACATGAAACTCGCCTTGGGGAAGAATTGGATCTGAGCCTGGATGGGTTTGGGATGCTGATCACCAGTGCACTGCTGGTGCAGTACGGCCAGGTTCCAGCATGGTACCTGCTAGTAGGCATGGCGCGCTACCTTTTTCTGGGTGGAATCTGGTTGAGAAATCGGATGGGGAAACCAGTATATCCACTCGCAGAGATTCCTGTTCGCCGGCCTTTCGCAGGTGCCCAAATGGGATTCGCTGCCATCGTATTATTTCCATTTTTTTCCCCTCCCGGTACATTCCTTGCTGCAGCGATCTTTGCTGCTCCTTTCTTAATCAGCTTTTTACTGGATTGGTTTACAGTCAGCGGTGTTCGCTTCAATCAAATCGTGAAGGTGGAGAACCTGCCTGCCAGAACGTTAAACTTGGTCACATCCATCCGGAAGGGAGCAGAATGGATAAGAATCCGTAAATTGGCACCCCTTGTTCTCCGCTCTGCCTTGGTTATATTGTTAATTTCCTGGCTGGTCGATAATAATCACAGCTGGATACGTACATTGCGCAATGTCACTACCACTCCAGTCGATATAATTTTTCAGATGGTTAATTGGGAAAGTGTAATTTTTTTGATGGTTTTTACTGGCTTGATATTCATTGCAGCTGGCGTAGCGGGGAGAATCGCAGCGCTTTCCGTGCTGTTTGGTTTGGGTATTTACCTGGAATTTTTCCAGATGGGCACGATCGAAATAATCCTGGTTTTGATAACCATCTGCTTGGTCTACCTGGGGACTGGGCCATATTCCCTGTGGAATCCTGAAAGGAAACTAATCTCCCAGAGATTGGGTGAGCTATGAACCTGACACATAAATTTACTTCAGGTGTCTCCAAGGACGGTGTACTAGGTACAGGCAGGAGAAGACGCGTAATTCAAGTACTCTTCTTGATTCTGATACCTCTTATTGTTTGGTGGTCGCTGAGAGATGTTTCCTTCTCCGAAATCTTCAAAAATGTGAGGCAAATCGGATTTCAAGCCATCTTTCTGCTCTTAGCAATTAATGTCTTCATTTTCATCCTGATCAGCCTGCGTTGGTGGCTGATCCTGAGGGCTCAGGGTCTGCGTATATCATTGATCTCTATGGTAGGTTTCCGGTTAGCTGGTTTTGGCATAACTTATTTCACTCCTGGACCACAATTTGGGGGTGAGCCTCTCCAGGTATACCTACTGAAAGATAAGGAAGGGATACCCCTACCCACTGGCGCAACTAGTGTTGCAGTGGATAAGCTGCTGGAACTGCTGGCGAATTTCAGTTTCCTAGCAATCGGTGTTTTCATACTGCTTATCAGCGGAGTTTTTCAAACAAAAGGCAGTGACTTAATCATCCTGGTTCCGGTTTTATTTTTGTTCATTCCGGCTGTTTATCTGCTTATTCTATGGGCAGGTAGACATCCTCTTTCAACGATTTTTGGAGAGATTGATACACTTATCCCAGAGTCCAAGAGATTCCAGAGTATGGTCACTGTGTTAAAAGAAACTGAAGCCATGCTCTCTGAATTTTGCCAGCAGAATGTAAAGGCATTGTTCTTTGGGATGTTACTTTCTGTTGTTATTTGGGGGTTGATGGTATTTGAATTCGGATTGATGTTGGGTTTCTTGGGGGTTTCCTTCAGCCTGGTCAAGGTTCTGATTGCGCTCACTGCAGCCAGGATCGCTTTTCTATTGCCTTTTCCAGCGGGACTAGGTGCATTAGAAGCCGGGCAGGTGATGGCAATGGGATTGATCGGAGTAAACCCTGCGGTTGGCATTAGTCTGAGCCTGATGATCCGTGCCCGGGATATTTTGTTTGGCGGTGTGGGCTTATGGTTAGGCGGTTACTACAGCCGCTGAAATTTTTCACATAGGAGAATAAACAATGGTCGAAAATAAAACCCAAGTGGGTGGTGTCCAAATCGGTATTATTCTGACGACACTCGCAACAGCTGCGATCCATTTCTCATTACTATTCCCAGATGCTTTATTCATCCTGAATGGTTTGGGATACCTAGCATTTCTAGGCGCGTATTTTCTGCCAATCGATGTGGCTAAGAAGTATCATAATCTTATCCGCTGGTTATTTATTGCCTTCACATTCACTACAATCGTAGCCTGGGTAGCGATTGGGGATAAATCCTGGCCTGCGGGAAGCCTGGGCTATGTAACAAAATTGATCGAGATAGTATTAATTGTCCTGCTCTTGGTTGATCGGCAAGGAGACCAACCAGGTGAACCGAATATTCAATAGTTGATATTAAATCAAGGAATCCTGTATGAAAAGATTAACTGTGAATCGACGAGTTCAGTCGCGAATACCCACTCCAGAAGGAGAATTTCAACTAATTTTGTATACCGCGAATGATGATAAAGAACATCTGGCAGTGGTTATGGGTCAGGTGGGGGGAAAAGAAGATATCCTGGTCCGGGTGCATTCAGAGTGCTTCACCGGTGATGTATTAGGTTCATTACGCTGTGATTGTGGAGAACAGCTGAATAGGGCTATGCAGCAAATTGCGAATGTGGGGCAGGGCGTTGTGATTTATTTGCGCCAGGAAGGACGTGGAATTGGGTTGCTTGATAAGCTGCGCGCTTATAACCTGCAAGACCAGGGTTATGATACTGTGGATGCCAACATAGCCCTGGGGCACGAGGCGGATGCACGTGATTACTCAATCGCAGCGGAAATCATTGCGGATTTGGGGATCAATTCGATTCAGCTCATGACCAACAATCCCTTGAAAATCGAAGCATTAACCAAGGCAGGGGTACCGGTTCGCAAGCGGATTGCACTCGAAGCCAATGTAAACCTGGAGAATGCAGAGTATCTATTGACCAAAGCCAAACGTATGCAGCATATGCTTAATTTTTCAGTCAGTACTGCTATCGGGAGCTAAGTGAGAATTATTGGACCTTCATGATCGCATTATGGCTGTTGCTGACCAGATCAGGCAGCCTGAAGACCGACCATTCGTAACGTTAAGTTACGCCCAGAGCCTGGATGGCAGCATCGCGATCATGGAAGGTGAGCGCACGCAAATATCCGGTCCGGAATCTGCTCGTCTCACCCACCAACTACGGGCAGATCATGATGCGATCCTGATCGGGATTGGAACACTGCTTGCTGACGATCCCCATCTCACAGTAAGGTTGGTTGAAGGGAATAACCCACAGCCAGTGGTGTTGGATAGGAATTTACGCATACCAGTTGACTCTAACCTGGTACAGTCTAACCCACCCTTGATCGCGACCCTGGAGGGTGCTGATCGAGAAAAGATTCAAAAGTTAACCTCTTTAGGTGCCGAGGTTGTCTATGTTCAGGATAGCAGGCCGGGGAATTTGCATATTCATACTATCCTGGATATCCTTCATGCCAGAGGCATCCGGCGGCTAATAGTTGAAGGTGGTGCAAGAGTCCTTACCAGCTTTCTCGAAGCTCGTCTAACTGATTTCATGGTGGTGACGATTTCACCAATGATCCTTGGAGGCTTACCCGCTGTGAGTTTCCCTCGAAGGCGAGGGTCAACTACGAAGGTAAAAGAAATAATAAAATTAGATAAAATGAATTCAACATTCTATGGTGAAGACCTGGTGGTTTTTGGCCGCCCTGTGAGCGAGAAACCGGATTTATAAATTGTGAGGATAGTTGTGGAGAATAAAAGCTTGTATTTCATTTCGCCAGGTGTATTGGAAGTTCGAGAAGATTCTGTTCCAGTCCCTGGGCATAATCAGGTCCTGGTTAAGACCCAATTTTCTGCAATCAGCGCAGGCACGGAAATGCTGCTTTACCGTGGCCAGTTCCCGGATAATCTCCCCTTGGATGAAAACATCCCTTCATTGTCTGGCGCCGTCAAATACCCCTTGAAGTATGGTTATGCATTGGTTGGTGAGATCATGCAGGTGGGGTCTGGTGTGGAGGCAACTTGGATGGGGAAGAAGGTATTCGCATTCCATCCCCACAGCAGTCATTTTATAGCCGGGATTAACGAATTAATGCCCATCCCAGAAGAGTTATCGCTGGAGGATGCGTTATTCTTTCCAAACATGGAAACCGCAGTAAGTTTTATCATGGATGGTGCTCCCAGGATCGGGGAGCGGGTCGTTGTATTGGGACAGGGTATCGTTGGCTTGCTGACTACCGCTCTGTTGGAAAAATTCCCATTAAGTAGCCTGGTTACTTTTGATCGCTACGAGATGAGACGAAAGTTTTCCGAAGATTTTGGAGCAGACCAGAGTCTGGACACAGAAAATATCAAAGAGCGCGCGCAAAATCAAGAGTTTACAACCAACCTGGTTCATATGGCGGATATTGTATATGAGTTAACTGGCAACC
>Ga0209536_100013947_pt1 | contig 11559 bp, 12 predicted proteins | sample DeeMarSeWOR28_12_FD_187461 | JGI IMG/M metagenome (GOLD analysis project Ga0209536, IMG submission 187461) | Marine sediment microbial communities from White Oak River estuary, North Carolina - WOR-2-8_12 (SPAdes) (version 2) | ecosystem: Environmental > Aquatic > Marine > Intertidal zone >... | reverse complement strand
CTCGTTTCGGAAAACAACGATAATGATAAGGGCCGCCACAGCGGCAACACCCTGAACGACCCAGCTGGTAACGATCAATCCCAGAAAAACGGCGATTCGTTGAAAAAACCACAGAATCGTCATGCCAATCAGGATCCGGAATACATTGGTTCCTTTGAAAAGTATGTAAAAGCGGAACAGGATATAGCTGGTCAAAATGATATCGACAATGTCTTGCCAGCGCAGTGCGTAGATAAAGTTAAAGATCTTTTCCATTGCCTGTTATTCCGTAATACTGAAGCGTAACACACGCAGAACCTGACCCGTGGCGTCTGTAATTTCCACCCGCCAGGGTCCGATGTCTGTTTTCCGAATTTGAATACTGCTGTAGGTCGACCAGCGCGGTGGCCTTAGCACAAGCCTTAGCCGTGAACTGGGGATATCTTTGTGAAACCAGTTGTGGTAAATAAAAGTTTTCTCCGGCACCGATTCGAAAGCGGTAAAACAAATTTCGTCCATTACCGAGCAGGATCTATCTCTTGATCTTAAGACACGAAACATTATGGGAGTTACCGTTCCGGTAATGAGAATTCCCGAGACAACCCGTAAAATAGTCCAAAGAGGCTATGGATTTTTTGATACCTCTGCGCAGCTTGATGAAGCAGCTTACAACTTTGAATGTTCACTGCAAACAATTGTCGATCTGGCCGAAATTGAAGAAACGGTAAAACGACTGGCCCTCGAAGTGGAGAAAACCAAGAGGCGCGTCAATGCCCTGGAATATATTGTTATTCCTCGCCTGAAAACTACCGCTAAGTATATCCAGATGCATCTGGATGAAATGGCCCGGGATAGTTTCTTAAGACTCAAAAAGATAAAAGCAGTTTTAGAAGACAAGGCAGAGCAAAAAAGTGCCTGATGACCCCATCACCAAACTCCTCAAAAGCGAAGATGTAAGGGCAAAATTATATCTGGTGGCATGGATTGCCCAATTCTGTGCGTTAATCGGAATAGTTGTTGGATTCATCTTCTTCATCCTGATAGCACTTAAAATAATCTAAGAGAACCGGGGTCAGGTCTACACATTTGACAAAAATGTCAAATGTGTAGACCTGACCCCTCGGAAGTTAGCCGAACTTACCAGTAAGGTATTCTTCAGTTCTCTTATCTTTGGGGACAGTGAACATCTTTTCTGTGGTCCCGTACTCAACCATTTCCCCTAAATAGATAAAGGTGGTAAAATCAGAGATGCGTGCCGCCTGGGCAATATTATGGGTTACCATAATAATGGTAACATCCTGCTTAAGCTCGGAAATTAGCTCTTCTATGTGAGCGGTTGCCTTGGGATCCAGGGCAGAGCTAGGCTCATCCAGCAAGAGAATCTCGGGTTTCATGGCAAGAGCGCGTGCTATGCAGAGCCGCTGCTGCTGTCCACCCGAAAGAAAGGTTCCCCTTTTGTGGAGGGTATCCTTTACCTCTTCCCAGAGAGCCGCTCCTTTGAGGGACTCCTCGACGCGCTGCGCAATCAGGTCCTTGTCCTTCTCTCCCCCGATTCGAAGGCCGAAGGCCACGTTGTCAAAGATCGACTTCGGGAACGGATTCGATTTTTGAAAGACCATGCCGACTCTGCGGCGGACCTCCACCGGGTCGACGCTTCGGTCGTAGATGTTCTCGCCATCGAGCAGGATACGGCCCTCGACTCGGCAGATGTCGATCGTGTCGTTCATCCGGTTGAGCGCGCGCAGGTAAGTGCTCTTGCCGCAGCCCGAAGGTCCGATCAGGGCCGTTACGCTCCGGTCGATGATGTCGAAGTCGACATTTCGAATCGCGTGATTGTCCCCGTAATAGACGTTGACCTCCCGTGTCTCCATCTTCACGTCGTTCGGGACTTCGGCGGCCGCATCTTTGAGCTTGGTCATGATCGGAGAGCTGCGCGCGACCGGGCTCGAATAATCACCGCTAGCAGATTGAGCGAGAACGTGAGTACGAGCAAGACGAGCACCGTGCCGAAGAGGGTCGGCCTCGCCGCGTCGACGTTCGGTGACTGCGTCGCGAGGGCGTAGACGTGGTAACCGAGGTGCATGAACATGTCACGAAGGTCGGTCGGCAGGTAGGGAAGAAAGTTGGCTGCGCCACAAAAGATGATAGGAGCAACTTCGCCCGCGCCACGGCTCACCGCGAGGATCACGCCGGTCAGGATGCCGCCCTTCGCATTGGGGAGGACGATCTTGTAGACCGTCTGGAAGCGAGTGGCGCCCAGGGCGAGCGATGCGTCACGGAACTCCTGAGGCACCGTTCTCAGCGCTTCTTCGGTCGTCACGATCACCACGGGCAGGGTCAGCACCGCGAGGGTGAGCGAGGCCCAGAGGATCGAAGGCTTTCCCCACACAGGCGTCGAGTCATCGTAGAGGAGCGCATCGATGCTGCCGCCGACGAAAATGATGAAAAATCCAAGCCCGAAGAGCCCAAACACGATGGAAGGAACGCCTGCGAGGTTGTTTACCGCGATGCGCACGACCTTGGCGATGCGCGATCGGGCCGATGCGTACTCGCTCAGGTAGATCGCGGTGGCGATGCCGACGGGCACGCCCGCGATCGTCATCAGGAGGGTCATGAACACGGTGCCGTAGATCGCCGGCCAAATTCCGCCGCTGATCATGTCGGCGCCCGGGCTCTGGCTCAGGAACTCGGCAGAGATGACGGGTGCTCCGTGCCAGACGATCTGCCCGAGCAGCACGGCTAGCAGCGTGAGGATCACCAGGAGTGAAAGTCCGGTCAGGCCTGCGAGCAGCCAGTCTTTGCTCGTGTGCCTCATGACGCAGTCAGCCTCTTTTGCAGTCGCTGAATGAATAGGTCGCCGAGGAGGTTGAGGACGAAGGTCACAGCGAAGAGCATCACGCCGAGCAAGAAGAGCACCCGCCAATGCGGATCGCCCTGTGCGACTTCACCGAGCTCTGCCGCGATCGTTGCGGTGACCGTGCGCACGCTGGTGCTGAAGTCGAAGAGCTCCATGATCGCGGCATTGCCCGAAGCCATGAGCACGATCATCGTTTCCCCGATGGCGCGACCGAATCCGAGGACTATGCCGGCAGCGATTCCGGGGATCGCCGCGGGGAGCACGACCCGCAGCGCGACCTGATATTTGCGGGCTCCGAGCGCGAGGGCTGCCTCGGTCAGGGTGCCCGGCACGCTTTGGATCGCGTCCTCGGAGATCGTGAAGACCACCGGCACGATCGTAAGAGCGAGGCCCATCGCGGCGACGATGGCGTTCAACCGGAAATGAAACCCAAAGGTTGCCTGCGCCCAGGACGCAAGCACCATGAGCGCGAAGAAGCCGAGCACGACCGACGGGATGCCCGCCAAGAGCTCGATCACTGGTTTTACGACCTCACGGACGGCGCGAGGCGCATAGAGCGCGATGAAGATCGCGCATCCGACTCCGAGTGGAACGCTCATCAGCATCGCAAGCAAGGTTACTTTGAGTGACCCGATGAACAACGGCACCACGTTGAACTTCGCCGGCTCCCCCACCGGCTGCCAGATGAACACCGGCTCATCGTAGCCTCTCCATTCTTTCGCGAAGAAGAGGTCCCGTATATTCACCTCTTCGGCGAAGTCCGCCTCCCAGAACATTGGGACTGCTTCACGCGCGATGAAAATGAAGATGAGCGCGATCGCCAAGACCGCGGCCAGCGCGAGAATTGCGATCATGCGCTCTGCGACGCGGTGCCACAGCGGGGTGTGAAACGAGCCTGCCAGCGAGGACTTTGCGCCCCGCCGGCGAACGCCGGTACGCCGCTCGGTCTTTGCGACGCGGGTACGTTCGCCTCCTTCGAGCACCTGCTCGGTCACTGTGCCGCCGGGGTCGCTTCCTTTGGAAGCGGGTAGTAGCCGACGCCTTCCACAATCTTCTGACCATCGTCGGATAGCACGAAGTCCAGGTATTCCTTGGCGATTCCACTGGGCTCGCCTGCGCTGTAGATGTTCAGGAAACGCGAGAGCGGGTACTTGCCGCTCGTGGCGTTTTGCATCGTGGGCTCGACGGGCTGACCGCCGGCCGGCGCGACCTTCACCGTGCGGACGCCTTCGGCATACGCGATGCCACCATAGCCGATGCCGCCCGCATCCTTGCTGACCGCGTTGATCACGGCTGCAGTGCCCGGCAGCGTTTGTGCGGTCGCGGCGAAGTCTTCGTCCTCGAGAACGTGTTCCTTGAAATACGCGTAGGTGCCCGAGCTGTTCTCTCGGCTATAGAGCACGATGGGCTTGTCTTCACCGCCCACATCTTTCCAGTTTGTGGTCTGGCCGCGGAAGATACTCTTGAGCTGAGGGGTTGTGAGCGATTCAATCTTGTTGGACGCTGGTACATAGACCGCAAGCGAGTCCAGAGCGACCCGGAACTCCTGCGCCTCGGCGTTGCGACGCTTGCGGAGCTGCTCGCGTTCCTTGTCTTTGATCGGCCGGCTCGCATTGGCGAGATCTGCGGTGCCGTTGATCAACGCTGCTAGCCCGGTGCCGGAGCCTCCTCCGGAGACCTGGACGACCTTGCCCGGGTTCGCTTTCATGAAGGCCTCCGCCCAGTTCTGGGCGAGGATCACCATCGTGTCGGAGCCCTTGATCGTCAGCGTGGAGGCCTGACGGGTCTGAGCCGAATCTTTGGAACCGTCGCCCTCCTGCCGGCTCTTGCCCGAGGTGCACGACGACGCAACGAGGGCCGCTGCGAGAAACAGAACAGCCGAGTAATTTTGATACGCTTTTCTCAATGCATTCGCTCCATCGCCCCGACTCTGGGCCCGCTATGTGACAGCTGTGTGACAGCCGGGCGACGACACCGCGTCACCTCCCGGTCGCCGCTCTGGCCCTCCTCTTGACACAGGATCGCCACGGACGAATCACGATCTCGATACGTTTGCGACGCAGCCCTGTCACGCTGGCTGCTCAAGCTCTCGTCGATGATGGCGGTAGATCGTTGCGTCGTAGCGGGTGACAGCGCGCTCTTGTCGGCGCTTAGGCAGTCCCTCGGGCCCAGCGGACCCGATCTGGAGGCCGCTCGCGACGGGGAGAGCGCGATTCGGCTCCTCAGCAAGCAGGGGGTTTCGGGCCTCATCGTCGAGGACCAGCTCGCGGACATGCGGGCCACCGAGGTCCTCAAACGAGTCCGAGAGCGACCCGAGACCCGCAGCAAGCCGGTCATCCTCGTCTCCGGCGATCACGACGAGGTCGACCGGGTGCTCGCCTTCGAGCTCGGCGCCGACGACTTCGTCGCCAAGCCCTACAGCCCGCGGGAGCTGGCTCTCCGCCTCCGAGCCGTGCTTCGGCGCTCTCAGCTTCGAGCGGGCCAGCATTCCGATCGTCTTCAAATCAACCGACTCAGCATCGACGTCCCCGGGCACGAGGTCACGGTCGACGGGCAAGTCATTGGGCTGACTGCGCTGGAGTTCAAGCTCCTGGTCGATCTGGCTCGGCACCGCGGATTGGTCCGCAGCCGAGAGAGGCTGCTCGAGGCGGTCTGGCGCCACAGCAGCACCCTCGAAACGAGGACGGTCGACACACACGTCAAGCGCCTTCGAGAGAAGCTCGGAGAGGTCGGACGCCAGGTCGAAACCGTGCGCGGCGTTGGGTACCGACTGAAGTGATTCAATGATGTTTAGCGATTTCGACAAGAAGAAGAAGGAGTCTGACGAGTCGAGAGGACGTATGGGCCTTTCGCTGGCGGTGTCTTCGGTGGTCTACGTCGTTGCAGGCCTGGGCGTGGCGGCGGCTGTTGCGACGGCAAAGGTTGTCGTGGATCGCCAGGAGCGCGACGTCGCCGTCGAGTTCGCTGCGGCTCCGACGCCGGTCGAGCAGGAGAGGCCGAAGCCCAAACCCAAGCCGGTCGAGAAGAAGGAAGCGCCGAAGGAAGTCAAAGCCGAGCCGGGGCAGAAGCGAGGGCTCAGCGCGCCTCAAGAAATCCCCGATGAAGAGCTTCAAGAGGCGAGTGAAGGGCGCCTTGCCGAGGTCGAAGAGATCAACATCGACGAGATGATCGGCGGTGGTGGGAGCAAGGGAAAGAAGAAGACCGGCCCGCGTCAGAGGCGCGAAACCGTCCGCCGGCCGAAGTTCTTGAGCGGTTGCCGAGCGCCGGAGGTGCCGGTCGAAGTACGCGCGAGCGCGGAGACGATTCGCGTTCGGGTGCGCCTCTTGATCATGCCCGACGGAGTTCCGGTGAAAGCCGAGATGGAAGCATCGCACGCGCTCATTCCCGACGAGTCGATTCTCAAGTGCGCCCTGGCTCAGCGATTCGAGCCCGCGCGCTTACCCGACGGTACCGCGGTTCCGTACCCGTACCGGCGACAGTTCACCTTCAAGCCGTCCAATATTTGAGAGAGAGGTACAAGCCATGGAAATCAACATTCTCGAGATGTGGCACACGATGAACCCGATCGTGAAGAGCGCGGTAGTCGTGCTCACGATTCAGGGGGTCTGGGGCGTCACCGTCACCGTCGACCGACTGCTGATGCTGTTCATGTCGAAGCGGCGCTCACGTAAGTTTGCTGCGGACGTTTCAGAGCCAATGGAGCGGGGTGATGCGAATGCGGTCGTGCAGATCGCCGCCGACGCGAAGAAGCGGAGCCATCTTGCGCGCTTCATCTTCGAAGGCATCAAGGTCTTTCAAGAGAACCTTGCACTCGGTCACAGCCGGGACCGGGCCGCCGAGTTCACGCAACGCAGCCTCGAGCGCACCGGGGAGAACCTCAGCACGAACCTGAACAAGGGCATGAGCGTGCTGGCCACGACCGGTTCGACGGCTCCGTTCGTGGGCCTGCTCGGAACCGTCTTCGGGATTCTCGGTGCCTTCAAGGTCATCGGACAGGACGGTGGCGGGGGCCTCAGCACCATTGGGCCCCTCATCGGTGAAGCGCTCTACGTCACTGGGTACGGCCTCATGGTCGCGATCCCCTCCGTGATGCTCTTCAACTGGTTGAGTGGCCTTATCTCCAAGTACGAAGCCGGCCTTGCCAACGCGGGCAGCGAGCTCGTCGACCAGCTCGAAGCAGGCGCCCTCGGTGGCGACCCCGAGGCGATCTTGGACTCGCCCAGCACTGCGATGAACGGTCAGGTCGCGACACCCTTTCCGGCCGAATGAACCAGGACCGCTAAGCGGACGAGCCCATGTCTAGTCTCTCACGAAAGAAGCGCGAACCAGTCAAGCCAGAGATGAACGTGACACCCTTGGTGGACGTCGTCTTGGTGCTTCTGATCATCTTCATGGTGATCCTGCCGGCGGCCGTGAGCGACATGAACCTCGAGCTCGCGAAGCTCGAGAACCCGGACGAGGAACGCAAGGGCGAGCCTGACCCCTATGTGCTTTCGATAGACGTCGACGGACGGCTTTATCTCGACGACTACGCGGTGAGCAGGAAAGCGCTCGGCGCTCACCTCCGAGCGGCAAATGCGAACGACCCGAACAAAAGGCTCGTGCTTCGCGGCGACCACCGGCTGACCTACGACAAGGTGCGCGATGTCATGGCCGTCGTGCAGGACGTGGGTTTCCCGGGGGTTGCGCTGCGGGCGACCAAGGCGGCTCTGGACGATGCAGCGGCGTTCGCCGATAGCGTTCGCAAGCGCAAGCAGGCCCTCAACTAAAGGCGAATCTCATGGGAATGAACGTCGGAGCCTCTGAAGGTAAGAAGAGCAAAGCTAGACCGGAGATGAACGTCACGCCGCTGGTGGACGTCGTCTTGGTGCTTCTCATCATTTTCATGGTGATCATGCCGCTCATGCCGGCGCACTTCTGGGTGCATGTGCCGGACACGCCCGAATCCGAGGACATCACGCCTCCCGATCCGAGCGAGAAGCAGCCGTTGGTCATCAGCGTGAATCCGGCAGGCCATTTTCAGATCAACAAAGAGGTCGTTCCGGACGAGGAGTTCGCCGAGAAGCTCAGGCGTGTCTTGATCGCGCGCGGCGAGCGCAAAGTGTTTTTCGATGCCGCGGACAAAACGCCGTACTCACGCGCCGTGCGCGCGCTCGATTTGGCGCGCGTGGGAGGAGCGGCGCACATCGCTGTCCTCACGGAGGGCGTGCACGACTAGGAGCATGTCGATCTGAGGTCGGGCCTTCTGGGCGCGATTCGTCGAAGGAGAGAAATGTCCAGGCTGACTAAAGAAGGGCTACTACTAGCCCTTCTCGTGGGGGTTCGTGCGTCGATTCCGGGGGAGCTACTTGCCCAGGAGTCCGAGGCGCCGCCTTCCGAGGAGACGCCGCCGGCTGACGAACCGCCGTCCGAGCAGAAGAAGGACGAGCCCCCGGCGAAGGAGGAGCCGCCCGCCAAGAAGGAAGAGCTGCCGTCGGAGAAGAAGAAGGACGAAATCATCCGCCGTGATGTCGATGGCAAGGAGTGGATTACGCCCGACGTGGGGGCCGCCGAAGAAGAAGAGGAAGAAGACTCGATCGAAGATGTCGACGAAGTCGTGATCGAGTATGGCGCCAGCCCGGACACGGAGGAAGACCAGGTCACCGACGCCGAGGGCAAGGAGATCGAGGATAGTCCGACGCCGGTCGTCTCCAAGGCCGTCCAAGTTCAAGACCCGAACAAGCTCGAGCCCGGAGCCGACAAGGAAACGGGCGTGCAAGGGCAGGTCGTCTCCCGCAAGCCGAAGAAGGTCCTTCCCGACGCGCCCGTCCTCGCGAAAGGCAAAGAAGACGGCAAGCTCCGGAGCACCATCACCGATGAGCGCGGCCGATATCGGCTCTACCTGCCCCCGGGCAAGTACACGCTTCGCTCGTACTACGACCTCTACCACGGCGCGCGCTGGGACGACATCGCCGTCACCCGAGGGAAATTCAGCCGGATCAACTTCATCCTCGACCCGATCAGCGAAAAGGACGCTGGCGTCGAAGAGCAAGAGGTCGTTTACCTCGCAGACACTTCGAGCGAGGCCGCTCAGCTCAACATTCGCAAAGAAGCCGTGGGCGTCCAGGACGCGATCAGCGCGCAGGAGATCAAGCGCGCCGGTGACAGCACCGCCAAGGGCGCCGTCTCTCGAGTCGTAGGCGTCACGATCGATGAAGGAGGCCGCGTCATCATTCGCGGCCTGGCCGACCGGTACAACATGATTCTCTTGAACGGAGTTCCCGTCCCGGGAGTCGACCCCGATATCCCCAGCGTGAGGCTGGACATCTTTCCGAGTGACATCGTCAGCAATCTTGCCGTCGTGAAGGCGCCGCGCCCCGACCTGCCGGGCGCCTTCGCCGGTGGCTTGCTACTGGTCGAGACGTCCAGTTACCCCGCCGAGCAGGTGTTGAAAGCTGGTGTCTCGATCGGCGGGAATTCACTCAGCACATTCCGACAGATGCCGAGCTACGAGGGCGGCAAGCGCGACTGGATCGGTTTTGACGATGGCTCGCGAGCGTACCCAGCATCGCTTGGTCCGCAGGAACTCGCTAGGGGACGCGTCGGGGACCGCTACATCACCGAAGATCAGGTTTCCCAGGTTGGCCGCCAGTTCTCCAGAGTGTGGAACCCCAGCTCGAAGCTGGCTATCCCGCAGCTCGGGGCCAAATTGACCGCAGGCAAGTCCGGCGAAGTGGGTAAGAAAGGCCTCCGAGCCGGATATCTCGTCAGCTTCCTCTACGACTACAAAGAAGCGATCGAGACCGGATACAACAAACGCTACACGTACAACGCCGATGGCAGTGTAGACACCTTGATCAAAGACTTCGACTACCAGGGAGGCAACCAAGAGATTCTCTGGGGCACCTTTGGGAGCGGCTTTCTGGAGATCGATCCGGACAACTTCCTGAACGTCACGAGCATGTACAGCCGCACCAGCAACGATCAAACCATCGTCCAGCTCGGGGGCGACCAGAACGACAACTTCATCCCGCTGAGCAAGAACAGTTACAATTTCATCGGGCGATCGATCTTCTTCAACCAGCTCACTGGTGATCATCGCAACCTGAAAGACAGCAAAGTCAGGCTTCGCTGGAATGCTGTCGTCAGCACGGGCAAGCGCGACGAGCCCGACCGCCGGCTCATCGCGCAGCAGGTCGAATCTCAAACGATCACAGAAGCTTCTCGTTTCTTTTCCGACCTCCAGCAGCTCTCGGTTGGCGGCAAGACTAGTGTGCGGTTTCCCGTCTATGAGGCGTTCGATTCGACGGCATACGCATCGGTGGGCTTTGACGCTGGCTATACGGACCGTGACTTCAACGCTCGGAGGTTCACTCAGCAAGGCCGAGGCGGCTCTGTCCTCATCGGAGACCCGGAGGCATTGTTCGGTCCCGACTCCCTCGGGCCCGTCAGCACTATCAGAGAAGTCACGCGACCTGCTGATAGCTACGTCGCAAGCAATTTCCTGATTGGGGGATATGCGCAGCTCGAAACCCCCATTGCGCCCCGGGTGAAGTTTCTAGGACTTCTTCGCTTTGAATCCTTCAAGCAAGAAGTCACTTCGAACAGTCCCTTCAGCGGTAGCAACGAGGAACCCGAAGGCACCAACCGAAGGGATCTCGATCCAATGCCCTCTGCAAACTTCTCGATCGAGATCAACGAAAAAATGTTCGTGAAGCTCGGCTACGGGATGACCGTGATTCGACCTGCGATCCGGGAGCTCGCACCGTTCGACTACCTCGATTTCTTGCGCGGATGGCTGGTCCAAGGCAACCCGGAGTTGCAGCGGACACGAGTTCAGAACGCGGAGGCGAGATACGAGTTCTACTTCGGCGACACGGATCTGATCGCCGCTACGGCATTCGGTAAGTACTTCACCGATCCAATCGAATTCGTGATCTTGAGCCAGGTCAATGGCAACGCGAGTTATCGAAACGCCGAGTCGGCATGGCTCGTTGGCGGCGAAGTGGAGCTCCGCCTCGGCTTTGGGCGGCTCCACGAGAAGCTCGATCGGTTCTACTTCCTCGGCAACGTCGCGGTCATGGGCTCGCAGACCACGCTTCCTGCGAATCAGCAGATCGCGGGACGACTACAGCGGCGACTCTTCAACCAATCTCCCTTCGTCACCAACCTGTCACTTCGTTTTGACGATCCTGATTCGGGCGTGATGGTCGGTCTGGTCTACAACGCATTTGGTCCTCGCATAGTCGAGGCCGGAAGTCCTCAAGGGGGCGACGTAATAGCCCCTGATGTTTTCGAGCAGACGCAACACATCTTGGATCTGATCGCGACATGGAATGTTACGGAGCACGTCAAGCTTGGTTTCAAATGGAAGAACATCGCGCTTGCGCGAAGGCGATACAAGCAAGGCGACGAGCTCACATTCCTCGAGAACCGCGGAACGACCGTAAGCATTGGCGCTGAGTACATCTATTGAGCGCGCCTCTAGGACTAGAGAGACACTACGCGGCACGAGAGACGTCGCAGCACAAAAAGGGATATGGAAATGACGAAATATTTGGGAATCGTTCTTTTGGGGACCATGTTTGCGATTGGCTCGGGCTGCAGCAGCGACGGCGGGGGGGGCACCGGGGGCACCGGGGGCACGGGGCTCGGCCCCAACCCCTGCCAGGACAACGGCGGCAGTGGCATCGTGGAGATCACTGTCGACGAGATCACGCAGGATACCGTTTTCGAAGCCGCAT
>Ga0209536_100013946_pt1 | contig 11559 bp, 10 predicted proteins | sample DeeMarSeWOR28_12_FD_187461 | JGI IMG/M metagenome (GOLD analysis project Ga0209536, IMG submission 187461) | Marine sediment microbial communities from White Oak River estuary, North Carolina - WOR-2-8_12 (SPAdes) (version 2) | ecosystem: Environmental > Aquatic > Marine > Intertidal zone >... | reverse complement strand
CCCCCTGCACAGGGATGGGGGCCTGGACCGCAGTGCTCGGCGGCTGCACCGCGACGACGGGCCTCTGGGAGAGCTGTTCCACCTCGTCCCTCAGCTGCTGGATGGTCTTCTCAGCCTCGTCCAGGCGCTCCGACTGTCCCTTCGACTCCTCGACACCCATCCTCACGAGCTCGACAGCGTCTCGACTGGCCTTCAGAGACTCGCTAGCCGCGTATTGGGCCGCGGCGGCGTCCTCTCGGAGTCCAGAGATTGACTTAGCGATCTTATCGACCTCACGCCTGAAGCCGCTGGTGATGACCCTGACGAGATCCTTGGATCCCTCATACTCTTCATGGGCCTGCCTTATCCTCTTGTAGTAGATGTAGGAGGCCACGGTGGTGACGAGGAGGAGGCTCGCGGTGGCGAAGAAGAGCTCCATTGTCACTCCTCCTTGGTTGCGGTGTACATGTGTGGTTTCGTTTCTCCGCTATCAAATCTCCCTGAGAACTGAGTTTTGAACTTGTGACGTGTTATTCCGAGGGATGATATCACGTGTAACCTCCTTGTGACGGGGTTTAGCCCTGTGACGTGTCATATGATATCACAGATCTCTCGATGATATCACATGACATCACATGATCTTGGAGTGCTACTTAGATATTAAATGTTCTGTAAATGTGGTTTCAATTATTGACTTGATATACTAATTATTTTCTACGCAGAATTCTCTAGACGGAAAACAATTGAAGGAAGGGCTTTACTCCTTTATTTTTGCCTTTTTGGAGTTTTTATTCCATTTTATGACGGTTTTTGGATTGTCCACATTATCATACATAATCATGATTCATGTTAACCAAATATGTAACCTGTTTTGGTTCTACATATCTGAATAATGTAAATTTAAAAAAATTTAACATAAATTTTAAAATCGCATAATTTAACAATTTTCCTCATTAATATAATTTTTTATCCCATTTTTTTATTATTTATGCTATTTTAGCGTTGCTATATCATTTATGGGTGTTTTTACAACGTTTTCGTGTGTGATTTATGTGATATCACAACACTCTCAGCTTCCTTGGAGAGGCCATGATCTTTATTCCTTCCATTAGCTCACGCTCTAGGCGTGCAATCATAGTTCTCGACTCCCTTGAATCCACCTCTGATATGAGAATAGAGTATTCACTCAATTTATGAGATAGATCTCTATATTCTTCAAAAGGATTTGAATCTAAAACACCCAGATAGGACAACAAGAGAAGTGTGTAGATTGAAGATATTACATTTCTTCTAGCCTGAGACAATGTCCGGCTAAAAGAACCTCTACTGACTTTTTTAGACCTTAATAATGCCTTATCTTTAAAAGATATGATGTTATCCGTTATATTTAACGTTAGAAAATCAATTATAAGAGTTTCAAATTGAATAGTAGTCAAATTACTGTTTTTTAATAAAATAGCTGCAACGGGGTCTTTAAAAGACCTATCGATGAACGATTGTAGTTCTTCTCCCTCGGACAATAAGGGTTCCTCTAGAGAGATATATGTGATTAAGATGGTTATATTTGTATACGAAATTGTATACCCTCTTCTATTTATTTTGGACTAAGATCAATCGAACCCGAGAACCCATCAAATTACAAATTCATTACAATTTATCTGATAATCACGAACACATTTTACATAATTACGCAAGCAGCTTCATTGGAAACCTCTATACAGTACACCGATGTTAAAGATACGGCATGATCACACGTCAAAATTTGATAGTTGACGCACCCAAAGTCACTCTACAGGTCACAGACTTCATCAAATCACAAATAGAAAAATCCGGTCTCAAGGGAGCGATAGTCTCCCTCAGCGGCGGAATCGACTCCTCCCTGGTTCTCGCACTAACGGTAGAGGCCCTCGGCCCGGAGCGGGTAACAGGCGTCACGATGCCCGAGCGTGACGTCACGCCCGAGAGTGATATCACGGACGTGATGCGGCTCTGCGCAACGTATGATGTAACGTGTGACACCGTCGAAATCACGCCGATATTACGCGTGATGCGTGATGCCCTCCCACTTCACAACCCCGAGGACAGGGTCACTCTGGGAAACCTGAAGGCGAGGACGAGGATGTTAGTCGCCTACCACTACGCAAACTCCCTGAGCCGTATGGTGATGGGGAGCAGCAACAAGACAGAACTCCTAACGGGGTACTTCACCAAGTACGGCGACGGGGGCGTCGACCTGATGCCCATCGCCGGCCTCTACAAGACCCAGGTCCGCCAGCTCGCCAGGCACCTCAGGCTGCCTGAGAGCATAATCAGCAAGCCCCCATCGGGAGGATTATGGCCTGGACAGACAGACGAGGGAGAGCTCGGCATAACTTACGAGCTCTTGGACCAAGTACTCTACGGGATGGAGAGGGGAATGAAGGCCTCCGGGATCGCGAGAGACTTGCAGGTAGAGGTGGGCCTCGTCGAGATGGTGCTCAACAGGGTGAGGAGCACAGAGCACAAGAGGAGGCTTCCACTAATCTTAAGATTGAGTTAAGCGACTGGTTGATATAAACCGAGGTAGTGGTGCAAGAGAATGGGCCGCAGGCGCAAGCAGACAGTGAAGATAGTGCGAAGGAAGCTGCCGGAGTTGTTCCTCTGCCCCAAGTGTGGCAAGAACACGGTCTCGGCGATCATCAACAAGAAGAGCGAGAGGGCCACGGTCATCTGCAGCAACTGCAACCTGAACTCCTCCTTCAGGCTGGAGGGCCAGATGGCCGCCGTGGACGCCTACTGCCTCTTCGTCGACAACTACTACGGCCCCCAGAGAGCGGAGGAAGCCCCCGTTGGGTAGGTCCGTCGAGCACAGCCTCATAGAGAAGATCAGGAATAGGGGGGCCATCCACATGACCCTCCTCGACCCCCAGAAGACAGCCGCAGGCAAGTGCGTCGAGATAGCCTCCGAGGCGGAGAAGGCGGGAACCTCGGCGATAATGGTCGGCGGCTCGACGCTGGCCTCCAACTCGGACCTCGACGACGTCATCAGGGAGATCAAGGAGAGGGTCGGGGTTCCCGTGATACTCTTCCCCAACAACATCTCGGGGGTGAGCCGCTACGCCGACGCCATCTGGTTCATGTCCCTCCTCAACTCCTCGAGCACCTACTACCTCATAGACGTGCAGGCCCTCAGCGCCCCCCTCATCAAGCGCTACGGCCTCGAGGCCATCCCCATGGGATACATCATCGTGGGCGAGGGAGGAGCCGCCGGCTTCGTGGGCCAGGCGAGGGGCATCCCCTACGACCACCCCGAGCTCGCACTGGGATACAGCCTCGCAGCCGAGACCCTGGGAATGCGCTTCGTCTACCTGGAGGCCGGCTCAGGAGCCAAGGCACCGGTACCCACCAAGATGATCGCCCTGGTGAAGAAGCACCTCGGCGTCCCCCTGATAGTCGGGGGCGGCATCAGGACCGGAGAGGCAGCCAGAGCAGCAGTAGAGGCCGGGGCTGACATCGTTGTCACCGGCACCCTCGTCGAGGAGACCTCAGGCGTCAGCAAAAGCATTTACGAGATAGTCCGCAATATAGAGTCGCGAGAGAGGTGAGACGCTGACCTCCTTCGAGAACTTCTTCAACGCCCTGAAGAAGGCCCTGATGAAGCCCAGGCTCTACGAGATCTGGCCCGACTTCGAGCCCGTCTACGACGAGAACGAGTTCACCTGGACCAACCTGAGGAAGCTGGGGGAGACCCTCCTTCTCAATTGCGGTGAGTGCGACGGCCCCTCAGACATGCGCCACGCCCGCTGCAAGGAGTGCGTCGAGAAGCGCAGCCAGACAGCGACCCAGGCCTACAACGAGGCCACGGGCAGGAGCAAGGAAACATGGTCCACGGTGATGCTATGCAGGATCCATAGCCCAGATGGATAACAGGGGAGACTTCTTGAACAGGCAGAAGATGTCGGCCGAATACGCGGAGTACTTCACCGCGCTGCACAGCCGCGTCGAGGAGCTCTACGAGGTGGCCGGGCGGGCCAGGGAGAAGGGGCTCGACCCGACGCTGGAGCCCGAGCCTGAGGTCACCCACGACATAGCGGAGCGCATAGAGAAGCTCATAGGCCCTCGGGGCATCGGCGACAGGATGCGGGAGTTGGAGGGCATGGACAGGAGGGAGATGGCCTTCAAACTCGCCGAGGAGATCGTGCTCGGCCGCTTCGGCTCCATGGAGAAAGAGGCCGCAGCCGACCAGGCCATCAGGACTGGCCTAGCCATCCTGACGGAGGGCGTCACCGTCGCCCCCATACAGGGGATACCTCAGATCAAGATCAAGACCAACCCCGACAGGACCCAGTACCTCTCCGTCTACTTCGCGGGCCCCATAAGGCCGGCCGGGGGCACGGCCCAGGCCCTCACCCTGGTGATAGCTGACTTCGCGAGGAGGAGGCTTGGCCTGGAGCGGTACAAGGCCTCCGACGAGGCCGTGGGGAGATTCGTGGAGGAGGTCGGCCTCTACCAGAGGGCCGTCCGCAGGTTCCAGTACCACGTGACGGACGAGGACCTCGCCACGGCCGTGAGGAACCTGCCCGTGGAGGCGACCGGGGTGGCCACCGACCCCCCGGAGGTCTCCAACTTCAGGGACGTCCCCGGCATAGAGACCAACAGGGTGAGGGGAGGCGCCCTCATCGTCGTCGTCGACGGCGTCGTCGGGCGCGCCCAGAAGCTCTGTGGCATCTGCGAGAACCTCGGCCTCCAGGGCTGGGAGTGGCTCCAGAGGATGGGCCAGACGAAGACGGAGAACAAGGTCAACGCCAAGCCCACTGCGGGCTTCATGGAGGAGATCATCGTCGGCCGCCCCGTCTTCTCCTTCCCCAACACCCGGGGAGGCTTCAGGCTCAGATACGGAAGGGCGAGGACCACCGGCCTCGCCGCGGTGGGCGTCCACCCAGCCTCGATGCTCGTACTCAACAGGTTCCTCACGACGGGAGTCCAGCTCAGGATAGAGCTCCCTGGCAAGTCGGCGGCTATAACCCCGGCGGACTCGATCGAGCCCCCGGTCGTGAGGCTGAGGGACGGATCCGTCGTGAGAGTGGAGACCCACGACGAGGCGGAGGCGCTGCTCCGCTCCGACTCGGTGGAGGCTATACTCTTCCTCGGCGACGTCCTCATCAACGCGGGGGACTTCATCCAGAACAACAAGGTCCTCCTCCAGGCGGGCTACGACGAGAACCAGTGGCGCCACGACCTGAGGGAGGTCCTATCAAGGATCGGTTACGAGGTCGCCTCGGAGCTGAGCGGGCTGATGGAGGAGAGGATAAGGCTGTTCGAGGCGGACGCCTCGGAGACCCCGACGCCTACGGAGGCCCTGGCGATGAGCGCCTTCGAGGCGCCCCTCCACCCGAGGTACACTTACCCTTGGGACTCCGTCGACAGGGCCGCCCTCCTCAGGCTGAGAGAGAACCTAGCACCCAGCTGGCCCGACTCCGTGCCCCACTCCTCGGCCCTCGACAGGGAGGACAAGGCTACCCTTGAGGCTCTTCTGATACCCCACTCCGTCGTCGACGACAGAACGGTCTTCGGGGAGGAGGCACCCATTCTGGAGAGGTGCCTGGCCTTGGACCGTCTCTACGTCGAGGTAGAAGGCGAGAGCCCCTTGGAGGCCGTGCGGGCCCTGTCTGGGATGGACGTGAGGGAGAAGGCCCCCGTCCACGTGGGCGCCAGGATGGGCCGCCCGGAGAAGGCGAAGGAGAGGAAGATGTCGCCCTACGTCCACGGCCTCTTCCCCGTGGCCAACTCGGGGGGGCCGCAGAGGGACCTCCTCAAGACGGTGAGGGGGCGCCCCACGACGGTCGACATAATCAACCGTCGCTGCCCAGAGTGCGGCTCCTACGCCTTCGGGTTCAGGTGCCCGGCCTGCGGCGCTGAGGCCGTCACCCGTTACAGGTGCCCCAGGTGCGGCATGGAGCTGGAAGAGGCGAAGTGTCCCCTCTGCGGCGTTGACGCCGTGGGCTACCACAGGACGAGCATCGACGTGAGGAGCCTCTTGGACGACGCCGTCGGCCAGGTGGGCGGGGCTCTGCCGGGCCGCTTCAAGGGGGTGAAGGGACTGATGAACAGGGACAGGGTGCCGGAGCCCCTAGAGAAGGGCCTACTCAGGGCCCACTACGACCTCTCCGTCTTCAAGGACGGCACCCTCCGCTTCGACATCACCGACGTCCCCCTCACACACTTCACCCCAGAGGAGGTGGGGGTGCCTATCGATAGGCTGAGGGAGCTGGGCTACACCCACGACAAGGCCGGAGCCCCCCTGGAGTCTCCCCGCCAGATGCTTGAGCTCAAGGTCCAGGACGTGATCATCCCAGAGGGCTGCGGAGACTACCTGGTGAAGGCCTCCAAGTTCATAGACGAGCTGCTCAAGAGGTTCTACGGCCTGGAACCCTTCTACAACGTCGACTCCAAAGATGGGGTCGTCGGCATGCTCGTCCACGGCCTCGCCCCCCACACATCGGCCACCATCATAGGCAGGGTGATAGGCTTCACCAAGACCCGGGTCTGCTACGCTCACCCCCTCTGGCACGCCGCGAAGCGGAGGAACTGCGATGGGGATGAGGACGCCATCATGATCGGCCTCGACCCCCTCCTCAACTTCAGCAGGTCCTTCCTCCCGGAGCAGAGCGGCGGCCTCATGGACGCCCCCCTCTACGTAATCCCCGTCCTCAACCCGAGTGAGGTGGACAAGGAGGCCCACAACGTCGACGTGATGGCCAGGTACCCCCCCGAGTTCTACAGGCTCTGCGATGAGGGCGCCAGCCCGGGAGAGTACGGGGCCGTCGTCGACACCATAGGGAGGCGGCTGGGCACTGAGGCCCAGTTCCAGGGCTTCGACTACACCGAGGAGTGCTCAGACATCAACCTGGGGGCCCACCCCGGCGCTTACAACACGCTGAAGACGATGCTGGACAAGCTGGAGAGCCAGCTGGAGCTCTCAGAGAAGGTGAGGGCCGTTGACGCGAAGTCCGTCGCGCAGAAGATACTCACCAGCCACTTCATGAAGGACATCGTTGGCAACCTGAGGGCTTTCACCAGCCAGAAGTTCAGGTGCGTCAAGTGCAACAGGAAGTACAGGAGGCCGCCCCTCAAGGGCAAGTGCGTCAGGTGCGGAGGCAAACTCGCTATGACTGTCCACAAGGGAGGCATAGAGAAGTACCTGGACCCAGCCCTCAAACTCGTCGAAAAGTACGAGCTGGACGAGTACTACTCTGACAGGCTGGGGCTCGTCAAGGACGAGATACGCTCCATCTTCCCCGAGGAGGAGCCCCCGGAGGAGCCCACACACAGACAGATCAGCCTCACCGACTTCATGAGGAGTCGCAGGGCCCCGTGAAAAATCTTATATTCGCCGCGAAGGGCTTATCAGCCAAAAAGGGAATGAGAGTAGCGGAATGTCAACGGATGAATCATCTGAGACGGAAGCGATGAAAATCGGTGATCTCACCACCTACTCCAGGGGAGTCAACACTGTAGTCAAGGTAATCTCCAAGACCGAGCCGAGGGAGGTCACGACCAGGTCGGACCAGTCCTCCCACAGGGTCTGCGAGGCCCTCGTCGGCGACGAGACGGGCAGCGTCTACCTGACCCTCTGGGACAACGCCATCGACGAGATCGAGGACGAGCAGGTTATAAGCATAACCAACGGATACGTCAACCTGTTCAGGGGCTCGATGCGCCTGAACATAGGTCGCTACGGGAGCTACGAGACCCTGGAAGAGGCCCCCTTCGATGAGGTCAACCTGGACAACAACATGTCCAGCAAGCAGTACGACATGCCTCCGAGAGGATACAGTAGGGACCGTAGCAGGTTCGGCGGAAGGCGCCGAAGGTATTAGAGAGTATACTTACAAACTCAACCCGATTCCCCCCCCATTTTGGCCACGGAGAGCCCCCGGAGCCAGAGGCAAACATTTTTCACTGAGGCAAGCGCGATGTGAACAGGAGAGTCGCGATGAGCAAGAAGAAGAAGGATAGCGCCCCCGGGATGCCCGCCTCCAGCGCGGGGCTGATGAGGTTCTTCCAGGACGAGGCCTACGGAGTAAAGATCAGGCCCGAGTTCGTTGTAGTCGGGGCCGTCTCCCTGATCGTCGCCGTAATCATGGCCCGAATACTCTTCTGACCTTTCTCCAGCCCCAAGCCGGGGAATAATTTAATGGGGCCAGTCCGGCGATTATGAGTCAACGGTGTGCTCCGAGTCGATGGGGGCTGAACCCGACCTGATGTCCGGGAACGAGGCGTCCGAGAGGATGGTGGACTATTACTCCCACCTCTTCACCTACCCCTCAAGGCCCCGCATGATCTTGGCCACGATCATAATCGCCGTCGGATCATCCCTTCTATCCTTCTCTCTAACCCAGGGAGTTGATAGCCTGCTCCCAGGCCTCGCCTACGGGGCTCTCGGCCTCTCCGCCCCGCTCCTTCTGGCGGACGAGGTGGCCTCGAGGCTCCTCCCGGGGGAACCCATCCTAAACCCCCGGCGCTTCACCATAATCACCTTCTCCACCTCCATCGTCTACGGCGCTCTAGGAGTGCTCTCAGCGCTCGCAGGGGCACTCTCAGGTAGGGCTGATACGCTCTTCAGAGGGTTGCTGCTGGCGGTGGCCATATGCGCCGCCCTCAGGCACTTCGTCATCCAGGTCTTCGCGGGTGAGGGGCAGGCGAGGAAGTTGATCGCTGCCTTCATGCAGCCCGCCCTCTGCCTTGCGGCAGGGGTGTTCCTTCTCCCGGGTATTGGGCCATGGATACCCGTTTTGGGAATAATGGCTGGCATTATACTTGTCTCCGGCGCCCATTCTCTGCTGGTGATCTTGGGCCGTTGGGGGGGCGACGACGACGCCGAGGTGAAGTTAGTGAGGCTCTTCAGGGCCTTCGTCCTAGCCTGGGCCGAGGGTCTTCCAGGCCGTCTTGAGGAGGAGATAACCCTGCTCGGGGAGGAGAGGGCTCTACCTGTGGACGCCCTCTTATTCAAGGACAGGGAGGACGGAAACATCGCCGCCCTGGTCGTCCCCTACATCCACCCAGGCCCCTTCAGGAACGTGGGGGGGAGCGGGCTCCCCTCGATCCTCGTTGACTCCCTGTCGCGCAGGCTGGGCTGCGAGGTGTTCGTCGCCCACGGCGTCTCCAACCACGAGAGGGACCTGACGAGGGCGGTGGACGCGGAGAGGGTGCAGGAGGCCGTAACTGAGTTCAGCGAGGTAGATGGCGGCGACACGGCCACCCCCTTGAAGTGGGGGAGGAAGGGTCCCGCCCGGGCCTCGTGCCAGATCTTCGGGGACACGGCTTTCTTCACTCTTTCCCTCTCTCCCCTAAGCCACGACGACCTTCCGGACCGGGTCGAGGAGAGCATCTCCGAGGCGGCGGAGGCTAGGGGTTTGAGGCCCGTCGTCGTGGACTCCCACAACAGCATCCGGCTCAACGGCGATCTGCAGGATTACGACGCCGGCGATCTCGTGGAAGCGGCGAACCTGGCCCTGGAGGCGGCCCTCAACTCCAGTCGGTCCCACTACTCAATAGGCGCCTCGCGAGTGATCCCCACCGAGTGGGGCCTCGACGAGGGGATGGGGCCGGACGGCATCGCCGCGCTGTCCGTCACACTGGAGGGCGGTCAGAGGTCGGTCTACGTCGTCGTCGACGGCAACAACATGGTCTCCGGACTAAGTGAGAGGATCGTCGGCGCCGTCATGGACCTCGGAGTCAACGAAGCCGAGGTGATGACCTCGGACACCCACTTGGTCAACGCGATAGGGGCGACCGAGAAGGGGTACTATCCGATAGGTGAGAGGACCGATCCCGAGGGGGTCCTAGACCACGTAGTTGGGGCTGTCGAGAGGGCGGGAGCGAGCGGCGGAAAGTGCCGGGTGCTCCGATGCAGGGTCGTCGTGGAGGGCCTGACGGTGCTTGGCGCGGGGGGGCTCAACGCGCTCAGGCACGTTCTGGAGTCGGGGTTCGACCTCTTCAGGAGGGCGGGCATCGCCGCGACGGCGGTCTCGGTTCTGCTGGCAGGGGGCGTCCTCTTCCTGCTCTGAGCATTAAACATTTTATATCCGGGACTCTATTGGATAGCGATATCAGGGATGTCCAGGGACTCCAACGGCGGTTCGAGGGACCTCGTCATCATAGGGATGAAGCCCATCATGAACTACGTCGTGGCCTGCATGACCCTGTTCAACGACGGCTCCCCCTCGATCATGGTGAGGGCCCGGGGCCGCCACATAAGCAAGGCTGTGGACGCCGTGGAGATGCTCCGGCGCGTCTTCCTCAAGGACCTGGTTGTGGAGAAGATCGACTTGGGCACGGAGGTCCACAGGGGCCAGAGCGGCAGGGAAACCAGCGTCTCGACGATAGAGATACACCTGGGCAAGCCCTGAGCCGAGCCGCAGATTTTAAGTGGAGCTACACGAAAGGGTCTAGGAGTGAGACCGATATGAGTTATCCAAAGATAAAAGTCACCCCTCCGGGGCCCAAAGCGCAGAAGATCGTGGACAGGGATCACTCGCTCATCTCCCCGTCCTTCGGTCGAGCCTACCCCCTGGTGGTGAAGTCCGGAGACGGCTGCATCATCACCGACGTGGACGGCAACGAGTACATCGACATGAACGCGGGGCTCGCCGTCGCCAGCGTGGGCCACAGGCACCCCCGGGTCACCCAGGCGATAAAGGAGCAGGTCGACCGGTTCATCCACTACAGCTACACAGACTTCTACTACGAGAACTACGTCGACCTGGGGGAGACCCTCCACGACCTCCTCCCCGGCAGCTTCAAGAAGAAGTTCTACTACGGGAACAGCGGCGCAGAGGCGGTGGAGGCCTTCCGCGAGCTCGGGCGGTCTCCGGGGATCATCGTGGTAGTCCTTCCGGTCACGCTCCGCGACGGCCCCGCGGACAACCTGCTCCTCCGGGCCCAGAGCGCCGGATCACGCGCGGATTTCGTGGTCCTGGCCCCGGGAGACCGCCCGGAGGACCGGGCCGCGCTGCTCGCCGAGGGCGCCGACGAGGTCCTGGACGAGCTCCCGGATCCGGACCGGCTGGTGGGCAAGCTCGGCCTCCTGCGCGACCGCCGGCGCCTGATCGACGATCTGGATCTGGTCGTCCGGGATGATGTCCGTCGCACCGGGCATCCAGTTGTAGCGGTAGGCGGGGATGCCCCCGACGTCGACCTCGACGCCGCAGCGGTGGAGAAGCAGTTGCAGCGCCAGGCAAGCCCCCACGCTGTCGCCGTCCGGCTCGATGGGCCCGGTCAGCAGGACGCGGTCACAGGCCTGCAGCGCGTCGAAAAGGCGTTGGGGCGCTTCTGACGCGACGTCATTCGATGGAGAGGAACGCATCGAGATCCTCCATATCGGTGTCGCCTTTCTTCCCCTTGGAGGCCTTCCGCGGCTTCCTCCGCTTCCGCGAGGGCGGCTTCGGGGCGTCACCGGTCACCAGCAACGCGTCGAGATCGCTGGTTTCCGGCTTCTTCTGCTGGCGGGAGCGGGGCTGCTGCTTGGGCTTCTTCTTCCGGCGTTCCCGCTTCTCTTCCCGCACCTCGTCCAACGCCCCGAGGGAGTCGACTCCGCTC
>Ga0209536_100013945_pt1 | contig 11560 bp, 8 predicted proteins | sample DeeMarSeWOR28_12_FD_187461 | JGI IMG/M metagenome (GOLD analysis project Ga0209536, IMG submission 187461) | Marine sediment microbial communities from White Oak River estuary, North Carolina - WOR-2-8_12 (SPAdes) (version 2) | ecosystem: Environmental > Aquatic > Marine > Intertidal zone >... | reverse complement strand
CGAGATGATGCGTAAAATTATCACGGTGCACTTTCCGGAGATTGATTCCAACCTGCTGGAAAATGCGATTACCGCTTTTTATGCCGTGCGGGATTTCAACGATATCGAAAAGCGGCCGGCCACACGGGAATTGATTAACTGGATTCGGGCCCTTAAGGCTGACCCTGATTTTAAACCCAAACAACTGGAAAAAGGTGATTTGCCCTATCTGGGTGTCCTTTTTAAAAAGAGCCAGGACCTTCAGAAGGCCCAAAACATGATTGGCCGCCGAAGGGCCTATTAAAAGGCGCACGGCGCAAGGCACAAGGCACATGGCGCACGGCGCAAGTATATTGCGTCAGGTTCGAGGTCGGAGGTTGGAGGCAAGATTTCCTGGCGCCCGAAGCCTGATGCCTGACGCCCAAATTAAACAAGTTCACTTAATCAACCCATAAACGAATTAACCCTTGAACCCTGAACCCTAAACCTTGAGCGAAGCGGATTATGTTCGTCGATTTTTTTTACAAATTAAAAGGTGTCGGGATACCGGTGAGCCCCACCTCATTTTTGACCCTCCACAAAGCCCTGGGTAGCGGACTGGTGAATTCGTTAGAGGACTTTTATACGGCTGCACGAGCCATCCTTGTTAAAAGTGAGCGGTATTTCGATATCTATGATCAGGTTTTTGCCCACAGCTTTCAGGGAGCTGAGCTGCCGGATCCGGAAGGGGTTGAGCTCGATGAAGTGGCCCGGATGATGCTGGAAAGCTGGCTGCAGAATCCCGAGGGGCTGGCTAAAATACTGGGCATGGATGAATCCGCCCTTATGAAACTGACCCCTGAGGAGTTAATCGAATATTTCAAAGAGCGGCTCAAGGAACAGGACGAAGCGCATCACGGAGGGGGCAAGTGGATCGGCACCGGCGGTTACTCTCCAGTGGGTCATTCGGGCTACCATCCCGGCGGCATGCGAGTGGGAGGGGTCTCGGGCAACAAGTCGGCGGTGAAGGTGGCAATGGATAGAAGGTATAAGGATTATTCCCTGAGCGGGCCGCTGACAAGCGCGCTGATGGGTGAAGCCTTAAAACGACTGCGCAACCTGGTGCCCTTCGGTCCTAAAGACCAGGTCAATATTGATGAAACCATCTATCAGACCATGAAAAACGGCGGTGAGATCGAAATCGTTTTTGACCGCTCGCTCAAAGATCGGTTGAAGGTGATTCTGGCCATTGATAACGGCGGCTGGTCCATGGACCCCTATGTGCCGCTCGTTCAGACCTTATTCGATTATGCCCGCGCCCAGTTCAAGGATGTTCAAACCTATTTTTTTCACAACACCATTTACGGCACGCTCTGGAAAGACCCGGCGCGATACAAAAAGCCCCAACCGATTGATCAACTTGTGCGTCTTGACTCCGAAACCCGATGGGTTATTGTGGGCGATGCCAGCATGGCGCCCTATGAGCTTATGGCCACCGACGGTTCCATTCATCTCGAGGATCGCAGTGGCCGCCCAAGCATCGAGTGCCTTAAATTGCTTGCCGCCACATTTCCCCATACGGTGTGGTTAAACCCGGTATCCGCCTCCATGTGGGACTATACCCGCACCATTTCCGTTATCCGCGAGATATTTCCCATGTTTGAGCTGACCATCGATGGGTTGGAGCAGGCCGTCACTCACCTCATGCAAAAATAGTCTGGCTGCTGGCTTCCAGCCGCTGGAGAGATTACGCTTCTATTGTAATTTAACCGCAGACATACGCAGACGGACGCAGACCTTTTGTCCGGGCGACCCGCCCGGACAAAAACGGTACATCGCTTCGCGATAAAAAACACCTTTGGTTTTAACCCGTTAATATTTGTGTATTGTTTATTATTTGGATCTACAATTTATTTTTTTTGCCCGAAGGGCATGCTGTTTTTCCTTGGCCGGGTCGGCCAAGGAAAAGGTAAGATTAATGTCTGCGCGTGTCTGCGGTTAATTAATTCTATACAATCGGTTCGTGTTGTCCCAGATGATTTGCGCCAGTTGATCGGGATCTTCCTCACGGGCTTCGGCCAGCTTGAGCAGGACTGATTTGACAAAGGCGGGTTCGTTGCGGCGCTGGTGGTATTTTTCGGGAGCGGGCGTCAGATAGGGCGCATCGGTCTCCACAACCATTTGATTTGCTGGAATTTTGGGGATCATTTCCCGCAGGTCCGCTCCCCGTGCCTTCAAGGTCAGGATACCGGTAATCCCGATGTGCAGACCCAGATCAAGATAAGCTTCCAGTTCCGGTGCCGTGCCGCTGAAGCAATGAACGACACCGGCGCTTTCGTTTTTGAAATCGGTTTTGAGAATCTCAAGAAAACGACCATTGGTGTCCCGTTCATGGAATATGACGGGAAGGTTCAGTTCGGCGGCAATTTGCAGCTGCCGAATAAACCATCTTTCCTGATCCTCGCGGGGTGAGTACATGCGGTTGTAATCCAGCCCGATTTCCCCCCACGCCATGACCCGCGGGTTTTGCGCCAGTTCTGTCAGAAAATCAAGTTCGTCCGCACTGCACTGGCTGGCATCATGCGGGTGGAAGCCCACCGAAGCGTAGATACCCGGCTGGGATTTTGCCAGCTCCACCGCACGTAGGGCTGTTTTTTTGTTGACGCCGACTGTCATCATGCGCGCAACGCCAGCCTGGCGGGCGCGGTCAATCACCCGAGCCAGATCCTTGCGGTACGCCTTATCATCCAGGTGACAGTGGCTGTCGAATAATTTCATTTTTTCACCGTCAATTCGTTAGGGTTGAAGCATCAACTTGAAGCTATTTCAAATTATAGTAGGGTACCATCTCAGGTTGGCCGGTTGCCAGTTGAGCCCGTTGAGCCCGTTAAAAAAGGATAATGTCTGGTCTTATGTTTCTAACCGGCCAACGGGCAAACGGGCTCAACCGGCTAAACCTAATTTTAGCTGTCGAGCTATATCAATGAACCATTAAATGATCAAGATTTTACCTTGATTTCAACCTTTGTTTCTGACAATATAAATCCCTTCGGCTGGAAACAGCCGAATCGTCGGTTGACGATCTCGCCGGTGAAATAACGATCGGGAGGTTTTCCATGTTTAAAATTGTTAATCGAGAAGAGATGTCCGACGGGACCGTGGTTCTCAATGATATTGAAGCGCCGATGATTGCCCGCAAGGCCAAGCCCGGTCAGTTTGTGATCCTGAAGGCCAATGAAGAGGGCGAACGCATACCGCTGACCATGGCCGAAACAAACCCTGAAAAAGGGACCGTCACCGTCATCTATCAGGTGGTGGGCAAGTCGACCGCCCTGTTTAAAACCCTGCAGGTCGGTGACGGTTATCAGGATGTGATCGGCCCCCTGGGAAAGGCGACCCATATTGAAAAGGTCGGCAATGTGATCTGTGTGGGCGGCGGCACCGGAATCGCTGTGTTGCATCCCATTACCCGGGCTTTAAAAGAAATCGGCAACCATGTGACCTGTATCATCGGGGCGCGAACCAAGGATCTGTTGATCCTTGAGGATCGTATGAAAGATGCTTCCCACGAATTGCACGTCTGTACCGACGACGGCTCTTACGGGCACCACGGTTTTGTAACTGACGTATTAAAGGAAGTATTGGAAAAAGGAGACACCCATCAGGTCGTGGCTATCGGGCCGGTCCCGATGATGAAATTCGTGTCCTTAATGACCAAAGAATATAATGTGCCCACGCTGGTCAGCCTCAACCCGATTATGGTGGACGGCACCGGTATGTGCGGCGGCTGCCGTGTTTCGGTCGGCGGGCATACCAAATTTGCCTGCGTCGATGGGCCTGAATTTGATGCCCATAAGGTTGATTTTGATGAATTGATGCTGCGACTTCAGGCTTACTGCGAAGATGAACAGTCGTGCTACAATGATTTTTGCACCATTCGCGACAGCAAATAACCATCAGCTTAACGGAATGAATCCTTTTTGCGACGGAGGATAGAATGGCAGAACCTGTAAAGAAAAAAGTGAAAACCGAAAAAATTCCGCGGGTTGCAATGCCCGAGCAGGAAGCGGGCGTTCGCGCAAGAAACTTTTTAGAGGTACCCACCGGCTACTCACCGGAGATGGCCGTACGGGAAGCCCAAAGGTGCCTGCAATGCAAAAAGCCCGGCTGTGTGGCCGGTTGCCCTGTCAATGTCGATATTCCCGGCTTTATCCAACTCATAAGGGAAGAAAAATTTACCGAATCCATCCGAAATCTCTGGTCCAAAAATAGTCTGCCGGCGGTTTGCGGCCGCGTTTGTCCCCAGGAAATCCAATGCGAAGGCTTATGCATTCTGGCTAAAAAAGGCGACCCGGTGGCCATCGGTAACCTGGAACGGTTTGCCGCCGACTGGGAAAGAGAAAATGGAACCGGTGAGCTGCCGCCCAAAGCCGAGCCTACCGGAAAGAAGATTGCCGTGGTCGGTTCGGGACCATCCGGCTTGACCGTTGCCGGTGATTTGATTGTTAAAGGACATGATGTAACCGTTCTGGAAGCCTTTCATAAACCCGGCGGCGTCTTGGTTTACGGGATTCCCGAATTCAGGCTCCCCAAGGCGATTGTGGCCCAGGAAGTCAATTTTCTCGAGCGGTTGGGTGTCAAAGTTGAATGCAATGCGGTGGTGGGACGCACCGTCAGCCTGGATGAGCTTTTCGAAGAAGGCTATGACGCCATCTATCTGGGTGTGGGCGCCGGGTTGCCGCGCTTTATGAACATACCCGGAGAAAACCTTGTCGGTATCCTTTCGGCCAATGAGTATTTAACCCGGGCGAATTTAATGAAGGCCTATCTCTTCCCGAAGGTGGACACCCCCATCCCCATCGGAAAGGATGTGGTGGTTCTGGGTGCCGGCAACGTGGCCATGGATTCGGCCCGCACCGCCATGCGGCTGGGAGCAGATAAAGTTCGCATCGTCTATCGCCGCTCGCGGCAGGAAATGCCGGCCAGAATTGCCGAAATTCACCACGCCGAAGAAGAAGGCATCGAGTTTTTTCTGCTGACCAACCCGATCGAATATCTGGGTGACGATAACGGCCGTTTAACCGGCATGACCTGTTTGAAGATGGAACTGGGTGAGCCCGATGATTCCGGAAGACGCCGGCCGGTTCCCATCGAGGGTTCTGAATTTCATCTGGATTGCGATCTTTGTATCGTGGCCGTGGGTTCGGGCGCCAACCCGTTGCTGACCGCATCAACCCCGGATTTGAAGCTAAACCCGTGGGGATACATCGAGGCGGATCCGGAAACCGGCAAAACCTATAAAAAAGGGGTCTGGGCCGGCGGTGACATCGTCACCGGCGCGGCCACGGTTATCCTGGCCATGGGCGCCGGCCGCAAGGCTGCCGATTCGATTCATGATTATCTCATGCTTGGCTGGTAATTTCGGCTTTCATTATCAACTGGCTATTTTTCCGTTGGGCGCTGCTCTCTGCGGATTTCAACCTTTAACGAACTTCAAGTACGCCGAAGGCTGAAATCCTTGTGCGGCTCTGCACAACGAAGAAATCCCACATTTCATTATTGAAAACCGCATTAATATAAAAAAATGAAAGCCGCGTAGATTATTGTCTACGCGGCTTTTTCCTTCAAAAAAACGCTACATGCTCAGCAATTTGTAAAGTCGCATGCCTCCGGTTTATCCGCCCCAGAAGGAAAAATTCCATTCCTTTAAACCATCGATACAACTCAGTCAATGAATTCGGCTATTGTGCTGTGTTGGCGCTTAATTGCAGATATATGCTTATCATGACGATGCAGGCGTGTGATCGATCGGATAATCAAATATGACCCCAATAAAACAAGAGCCGCACATAGAATCAAAAGCGGCACAAGCAGGTGCAAGACGTGAACAATATCGTAATATTTTGAGGTAGCTATCAGAAGACTTATAACGGTGATCGGTAACGCATATACGGCGATACCTGTACGCATGGCTGCCAGAGATGTTCTTTTTTCCGCCAGAAGGAGTTGCACCTCATTAATGATAATTGTGTCTGAATCAGTTACTTTTTTGTTGTCCAAACTTTTCTTCCACCGTACAGTCTATCGTGAGCTTTCCTTGAAATATTCAGGGTAGTTTATTTAGCGTTAGAAAAAATTTTACAATTATTTTGGATTCTGCCAAAATAACCCATTAAAGCAATTTAGCTTTAACGGATTTGCCTATGTTTCAGCATAAATTTAAGCATCCAGATTTGCAATAGCTTATTTCAAATTATTGAGAAAAGTATTATGAACACGCCTCTCCCAAATTCCCGAACGGATGTTAAAAAAAATAATGCTTCTGACTCGCCGAAAAATTTAAGCAGTCGCCAACTTAGCCGGATTTCTTTAGCAGCCCTTGGCATTGTTTTCGGGGACATCGGTACCAGTCCGCTATACGCTCTTCGTGAGTGCTTTCACGGAGAATATGGCATCGCCGTAACACAAGGAAACGTGCTCGGGGTGCTCTCGCTGATGCTTTGGTCTCTACTGACGATCGTCAGCTTCAAATATCTTACTTTTATTTTCAGAGCGGACAACCATGGTGAGGGCGGCGTCATCGCACTCACGGCACTCTTAAAGTCCAGAGATGTGAAAATGAAAGGTGCCCGGCAGGCTCTGGTGATGATCGGTCTTTTTGCAGCGTGCCTGCTCTATGGAGACGGCATGATCACCCCTGCCATATCGGTTCTCAGCGCTATAGAGGGCGTCCGGATCATTACACCGCTTTTCAAGCCCTATGTCGTGCCCATGACGGTTATCATCCTTGGCGGTCTCTTTCTCTTACAGCGCCGAGGTAGCGCTCGTGTGGGAAGCCTCTTTGGACCAGTGATTCTTGTCTGGTTCTGTGTGCTCGCTGTTTTTGGATCTATCCAAATCGTGCGTTCTCCACAGGTTCTTGTCGCTGTTTCCCCATGGTATGCTGTAAAGTTCTTTATGCTGAACAAAGGACACGGCGTTGTGGTTCTGGGTGCTGTCTTTCTTGTGGTTACCGGAGCAGAAGCACTTTATGCGGATATGGGTCACTTCGGGAAACAGCCGATCCGCTTGACATGGATTATTTTGGTACTTCCGGCACTTATTTTGAACTATTTTGGCCAGGGCGCTCTTCTATTAGGCAGACCCGAAGAGGCCCACCATCCTTTCTATGCCATCGTCCCCTCCGGGGCCATGGTACCCATGGTGCTTTTGTCCACCATGGCCACAATCATTGCTTCTCAAGCCGTCATTACCGGTTCTTTTTCTCTAACCCGCCAGGCAATTCAGTTGGGCTATCTTCCCCGCATGAGAATTACCCATACCTCTGCTGCCCAGGTCGGCCAAATTTATATCGCTCCGGTAAACTGGTTATTAATGGTATGTTGCATCGGTCTGGTCATTGGCTTCCAATCCTCCAGCAAGCTTGCTGCTGCATACGGAGTAGCGGTAACATCAACCATGCTGATCACCACGATGCTCTTTTACGTTGTTGCAAAGAAAAGATGGGGATGGAGTGGGTTGGCGGCGGGGACACTGTCAGGTTTGTTTTTCCTGGTGGATTTCTCCTTTTTTGGTGCGAACATCAGTAAGATTTTTCACGGCGCTTGGTTCCCGTTGGTGATCGGGGCGATGGTCTTTACGCTAATGCTAACCTGGAAACAAGGCCGCAAAATCCTTGCAAACCAGATAAAAAATCTCACCCCGGCCTTTAAGGAATTTGAGAAAAGTTTGGAGAGCAACCCCCCGCAAAAGATAAGCGGTCAGGCCATATTTCTTTCGGCAAATCCAGAGATTGTCCCGGCAGCCCTTATCCATAATTTAAGTCACAACAAAATTCTTCATTCCGAAATTGCCTTTCTCCATATTAAAAATGAAGAGATTCCACGAGTTCCTAATTTAGACAAAGTGACCGTCGAAAAGTTGGGTAGCGGTTTTTATCGAATTATTGCACATTATGGATTTATGGAGGAACCCAAGATCGGCAACATCCTTGTCCTTTCACACGAAAAGGGCCTGGAATTCAAAATGGAAAGCGCGAGCTTTTTCCTGGGCCGAGAAAAACTATCAATCGGAAAGAGTGCCGGGATGAGCCGATGGCGCAAAAACCTTTTCCGATTAATGTCGCTAAATGCAATGGACCCTGCTTCCTTTTTTGATATTCCTCCAAATAAAGTCATCGAAGTCGGGGTTCAACTTCAACTTTGACAAAAGAGTGTAAGAAATGAATGTCCAGGAACAAGCTCTTGCCAGCTCATGCTGGAAAACGACAGTTCATGGCCCCAGCAGGACAACTCATGGCGGAAAACGACACGTCATGACGGGCAGGAAGTCATGGCGGGTCCCAGACGTCCCTGGACTCTCTGGTGGGCTCGGTGGCCCGTATAGCTAAGTCCTTCTCAGCCCTTATTTTTCCTGACTCCTGAACACCGACACCTTTATTTTATTCGAACATTAAGGCCCAGGACTCAAAACGCGCTACTTTGTCGGGACCGTAGCGGCTTAAATTGTCGATGATTTCCGCGATGGGTTTTTCGGCGGGCCGGCCGTTGCCGTTTTTTGAAAAAAATTTATCCGCATAGCAGATGATTTGCTCTTCAATGGATATGGGGATCATATCGCGCTTGGGCAGCGGCAGCTTTTGGCGCTGGATATCTTCGATGCTGATACCCACCCCCACATGCCGCTCACAGACCAGCGCCAGTTCGGTGTGCCCTTTTTCTTTTAACAGCTCACTTCCCAGAATGCCGTGGCAGATATAGGGGTGTTTGCCGAAACAGCCGAATTGGGGCGTGCGGGTCAGAAAGATACCGATATCATGCAGCATGGCCGCAGCGCCGATGAATTCGTGGTCCGGCTTTAGTTCGGGAACATTTTGGGCGGCCTCCCGGGCCTTGTCGGCCACCTGCCTGCCGTGCTCAATCAGTATCTTAAATGCTTTGGAATTCGAGTCGTAATATTGTTCTAAAAGTTCAATCGGGTTCATGGTCATAAATCGCTTTGCAGGAGCGCTTCGCTTAAAGCTCGTTTCATTTTCAGCGGGAATATTGGTTTTATAAAACCTAAAGTTCCGAAGGAACGCTCCTCGAGGCCTGAAAGGCCGCTCCTATAGTGCTGCCGGCAGGTTGCACGCTCATTGAATGAATTGAAATTATTTATGCTTCTTGGCAAGCAGTACCCCCTCAATAAACGGATCGATGCCGCCGTCCAGCACATCATTGACGTTTCCGATATCCATATGGATGCGGTGATCCTTTACCATCTGATAAGGATGCAGTACATAGGAGCGAATCTGACTGCCCCAGGCGATGTCGTCCTTGCCGTCATGAACCTCCTGCAGCTTGTCCTCCTGCTTTTGTTTTTCATTCTGGTAAAGCCGAGCCTTCAATACCTTCAAAGCCATATCTTTATTGCGGTGCTGGGATTTTTCCTGCTGGCATTGCACAACGATACCGCTGGGAAGATGGGTGATGCGCACGGCACTGCTGGTTTTGTTGACGTGCTGACCGCCGGCACCGCTGGCCCGGAATACGTCGATTCGCAGGTCTTTATCTTCAATGTCGACCACGATTTCCTGGTCGATCTCGGGATAGACGAATACGGATGCAAAAGAGGTATGGCGTTTGCCGCTGGCATTGAACGGCGATATCCGGACGAGGCGATGAACCCCGATTTCCGATTTTAGATATCCGTATGCATTTTCGCCCTCGGCGGTGAAGGTCACACTTTTTATCCCGGCCTCATCTCCGGGCTGGAAATCAATCAACTCGATCTGATAACCCCGGCGCTCCACCCAGCGGGTATACATCCGAAATAACATCTCAGCCCAATCCTGGGCTTCGGTTCCGCCGGCGCCGGCATTGATGGATACGATGGCGTTTTTACCATCGTCTTCACCGTCGAGCATCAGATCCAGCGTCAGGGCTGCAATTCTTTGATCCAGGCCGGTAATTTGCTTTGTGACTTCGGCAAGGGTTTCTTCGTCAGATTCATCAACTGCCAGATCCAGCAGAATTTCATTTTCTTCCAGATCGTCTGTCAGCTTTTTGAATTTTTCAATTTTATTTGAAAGCGACGTGCGCTCTTTCAGGATGGGTTTGGTTTCTTCCGGATTGTCCCAGAATCCATCTTTGGCGATAACCTGTTCAATTTCAGCCAGGCGGTTTTCTTTACCCGCAAGGTCAAAGATAGCCCCGCAGGCTTACCAGTTTTTGTTGAAGATCCTTTAAGTTTTGTTTAAGTTCCACAGACATTTTATTTACCTCCTCGTAACAGCTGGCCGGTTATCCAGTTGAGCCGGTTGGCCGGTTTTAAAATAAGGGGCCTTCCTGCTTTACGGGCCAACGGACAACGGGACAACCGGCTAACTTTCCTTTAATCGATATGCGTATTTGCCAAACTCAAATAGTATAACAAACATTGTACCTGCCAGGCAAGCCCACGCCATCAGATCCCCGAAACGGGTATAAACGGTTTTTTGGTGAATCAACGGCAGGGTCTGCGTGACAGCGGCTTCCTCCAGCAGCGGGGTAGAGGCTAAAATCCGGCCGACGGGGTCGATGAAGCCGCTGATGCCCGTATTGGCTGCCCGCGCGAGTGCCCGCCGGTTTTCCACTGCGCGAAATATGGTCATGGAAAAATGCTGGTAAGGCCCGCTGCTGGCACCGAACCATGCATCGTTGGTGATGTTGATCAGCAAGACGGCATCGTTTTTTGCCATCGCCCGGGAAAGACCGGGAAAAATAATTTCGTAGCAGATTTGCACGCCCAGGGCATTTTCCTTCCAAAGCAGGGTCTTGCCGGGTGTTCCCGGGCGGAAATCACCCACCTGGGCGACAACCTTGCCTAAAAAGGGCAGCCATTTTTTAAAGGGCACATATTCGCCATAAGGGACCAGGTGGGCTTTGTCGTATTTGCTGATTTTTTTAGTTTCGGGGCTAATCAGGTAGGCACTGTTATGATATATGACGCTTTCTTCCCGACGCATAAAAGAGGGGCTTCCGATGAGAAAATCGATGTCGGCCTGTTGAATGCCGGCCAGGACGTTTTCCGTTGGACGCTTGTCGTAAAACAAAAAAAACGGTGTGGCGGATTCGGGCCAGATGATCAGATCGGGATTTTCTGATTTTGCTGAAAGCGATAACCGGTGGTAGGTCTTGATGGTAGCGTCCTGAAATACAGGGTCCCATTTTACCGACTGATCGATATTGGCCTGGATAACGGCAACCCGGGCAGTCGGTGCTGCGGCAATCAGATGGTCGGTTGCTTTAATGCGCCAGGCGCCATAGATCCAGGTGAGAAGGAATCCTGCGGCAAAAAGCACGGATGCGCCGATCACCAGCGGCTTTGAAACCGTTCTGCTGTGCCATGTTTTTCGCCTGATGTACGTGATGGCCAGAAATACGGCCGTATTACCCAGGGCAATTAAAAAGGAAACTCCATATGCGCCAAACAGGTCGGCGATTTGAATCAAATGGTGCCGCAGATACTGCGAGTGCCCCAGCAATGCCCATGGAAATCCGGTGAAAATAAAGGTTCGAATATATTCCAGCGCCACCCATAGCAAAGGCATTGTGATCAGGCACCGCAAAGGCGTGATGCCGAT